>Ga0214472_10004054_pt1 | contig 15468 bp, 15 predicted proteins | sample RVTome_6_FD_207662 | JGI IMG/M metagenome (GOLD analysis project Ga0214472, IMG submission 207662) | Soil microbial communities from uranium-contaminated site in the Upper Colorado River Basin, Wyoming, United States - RVT140D175 | ecosystem: Environmental > Terrestrial > Soil > Contaminated >...
CCCAGAATCCTCGGAGTTTCGACGTCGGAGGCCAATATGGCTAGGCGCGCCTATCGGGATCGTGCCGATTATATTGGGTTCGGCCCGCTTTATCACACGTCCACGAAGCAGACAGTGGCCTCGCCTCGCGGCCTTGCGATGCTACCGCAGGTGCTTGAAGCCGTGTCGATCCCGGTTGTCGTTTTAGGCGGCATCTCCCTGGATAATATTGAAGATGTCGTGGCTGCCGGGGCAGATCACGTTGCCGTGTGTTCGTGTATTGTTGCCGCGGACGACGTCCAACGGGCTGCCGCGACCCTGAAGGAGCGTATGGAAAAAGCTCGTGCGAGACGCCGGGCCATGTAGTCCCCTAGTAGGGGCATGGCGCGCCGTGTCCCTACTGCTTGAGCATCTGCAAAAAGGTTTGCCAGTAATTCAGGTGGTTCGTCAGCCGCTGGCCTTGCTCCGGATCGTCGAGCTGTTCCAAATGGGTGCGGCCCCGCTCCATAAACTCGCTAATGCGCGAGGCGATAGCGTTATCATTTTCCTCGAGTAGCGCCTCTTCCATGAGGTCGAGATGCTCTTGTAGGAGTTCACCAAAGACGCCAGTCGCTTTTACTTCGGACTGTAGGAGGCCGTAGCCCAGGAGCGAGTCGTCAGGGGATTGCAGGTCTGGGATATCGATGCCCTCATCGGCGTCGTGCGAACGTTGTTCTGCCTCTCGGATGCAGGGCTGGCACCATAGGGCCGTGCGGCGCACGCCGTTTCCTTGCAGGATGTCCACGGTCGTCACCGCATGGTCCACGTACCATTGTCGGCAATTGGAGCACCGAGCAAATTGTTTCACATTTTACTCCTCCCATGATCAGGACCTTATTGATTTAGGCACCGCATGTCAATGTGGCACATGCAATACTGGAGGGACAAGCTCCTCGGCTGTCTTGGCATCACCCTGGTGGTTTTCGGACTACCCTATCTAATGCAAGATCCACCGTTGGAATTGTACGGTGGCTTGGATGATAACGGGCAGCGGCAACAACAGCTGATCGCCTTTTACGGCTTGGATCGCTCACTCCCCGAACAATATGGCACCTGGCTCTACCGCATGGTTTCAGGACAATGGGGCGACGCTCGGTTTTACCATCGTTCAGTCTGGAACGATGTATGGCGCGCCATGGGGCAGACCTTCGTTCTGATCAGTTGGGCCCTCCTGGTCACCACTGGCTGGATATGGTTATGGTCCCTCCTCCTCCGATGGCGGCGACCGCCCCAGGCCCACCAAACCAATGGGTATTCGACCGGATTGCTTGTGATCATGTTACTGCCCAATTTTGTCGCGGTCCTCCTGGTACGGGATCTTTTACTATGGCGTTTTGGTTGGCTGAGTATGGCGCATATGCCAACCTTTGTCCCCTTCTACTTATTCAATCCCGTTTACATGGCCGTGCCCGCGGTCTTCTTAGCCCTCGTGCCGTGTGCGGTCTGGACGACCCTCTACCCGCAGCCAAGCTCCGGCAGGCCAGCTGCACCGAGCAAATCGATTGCCCATTTTTGCCGGCAATGCCGGCCGCTGCTGGCCGGCATGCTATTCGAACTTTTTCTCCTTGAACACATTTTATCCATGCCCGGCTTAGGCCGCATGGGTATCGCCGCGATCAAACGACGCGACCTCCCTATGCTGCAAGGCTTTATTCTCTGCACCGTGATCCTCTATCTGGTCCTGGGGCTATTGCTTGACTGGGGGAGCAAACGGCACCGGCGATCACACCCATGGTTCGCCGCCTGCGGGCCAGCCATCTCCTGCCGTGTCGTCCCCCGCCGGCCGATACCCCTCAAGCGGCGCTACCGGGGTATTTTGGGACTTCTCCTGCTCTTGGCGATTACCATTTGGACGCCCCAGCTCTCGCCCTATGATCCCACCGAAATCCATAGCGATGACCAATTGTTGCGCGTCGGCTACCGTTATGCCTTGGGTACCGACTTCCTCGGTCGCGATGTCCTCAGCCGCACGCTCGGCGGCTACCGGGCGGAGATCCCGCGCAGCTGGCTCATTATGGTCTTGGCCGGCAGTGCAGGCAGTCTCATCATCTATCTCGGGCGCTATCTCCCTCGCTGGCTACGGCCAATGATCTATGCCGGTGTCACCGTCTACAACATGTTGCCGTCATTTCTTTTTGTCTTTCTCATTTTTCTCATCTTCGATCCCTCTCCGTGGTCATTGGAGGCCTCTTTGCTGCTAGGGCTCCTACCTCCTACCCTTTATCTCCTGAGCCGCCGCCGGCCACTCGCCGAACGCATTTTGAGTTTGGCCCAGATTGGCGGTGAAGCTTTATTGCTCCTGGTGATCTTTCACTTTCTCAACTTGGTTCCAGACGTCGCCAACCCGACGTGGGGCAGCGAGCTGAGAATGGGCATGACGTACAGCCAAAACAATGTGTGGTTGCTCGTGGGACCTGCCGTGGCCCTGCTGTGGGCCTACTACAGCTTTTCCATGACCGGCCTGGCGCAGCGCCCCTCAACCAAGCGCCGGAAGCCCCTAAGCGGCAGGGATACGGCGGCGGCGACATAACAAAAATAGCCCAATAAGGGCCATCACCACGCTGATCACATGCGGCATGCGAAAAGGCCCGAGATAGAGATCATCAGCCCGGAATAAAGAGGTGAACGAGCGCACCGCTGCATAATAAATCAGATAGAGACCCAAGAGGCGTCCTGGGGTGTTGGCCAATAGAGGCCGTTTGCGCACCCCCCAAAGCAGGCAAAACCCACACAGGTTCAGCACCAGTTCATAGAGCATGACCGGGTGCAACGGTTGATTTGGAAACTGCCGGCCGGCCGGGCTCCACAGGGGAAATGTCACTCCCATCCAGCCCGGGAAATGGCGCAGCCACTCGGGCAGCCATTGCGATCGCAACGGATAACCGTGGGCATCGCCGTTCATAAAATTGCCAAAGCGGCCAAAGGCATGCCCGAGACTCACCATGGGCACGACCATATCGGCAAGACGCAGGGCTGGAATTTTAATCACCCGGGCAAACCAACAAATACCGATGATGCCACCGATAAGCCCGCCATGTATGGCCATCCCCCCTTCCCAGATCGCCAATATCTTCCACAGATTGGCGCCATAATAATCCCACCGGAGAATCACGTAATAAAGCCGGCCACCGACGATACCGGCAATAAAGGTATAGAAGGCGAGATCGACCATGAGCTCCGGGGATAACGCATAGCGCTTGGCATCGTAGCGCAACAAGGCAATCGCCAGCAACAATGCCGTCACGTACATGAGGCCATAATAGCGAACGGTCAGAGGTCCCAGTTGAAACAATACCGGTTGCACAATACCTCCTCAGGCACAGCCTTGCGTTGCCGCCTCATCTGGCGAATGACTGCCATGATGTGATGTGATGAATCCCGGTCTATGGCCCGATTTAAGGGCCGATTCATGGATCGCCCGGGGCACTCGCTCAAGAATCTGGGCGACCGCCGCCGGCGCTTCCAAACCAGACAGATTGAGCCATGTGATATGGGGTAATTTACGGAACCAGGTGAGCTGGCGTTTAGCGAGTTGGCGGGTCGATTTCACAATCGCCTGCACCGTCTCAGGCCAACTGTATTGGCCCTCGAGATAGGCGAGCAAGTCACGATAACCCAGGCTGTTCATCGGATGACTGGAACGATCGTAGCCCCGCCTCAGCAAATCGTTCACCTCCGTGAGCCAACCCTCAGCCAACATGGCCTCGGTACGCTCCGCAATGCGCGCGTCTAGCTCCGCTCGGCAGCGCGTCAGGCCCACTGCCACATACGGGTAGCGCGGCCCCTGTTGTCGGTGCTGGTGTCGGTGGGTTGAAAAGGGCACCCCAGTGAGAAAGGTGACCTCGAGCGCCCGTACAATTCTGACGCAATCGTGCGCATGATAATCGGCAGCAGCGACGGGATCGAGCCGCTGCAACCAGCGATGCAGAGCGGGGGTGCCGTGGCGCTCGGCATAGGTGCGCAAGACCTCGCGCAAAGGGGCGTGCGCGGCCGGCACAGGCATGAGCCCATAGAGCAATGCCTGCAAATACAGGCCACTTCCCGCCACAATGAGAGGGCGTTTACCCCGCGTGTGGATATCCTCCAAGGCTTGTTCCGCCGCCCGGACGAACGCGGCGGCATTGATCGTTTGGTCAGGGTCGAGCAAATCGAGCAGATGGTGGCGCACTTGCCCCTGCTCTAGTGGCGTGGGTTTGGCCGTGCCAATCTGCATGTGCCGGTAAAGTTGGCGTGAATCGACGTTCAAAATCTCTGCCTGCAGCGCCTGAGCCACAGGTATTGAGATGGCCGTTTTGCCGACGGCGGTTGGGCCTACCAGTATGGTCAACGGCTCCGTCATGGTCGCTCAGACCTTGCCGGCTCCCTCTCCCATGCCTCCGTTCGTGCCCACTTCGGGTCGAGCGCACGCGGAACAGGAAAGAGCCGACGCCTATTGTTTGGTGATGCAGACGCTCTGCAATACATGTGTACAAGAGAACCAAAACGCGTCGATTGACACAGCGTTCATGGGTGTACAAGAAAACCGAAATGCGTTGATTACCACAGCGTTTATTGCTCAATGAGGCAAGCAACACAGCAGGAGTGGAATAGCGGAATTAACGATTATCGACCATCTCACGCAGCTCTTTACCGGCTTTAAAGAAAGGCACTTTTTTCGCAGGTATGTGCACTGTATCCCCGGTTTTGGGATTGCGCCCTTCTCGGGGATTGCGATCTCGTATGCGAAAGCTGCCAAAACCACGCAACTCGACCTTATCGCCGTCGCTTAACGCTTCTGTGATACTATTGAAGAGAATATTGACGATGATCTCGGTCTGTTTCTTCGTGAGGTTTACTTTGTCGGCAACATTATCGACTAGCTCTGCCTTTGTCATGCACCCGACTCTCCTGCTGGAAGATTTTATCGCACAGCACCCTGTGCGCACTAGGGAGTGCTAGCCTATCACTTGCAACTCGGACTGTCAAGTATCTCCACAACTCTGTTTGGTATCGATTCACCACAAAGTGAAACCGGCACGAAGAAGCAGCCGTGTAGCCGCTTCTTCGTGCCGGTCGATGTCACTTATCACAGGCGGCGAAGCACTAAAATTAGCGCTTTATCGGCTAACGTCTAGTCATCCACACCTTGTTGTTCACGCTCCGCCTCAGCTAGTTGAGAGCGCAAATCTGACATCTCCTCAGTCGCCATATCGCCGAGCGTCACCGTGTCCGAAGCTTCATGATTAATCTCATCGAGGTTGTACACGACCCCATCATCATCCATCGCTCTAAGACTGAGACCGATCTTGTGGGTCTCCGCATCGACCTTAATGATCTTTGCTTCAACTTCTTGTCCCACCTGGACAATCTCTTCGGGATCATTCACTTTATCCCGGCTCAGCTCTGACAGATGGATCAGACCTTCCACCCCATCTTCAAGCTCTGCAAAGGCGCCGAAATTCGTCACCTTCACGATTTTCACCTGCACATCCTGGCCCACGTCGTATTTCGTCGCCACCAACGACCACGGATCCGGTTGAAGCTGTTTGAGCCCTAACGACAGGCGTTCGTTCTCTTTGTCCACGTTCAATACCACAGCCTGCACCGCCTGGCCTTTTTTCAGTACTTCAGAAGGATGCTTGACCCGTTGCGTCCATGACAGATCGGAAATGTGGATCAGCCCATCAATCCCCTCTTCGAGCGCGATAAAAGCACCGAAATCCGTCAGGTTTCGCACTTTACCTTCCACTTCATTGCCCACCGGGTACCGCTCGTCCACCGTGCTCCACGGATTCGGCTCAATCTGCTTCATGCCGAGCGAGATGCGCTTGCGGTCTTTGTCCACACTGAGCACCACCGCCTCAATCATGTCGCCAATATTGACGATTTTCGAGGGGTGGCGGGTGCGGCGCGCCCACGACATTTGCGACACGTGGACCAGCCCTTCAATGCCCTCCTCAAGCTCGACAAAGGCACCGTAATCCGTGATGCTCACCACTTTACCCGACACGCGCGACGTCTCGGGGTATTTCTGGTCCACATCCGCCCACGGGTCGGTAGCCAACTGCTTGAGACCGAGCGATACGCGTTCGTTTTCCTGGTCGAACTTCAGCACCATGACCCGCACCTGGTCGCCAATGGCAAACAATTGCGAGGGATGACTGACCCGGCCCCACGACATGTCGGTAATGTGCAGGAGACCGTCGATGCCACCGAGATCGATAAAAGCGCCGTATTCGGTGATATTCTTGACCACGCCCTCGACCACTTGCCCCTCGGCCAATGACGCCAGGGTTTTTTCCTTCGCGTGCTGGCGCTCTTCTTCGAGCAGAACCCGCCGAGACAAGACGATGTTACCGCGTCGCTTGTTCAGCTTGATAATACGCATCTCAAGGTTTTCGCCAATCAGCTTGTCCAAATTGCGCACTGGCCGCAGATCGATTTGCGAGCCCGGCAAAAATGCCTTGAGGCCGATATCGACGGTGAGGCCGCCCTTGATCCGCGCCACCACCATGCCTTCCACCACCTCGTCATTGTCGTATTTCTTGCTGATATCATCCCAAATTTTGATGCGATTGGCCTTTTCCTTAGACAGGATGACCTGGCCCTCGCTATCTTCTTTTTGTTCCAACAAGACATCGAGCTCGTCACCGATCTCCAAATCGCGGCCGCGATCGGGGAACTCATCGAGATCAATCACGCCTTCAGATTTGTAACCGACGTCGACCAATACCGAGTCACGTCCGATTTGCACCACCCGACCCCGAACGATTTCACCCTCTTGAATGTGCTTCAGGCTTTCGTCGTAGAGCCGGTCAAGTTCTTCAGCAGTAATTTCGAGATCTTCGGCGCTCACAATGCCCTCAGCAACGGCGACAGCGCCTTCGGCCGTGGCCACGGCGCCGGCGTCTTCGCCCCCGCCCGAGGCCGTCGGTATTTCAACTGCGCCAACGGCCTCTAGAGAAGACGATTCTTCCGGGGCTTGATGATCAGTCATGGGTGTGATACCTCCTGGTAACTACAGTTGGCGATGAGGTGAGGTACGACAGCCGCGCCAGGCTGCGACCGGCACGTTCCCATCACCCTGTAGACATTATAAACAAGTTTTAGATAACATACGTTCAACGACGTCGTCAATGGTCAAGTCTGTGGTATCGATCACATGGGCATCGATTGACGACGTGAGTGGCGCCGCCTCGCGGGAGCGATCCCGAGCATCGCGTGTCGCCACTGCTGCCATCACACTCCTCAGGGTAACCGACTGTCCCATACGTTGCATATCCTGGAACCGGCGTTGACCGCGTGTCTCGATAGACGCATCCAGAAAAAACTTCGCCGTCGCATCCGGAAAAACCACCGTGCCAATATCGCGACCCTCCATGACCACGCCCTGCCTACCGCGCACACCGCGCAGTAGCGAGGTGATGACCTGGCGAACTGCCGGTACCGTCGCCACCGCTGAAGCCGCTGCCCCAACGGTTTCGCCCTGGAGTTTTGGCGTCACGCACTGCCCGTCAATCCAAACCTCAGACTGACCGTCGGCAAACGTTAGCGTCAAGCTTAACCGCGGTATCCATTCCGTAAGTGCCCCGGCTTCAAGGGGAACCCCAGCGGCCTGGGCAGCCCACCCTACGGCGCGGTACAAGGCGCCGGAATCGATATAACGGTACCCCAAGCGCTCAGCTAGACGTTTCGCCACCGTACTTTTGCCAACCCCAGAGGGGCCGTCAATGGCAATCACCACATCCGCACGTGTCGCCATAGCCATGCCGTTATGCAACCCTTATTTGTCTCTGTCCAGCCTGCACCACACAGAGAACCTCATAGAGCCCCCCTACTGCGACACAAAAGAACCTCAAGGCGCCGACACATGCTCGACGGCGATCACTGCCCACAAGCGGCTTGGTTCGAATGCGTGTCGCGAGGTGGTACTCCGAGGCGAAGAGTGGCATAGCACGTGGACAGTATTGATCGTTTGGCATTCTATGTCTACACCGTTCGAATGATGATATGGTACCATGAAGCCCAGCAGAATCGCAATCCTAATCTGGACCTTTGGATCGCCGTTGCCTCTGTGAGCGTTGGCATTTAAGAGGATGAAGCGAGTTCGGCATGGATCGCGCGCGCTTGTTCGGCATCTTGTGCGATCTGGGCAATCAGCGCATCGACCGAGGCAAATTTGCGTTCATCGCGGATTTTCCGCACAAACTCGACGCGAATCGTCTCGCCGTACACGTCGGCTTGAAAATCAAACAGATGGGCTTCGACGCTTAAGGCATCATTGCCAAAGGTCGGATTGTAGCCCACGTTGGCAACGCCGTCGAGGTGCTCATCGCGCCACGTCACCCGAACCGCGTACACGCCCGTTTGCGGCACGATTTCGTTGATCGATCGCACGTTCGCGGTAGGAAATCCAATCGTCTTGCCACGGCGGAACCCTTCGACCACCGGCCCTTCGATCGCATAGTAACGACCGAGCAGGCGCGACGCATCTTCAACGTCACCACGACGCAACAACCTGCGGATGTTCGAACTGCTGACGGTCAATCCGGCGACACTGATCGCCTCGACCACGGTCACTCGGTAGCCGTAGGTGGCCGCCGCTTCCTGCAGGTATTCCACGGTGCCGGCCCGCTTGTGACCAAAGCGAAAATCGTAGCCCACCACGATTTCGCGGGCGCCAATCATACCGCACAGGACATCTTGAATAAACGCGTCGGGTTGCTGCTGGGCGAACACATCGGTAAACGGAATGCGCAGCCCCACCTCGACGCCCTCAGCCGCAATGAGCTGCATCTTCTGTTCGAAGGTAGTCAGCAATGGCGGCGCGTGTTCCGGACGCAAGACGCGTGCGGGGTGCGGCTCAAACGTAAACACCATGCCCGTACCCTGAATGGCCTGAGCTCGTGAGCGCACATGGCGAAAAATCGCTTGATGTCCCAAATGCACGCCATCAAAATTCCCTAGGGCCAGAACCGGGCTGGCATAGGCCACTTGAGGAAGCGCGTCGAGGTGATCCAAAATCTGCATAGTGCATCTCGTCGTCGGTCGCTAGAGGTCTGTTGTCGCATGATCGTTATTGGTCGGCTACTATATCAATGCCTGATGGGAGTCGCAATAAAAAAGCCACACCACCATGAGGCATAGACATATCGTCTGGACGAATGTGGCGGCACCCCCTGCAGAATGTCCTTGACATCACCCCACACACCCTCTAAACAGTGTGAGCCTTGCTAACTGCGGCAATTCTTCGACGAACTCAGCGACAGCGATGCACACCCACCTGTGGCGGTAAGTGCCGCTCGGGGCTAACCACAATTCATGGCATATCTATTTTAATGCTTGAGACGCCGAGACCGAGCGGCATGCATCGCTCATGCTGAGCGGCTCTGCCACTCCGGTTCGAAAGCCAGATGAGGAGATGAGAGGGACGTATGAGCAGACAGCACCATAACGACATGGCAACGCATCGTCTTTGTGAGAGTCAACAGTATCGACCACGCTCCCGCGCCCGGTTTGCCATACTTCTCGTCTTACTGCTAGGAGGCAGTGCATCCTGGCTGACCTCAACGCTGACCTCAACCGCTTCCGCTGCCGAGCGGCGCCAGATGCAGCTCACGATACGCCAGGCCACCGCCCTGGCCTTGCAAAACAATCTCGACATTCAGATTGCCGGGCTGACGCCGCGAATTCGCGAGGCACAAATTACCGAGCAAAAAGGTATTTTTGACGTCGAACTCAAAGGTGGGTTTACCGCCACGGATCGGCAGCTGCTCGACACCAGCGCCTCGTTTCGGACCGCTGACGATGTAGTGACCGTAGACGGCAACGCGTTTGTCGGCGCCGAAGATGCGGAGCTGCAAGACCTGTCGATCGGCGTGCAGCAACTGACCCCGTACGGCGGCACCTATGAAGTCACAGTGTCGGAGTTGCGCGAAGATACCAACCGGCGACTCACGCCAAATTTTACCACCGGCGACCAAGCCGAATTCTATACCACCCAGCTCAGACTCGGTTTTACCCAGCCCGTATTGAAAAATTTCGGCGCGGATGTGACCCGCAATCAAATTCACATTGCGCAAAACAACTTGACGATCTCCTCTGCAGAATTTCGCCAGCAAGTCATTGACTCGACCTCTCAGGTGCAGCAAACCTACTGGGAGTTGGTGTTTCGCAGACAGGATTTGCAGGTCCGCCGACAGCAGTTAGACCTGGCCGAGCAGTTGCTGGCCCGGGTGCGGCGGCAAGTCGAAGTGGGCACTCTGGCGCCCATCGAAGTGCTGCAGGCAGAGACCGAAATTGCCCGAATTCATGAGCAGATCATCATCGCCGCCAACGCGGTGCACGATGCCGAAGATCGTCTCAAGCGCACCATGCACCTCAGCCTGGTCGGCGAATTTGCCGACGTCGAAATCATGCCCACCGATTCTCCGGCCTACGCCCCACCGCAGATTAATCAGGCCGCCGAAATCGCCGCAGCCCTTGCCCAACGCCCGGATCTCCAACAGGCGAAGCTAACCCTGGACAATCAAAACATCACGCTCGTCTTTAATGAAAATCAAGTCCTGCCCACGCTGGATCTGGCGGCGAGCCTGCGTTTCAATGGCATCCGTGATACTCTAGGTGGTTCGATTGAGGAATTTGAGACCAAACGCCGGGAATGGGAGATCGGTCTCGTCTTTAGCTATCCCTTGGGCAACCGTCGGGCGAAGAGCCGGGTGCGTCAATCGCGGCTGGCCGTTCGCCAGCAACTCTTGCAGATCAAGGAGTTGGAAGAGAACGCCATGGAGGAAGTGCGGCGCGCAGTGCGTGGCGTCCTGGCCAGTGCGGAGCTCGTGCAAGCGTCTAGAGCGGCCGGCCGGCTGGCCCAAAAACAGCTCGATGCAGAAGAGAAAAAGCTCAAAGTGGGGTTGGCAACTGTGTTTACAGTGCTACAGTTTCAAGAGGACCTCGCGGTGGAACGCTCGAACGAAATCCGCTCGTTGACCCAGTTTCTCCAAGCGCGGACCAATCTTGAAGCGGTCAAAAGCACGCTCTTGCAAGTCAATGATATTGTGCTTGAGACCAATGGCCCCCAGCTCCGCGAAACCCCTAGCAAATAAGGCCGGAGAACGCATGCGATGTCTAGGTTTGGATCTCGGTGATAAACGTATTGGCATTGCCATTAGTGACGAACTTGGCATTACCGCACAAGGGCTGCAAACGCTGGAGCGACGCAATTTAAAAACGGACATGGCCGCCCTGCAGGCGCTCGTTGACGCGCATGGCGTCACCGAGATCGTGGTGGGCATGCCACGCAACATGGATGGCTCTTACGGCGAACGGGCCGCCATTACCGAACGATTTATTGAGGTATTGGAAACGGCCTGCCAACGGCCGTGTATCCCCTGGGATGAACGCCTGACGTCGCGCCAGGCCGACCGGGTACTGCGTTCTGTCCAGCAACATCGGCGCCAACCGAAATCGGTTCGCGACCGCATTGCGGCCCAATTGATCTTACAGAGTTATATGGATTACCAACGCATCCGAGCGGATCGCGCCCGGGCGCTTGAGCCGGGTGAGGATCTCTGATGTGAAGGGTTTTGTCGCTCTTGAGCCGGGTGAGGATCTCTGACGTGAACGGCTTTGTCGCTCGCCTGCTGAAGCGCTTGGGCAGGTTGTGTCTCCTGGGAGTCGCGCTTGGCGCGCTGGCTCTATTCTACTTGCAACTCTATTTTCAGACCCCGGCGGCCCCGCATGCCGAGGAGCAAATCGTCACCATTGCCGCCGGTTCGAGTCTGCGGCAAATCGCGGACGGCCTAGCCGATCATGGCCTGATCCGCCACCGCACGATGTTTGTCGCCTACGTCAAATGGTGGCAACCCGGCCCCTATTTACAGGCGGGCGAGTACGCCCTGCGCGCCTCGATGTCGCCAGAGCAAATTGTCGAGATTCTGCGCCAGGGAAAAGTTCTACAGCATTCTCTGACCATTCCCGAGGGGCTCACCCTACGCGAGATCGCCGCGCTGGTGGCCGAGCGGCAATTTGGCGATGCTGAAGTCATGCTAGCCCTGATGTCAGGCCCTGCCTTTATCGCCACCCTCAACCTCGAGACGCCCTCACTAGAGGGTTATCTGTTTCCGGACACCTATCACCTGCCCCGCAGCATCAGCGAAAAAGCCTTGTTGACCCTCATGGTCGATACCCTGCGAAAGCATTACACGGACGACATCGCGGCCAGGGCCGAGCAATTGGGCCTCACCCAGCACGAGGTCTTGACCCTCGCGTCCCTCATTGAGAAAGAGGCGCAAGTCGACGACGAACGCCCACTGATTTCGGCGGTGTACCACAACCGCTTGCGCAAAGGCATGCGGTTGCAATGCGATCCCACCGTGATTTACGCGCTAGGCGAGCGTTTTGACGGCAATATCCGCAAACAAGATCTCAAGATGGATTCGCCCTACAACACCTACCGCTACGCCGGGCTGCCACCCGGCCCCATTGCCAATGCCGGGAGGCGATCCCTGGAAGCGGCGGTCAATCCGGCACCGACCGACGATCTCTACTTTGTCTTCACCGGCAGCAAAGGGCAGCACAAATTTTCCCGCACATTACAAGAGCACAACCGAGCGGTACAGCAATACCTGCACACGATGCAAAGTCAGCGCCAAAAATAAGGAACCAGAAGGCCACATATTGTCGCCTCGCGGCTTTTGTATTACACTTATCTAGCCCAGATACGTCTGCCCCGTGCCGCAGACCATACGACACACTGTACCGCCGTGCACGCTATTCATTCCTGCCGTTACCAGAGGACATCGCAACATTGATGCCGAAGACATTGCTGTTGGTCGAAGATAGCTTCACTATTCAAAAGCTCGTCGAATCGACATTCACGTCAGCCGGCTACCAAGTGGCGATTGCCAACAATGCGCGCGAGGGCATCGCCAAGCTGTCAACGGTCTCACCCGACATTGTGTTAGCTGACGCGTCAATGCCGGAAATGGACGGTTTTCAACTCTGTCAGACCATTCGCAGTACGCAAGGGTTTGAACGGCTCCCGGTCTTATTGCTGACGAGTCGATTTGCAGCGTACGATGAGGTTCAGGGTCAACGCTCGGGCGTCACCGGCTATCTGGCCAAGCCGTTTGATTCGTACTCGCTCCTCTCCTTGGTGCAGCAACTCGTCGACAAAAAGCCCTCTGCCGCCGCCAGCGTGTGGGCCCCCACAATGGCAGACGCCCAGGCAAAAGGGTTGACGTTGCCAGCCCCGGGTAGCGGTGAAATGGCCCCCAACCATGCGGCGCCAATGTCCAGTGCAGCGCCAACGTCCAGTAGTGCGGCTCTGTCGGGGGAGGCCATGCCACAAGCCTACGCAGACTTGACAGCCACGCTCTCCCACATCGTACAGGAAACGGTGCAATCGTATTTAGTAACGCTCCTCGACAGCCTGACGTCGCAAATTGTCGAGGAGGTCCGGACGACCGTCGAGGCTAAAATACCAGAGCTTCTCGAAGCCCTGTTGCAACGTGAAATCGATAAGCTAAAGCAGGTGGCCGCGCAAGAGGAAGCGTTTGGCGAGGATTCGCTGCCCTGAGCGCTTATCCCTTTAGCGTAGGTCAAACGGGGATGGGCTCCAGGTGAGGCATGAGCAACGGACTTGATGCTTGACATCGCGGTTCAATGTTAGTACTCTCTTGGCGCTAAGAACGCATGTGTTGTCTCGCACACAGCCATCGAGATACCATGCGACAAAGTGCCTGGAAGTCTACAGGAGATTGGGCGGTTAGCTCAGTTGGGAGAGCGCTGCCTTCGCAAGGCAGAGGTCGTGAGTTCAAGTCTCATACCGTCCACTTATACACGGGTACTGTCTGACGAAATGGGCGATTAGCTCAGCGGGAGAGCACTGCCTTCACACGGCAGGGGTCACTGGTTCAAACCCAGTATCGCCCATCCTTTCTTTCAATGGCCTAGCACAATGGATCGAGCCGCTCTAAGTGACATCGCCCTTTTTGACCCGCTCCAATCAGCCTTGGTTTCATCTTGGTTTGGCGCCCCACGGGCCCGGCCTATACAGGCATGGATGACACGGGCTTAACCGTGATCGCCTGAGGCCCATGCTCCCCTTCTTCGACGTTAAATTCAACTTCGGTCCCGTCATTAAGATCTTCAAACCTCAGGCCATGTAACGCATTTTGATGAAAATACACCTCCCCTCCGCCTTTTTGCAAAATAAATCCATACCCTTTTTCGGAGAACAGCTTGCAAATCACGCCACGGCACTGAAGAGACGAGATCCCTATCTCTTTCGAGGCCCGTTTCTCTTGATATTTTTGCAGCTCAATCTGCACGGCGGCGAAAGCGGCTCGGATGGCTTCTTCAAACGTGATTGATGCTTTTCTGGCGGTGATCGTGTGGCGGCCTGGAAGGGAGATAACGATGAGGACTTCCGCGCCATGATCCGCTTTGTGATGGCGACGGTCCTTGGTCAGCGTCACCCGCCCATGAATCAACTCATCGTGACCAGCGTGAAGTTTGGCCATGCGGTCTTCGATCTCCGTTTTCCACTCGGGGGTCATGTCAATATTTCGACTTTCGATATGCAGATTCATACCTTCCCTTTCTTCTTTCTTGCCCACGACGATTCACACCGCGGCGGCTCTCACCGCACCTTGGCTCGCGATTCGAGGCCACTTACTGCCGCGACCCTCTACGAGGTATTCATCTTCGCAATTAATAAAGCAATAAACGTGCCAAAGGTGAGGATATGTCGTCTTAGGCTGCACAAATTGCGAGTGCCTCGCGCCAGGCAAAGCTGGCATCTTGAGGGTCGGCCCCCTTAATTCCGTACCTGTGATATAATACCAGCTTTGACTCAGGGGCGCCCTGGTCCCCTTGCCGATAGGCTCGTCGCCACGATCGGAGACGCGAATGATGAAGGGTGCAATGGCGTGAGGCAAGCACTTCGACGGGATATTGTCAAGCAGGCTGAAGGCGATGCCACGGTGCTTGCGGTGATCCTTTTTGGCAGCACGGCCCGGGGGGAGCGGCACGATACCTCCGATGTCGATATTTGCCTGGTGCTGCAGCCTGCTATGTATTCGCCTGAGGCGTTAATGGATATCCGCCTGCAATATCTCGCCGCCTTTGCAGCGGATATTCAGATTTTCCAACAACGCCCAATCTACCTTCGCCAGCGCGTTCTTAAAGATGGCGAGGTGTGGTTTTGCAGGGACCAGGATAGCCTGTACGACATGGCCCTGGGAACCGTTCAAGCATTTGCCGATTTCAAACCGTTATACGACCGCTACCTGGATGAGGTCGCCCGTGATCGACCGTGAGCGCATGTTAACTTCTCCAACGGGAAGTCCCCTTGCGTGAGCTGGGGGATGAGAGTTGGTCGGCTCGAAGAGCCGCGGGTACTCAGTCAAGTTATGTCGTAGGCTAACTTTGTAAAAATCGTTGACTCAAAATCAGTTCTCCTGTATCCTC
>Ga0214472_10004056_pt1 | contig 15461 bp, 16 predicted proteins | sample RVTome_6_FD_207662 | JGI IMG/M metagenome (GOLD analysis project Ga0214472, IMG submission 207662) | Soil microbial communities from uranium-contaminated site in the Upper Colorado River Basin, Wyoming, United States - RVT140D175 | ecosystem: Environmental > Terrestrial > Soil > Contaminated >...
CCTGCCATCCGGCACTTGATGTCGAAGAACTTTTCGGCGCCAAGGTCGGCGCCGAAGCCCGCCTCGGTCACCACATAATCAGCCAGCTTCAGCGCGGTCTGCGTGGCAATGACCGAGTTGCAGCCGTGCGCGATATTGGCGAACGGGCCGCCATGCACGAAAGCCGGGGTATTTTCGAGGCTTTGCACCAGGTTCGGCTGCATCGCCTCGCGCAGAAGCACGGTCATCGCGCCGTCGGCCTTCAGATCGCGGCAATAGACCGGGCTTTTGTCGCGCCGATAGGCGACGACGATGCGGCCAAGCCGGTCTTGCAAATCTTCCAGTGTGCGCGAAAGGCACAGGATCGCCATCACCTCGGATGCCACCGTGATATCGAACCCGGTTTGGCGCGCGAAGCCGTTGGAAACCCCGCCCAGCCCCACCACCATGTCGCGCAGCGCACGGTCGTTCATGTCCATCACGCGGCGCCAGACGATGCGGCGCTCGTCGATCTCCAGGCTGTTGCCCCAGTAGATGTGGTTGTCGATCATCGCCGACAGCAGGTTGTGGGCGGAGGTGATCGCGTGAAAATCGCCGGTGAAATGCAGGTTCATTTCTTCCATCGGCACGATCTGCGCATGGCCGCCCCCTGCGGCGCCGCCCTTCATGCCGAAGTTCGGGCCGAGGCTTGCTTCGCGGATGCAGATTGCCGATTTCTTGCCGATCCGCGCCAGCGCATCGCCAAGCCCGACTGTGGTGGTGGTCTTGCCCTCGCCCGCGGGCGTCGGGTTGATCGCCGTCACCAGGATCAGCTTGCCGGGGTTGTGGCCGTTCAGCCCGGCGATGAAAGCGGCGTCCACCTTGGCCTTGTCGTGGCCGTAGGGAACCAGCGAAGCGGCGGGGATGCCAAGCCGGGCGCCAATTTCCGTGATCGGCAATTTTTTAGCCGCGCGGGCGATTTCGATGTCGGTCTTGACGGTCACGGGGAAGCCCTCCAGAGGCGAAACGTTTGGCGCAATCTAGCGGCTAAGCGCGCGCGGGAAAGCGCGATTGCGACATGAAAGCGAAAGTATGCGCCGTTCGGTCGCTCGCCAGAGCCGCAACCGCCAGTCGCCTCCGCAGTCGGCCGGCGCATGGCGCGTTGACCGGCAGCCGTGGCAGGCGTAGCATTTTCGTCACGGAATCCGTGGTGCCGCCATTCGCGCGGATCAGCGAACAGGCGGACGGGGGTGATGCCCGGCCCTTGCCAGTTCCTGAACATTTTGGTGTCGGTGATGCGACCGGGCTCAACCTATCATTTCGCAACCGCGGTCTTCGCCCGGCGGATCACGCAGTGACGTCGGATAGCAACCGCCCGGATACCCAGGGGAGGGGGTATGATCATGGCGATAATGGCAGTCTTCACGGGAAAGGTCACCGCAGCCGAATACGACGCCGTAAGAAAGGCGACGGACTGGGAGGGCAACCCGCCACAGGGCGGGGTGCTGCACGTTGCCGGGTTCGATGAACAGGGTGACCTGCACATCACAGACATCTGGGAGAGCATGGACGATTTTCAGGCATTCGCTCAGAACCACCTGGGCCCGGTGATGGAGAAGCTGAAGGTTACGATGCCTGACGCAGCGTTTTACCCGATTCGAAACGTCAACGCCTATCCGGCGATCACCGCACATCTGGTCTGACAAGTCTGGTCGGTTCGGCGCCGCCACGCGCGGCCCGCGTGGCGGCGACCGGCCTACACGGTCAGCGTGAAGAACAGGCGCCGGAACGGGAACAGCACCGATCCGTCGGCCTCGGCCGGGTAGGCGGCGCTCAGTGCCGCTTCATAGCGCGCAACGAAGGCCACGTATTCACCCGGGTTCAGCTTGGCCGCATAGGGCCGCATCACGGTCGATTCGGTAAAGCGGCGCACCGGATGCGCCTCTGTGGCCGCGTCAAGCCGCTGCATGTATTCGGTTTCCCACACATCCAGCCGGCCAAGCGCCGCCAGCAGCCGCATGTATTCGGGCGCTGCCAGCACCGGCGGCTGCCAGCCGGAAAAGTCGAACCGGTCGGGGAACATTTCGGCGGCGAACAGCCGCAGCAGGCGGTGGCTGGGCGCATCATGCTGGCGTGGCATCTGCACGGCCAGCACGCCGCCCGCAGGCAGGAAACGCGCCAGCCGCGGCAGCAGCGCGGCGTGATCGGGCAGCCAGTGCAGCGCGGCATTGGAAAAGATCAGCCCCGGCGGCGCTGAAGGGCGCCAGGCGGCGAGGTCGGTGGCCTGCAGCCGGTCATAGCCGCGCGCCCGTTCCAGCATCGCCGCCGAGGCATCGACCCCGACCAGCACCCGGCCGTCAAAGCGCGCGCGCAGTGCCGCCGCCACCGCACCGTCGCCGCAACCCAGATCGACGATCTCGCCCGCCACGGGCGTGCCGACCTGCGCCAGCAGATCCAGCGCCGGGCGCAGCCGCAGCCCGCGAAAGCGGGCATAGGCGCCGGGGTTCCAGTCGCTCACAACCAGCCCTTGCGCTTGAAATAGAGGTAGGGGCCGACCGCAGACAGCACCATCAGCGCCAGCGCGAACGGGTAGCCCAGCCGCCAGCCCAGTTCGGGCATGACGCTGAAGTTCATGCCGTAGATCGACGCGATCATCGTGGGCGGCAGGAACACCACCGCGGCCACCGAGAAAATCTTGATGATGCCGTTTTGTTCGATGTTGATCATGCCAAGCGTGGCATCCAGCAAGAAGGTGATCTTCTGCGTCTGCGCATTGGCGTAATCGGCCAGCGAGCGCAGGTCGCGCGCCACGGTCTTGATGCGCGTGCGCCGTTCGGCGGCGCCCTTCCTGTTGTCCGGCGCCAGCGAGAAAAATCCGATCACCCGGTCGAGCGTGGCAAGGCTTTCCTTGATTTTCGCGTTCATGTCTTCGGCCTGGCCGATCCGCTCAAGTATCTGCGAAAGCTGGTTGCGCTGTTCGGGACTGCGTGCGCCCGATACGAACACGTCGCGCGAAATGTCGTCGTGCCGCCGTGCCGCGGCCTCAAGAATGTCGGCCAGCCGGTCGGTGACGGTTTCGAAAATCGCGATCAGCAGAGTCGTGCCCGAACGGATGCCAAGGTCGGTCTTGGCGGCGCGCTGGCGAAACGTGGCGAAAGAGCGCGGCGCGTGGTAGCGCACGGTCACCAGCCGGTTGCCTGACAGAATGAAGGTGACAGGCGCCAGTTGCGGCGCTTCGCTATGTGCATTGGCCACAACGCTGGCAGTCAGAAAGAAGGCGCCGCCCTCGGTATAAAGCCGCGATGACGCCTCGATCTCCTCCATCTCCTCGCGGGTCGGGATCTCGACGCCGAGCAGGGCCTCAAGCTGGCGTTCCTCTTCGAGTGAGGGGTCCTGCATGTCGTGCCAAAGCACCTCTTCGGCTGGAAGAATGGCGCCGGGCATGCCGTCATATGTCACCAGCAGGCCATTGCGAACAATATAGGTGGTGATCATCGCGCCCTCCCGCTTGTTGCTCGGGCCCGCGGGCAACCTGCCCGAAGCAGGGGGCCGCTGGCACCCCCCGCCTAGCCGGGTGGGCGCGCGCTGTCCAGCCCCCGCGCGGCGCGAATGCGCGAAGGGGTCAGGCGCTGGGTTCTGGCGCGTGGCCGCCGCCTTTGGGGGCAGCGGGCTTGGTGCGCGGAATCGCGGTGACCGAGGGCACGTTGCCCGAGGGCGGGGTGGCATCGGCATCATCGCCGCCCAGCAGTTCGCCGCGCGTGATACGGCGGATCTCTTCGCCGGTCAGCGTCTCGTATTCCAGCAGGCCCTTGGCAAGGCGCTCGAATTCCTCGGACTTTTCAAGCAAGACCTTGCGCGCAACCGTATAGCCTTCGTCGATCAGCTCTTTCACTTCCTGCTCGATCAGTTCCTTGGTCGAGGCGGAAACCGAAAAGCCGCCGGTCGAGCCGGTATAGCCTTCATGCGCTTCCGAATAGTCGATGCTGCCAACCTTGTCCGACATGCCCCAGCGCATCACCATGGCACGCGCCAGCTGGCTGGCCTGCATGATGTCGCCGGCCGGGCCGTTCGAAACACCCTCTTCGCCGAACTTGATGATCTCGGCAGCCTTGCCCGCCATGGTCATGGCGATGCGCTGCTTGGCCTCATCCTTGTGCATGTTCAGCCGGTCCATCTCGGGCAGGCTGACCACCATGCCAAGCGAGGCGCCGCGCGGAATGATCGTGGCCTTGTAAACCGGGTCGCATTTCGGCATCGCCATGCCGACGATGGCGTGGCCGGCCTCGTGATATGCGGTCTTTTCCTTCTGTTCGGGCGTCAGCACCATCGAGCGGCGTTCGACCCCAAGCATCACCTTGTCCTTGGCCTGCTCGAAATCTTCCATCGTCACGAAGCGCCGTCCGATCCGCGCGGCTGTCAGCGCCGCCTCATTGACCAGATTGGCAAGGTCGGCGCCGGAAAAGCCGGGGGTGCCGCGCGCGATCAGCCGCAGTTCCACATCGGGGCCCTGCGGCACCTTGCGGGCATGCACCTGCAAGATCTTTTCGCGGCCCTTGATGTCGGGGTTGGGCACGTGGATCTGGCGGTCGAACCGGCCCGGGCGCAGCAGCGCGGGGTCAAGCACGTCCTTGCGGTTGGTGGCGGCCACGATGATCACGCCGTCATTGGCCTCAAACCCGTCCATCTCGACCAGAAGCTGGTTCAGTGTCTGTTCGCGTTCGTCATTGCCGCCGCCGATGCCGATGCCGCGGCTGCGCCCCACGGCGTCGATTTCGTCGATAAAGACGATGCAAGGCGCGTTCTTCTTGGCCTGTTCGAACATGTCGCGCACCCGGCTTGCGCCGACGCCGACGAACATTTCCACGAAATCGGAGCCCGAGATGGTGAAGAACGGCACCCCCGCCTCGCCCGCAATGGCACGCGCCAGCAGCGTTTTACCGGTGCCGGGCGGGCCGACGAGCAGCGCGCCCTTGGGGATCTTGCCGCCCAAGCGGCTGAATTTCTGCGGGTTGCGCAGAAACTCGACGATCTCTTCCAGCTCTTCCTTGGCCTCGTCGATGCCGGCCACATCGTCAAAGGTGACGCGCCCATGCTTTTCGGTCAGCAGCTTGGCGCGGCTTTTGCCAAAGCCCATCGCGCCGCCCTTGCCGCCCCCCTGCATGCGATTCATGAAGAACACCCAGACCCCGATCAGCACCAGGAACGGCAACCACACGCCAAGGATCGACATGAAACCCGATTGCTGCTGCGCCTCGACCTTCACTTCGACGTTGTTGGCGATCAGCGTTTCGGTGATCTGGTCGGATTCGGGTTTGACGGTAGTATACTGCGCCCCTGACTTGTCGCGGAACACGACCTGCTCGCCGTCAAGCACGACGCTGGCAACCTCGCCGGTCTGCACCCGGGTCAGAAAGTCGGAATAGTTGACCGAACGCGCGTTCAGCGTGCCCTGCCCGCCGCTGAACAGATTGAACAGCGCCAGTATCAGCAAAAACAGCACGACCCAAAAGGCGATGTTGCGCGCGTTACCCAAAGGGGTTCCTCCCAAAGCGATGTGGCGCGCCGGTGGCACGCGGACTTACTCCTAAAAATAGGCATTCGGGGGAAAGGTTCAATGCACGAATATCGATGAGCGGAAATCATCTTCCCCGCCAAGCAGATCGGCGCGCCAGCCGTGGCCCTCGCCGGCGGTGGGTGCGGCCAGCAGTTCCTGCCCCAGCCACAACGCCGGATCGGCCAGAAGTGCGACACGCGGGCGCGCGGATTGCCGCCAGTTCAGGCAAAGCCGCAGCCCGGCATCGCCAAGCGCGCGCAGCTCGGCCCCGTCGCGCTGTGGGCCGGTGATGCGCCAGCGGCCATCCCACAAAGCGCCTTGTGGCACTGGCCCGCCCACCGCGGCGGCCTCGCGGCAGATGCGCAACGCGGTGCCTTCGGGCAGCGCCAGGCAACCGTGCAAGGTGGCCGAGGCGGCGCCGGTGGCGATGGCTTCGGCAAAAGCGGCCAGCGCCGGGCCGCGCGGCGGGTGCCGGCTTTGCGCGATCCAGCGCAGGCAATGCGCCAGCAGGCGGCGGCGGATTTCTGCCGGAAGCGCGGCAAGGCCGGCGCGGTCGAGCACCAGATCGCCCAGCTGCACACGCGCCAGCGCCACCGCGGCGGCATGGGTCTGCGCATCAAGCGCCGCGCGCACCTCGCGCAGATGTGCGGTGACCGCGGCGATACCCGGCACGCCGATGCCCAGCCCGTCCAGCACCGGCAGCGCGGCGCGCGCCTTGACGCGCTCATACCCGGTGTCGGCATTGCTGGGGTCTTCGACCCAGCCAATGGCGCGCGCGCGCAGCCAATCGCGCAGCTCCATCCGCGTCGTGCCCAGCAGCGGGCGCAACCACAGCATGCCCTCGGCGCTGCGTTCGGGCGCCATGCACGACAACCCGTCAAGCCCGGCACCGCGCGCCAGCCGCATCAGAAAGGTTTCCGCCTGATCGTCGGCGGTATGGCCAAGCGCCACCGCGCCGATCCCTTCGGCGCGCGCCCATCCGGCAATCAGCCCGTAACGGGCGCGCCGCGCCGCCTGCATCAAATTGCCGCGCCCGTCCCAGCCGCGCCAGACCAGCGTTTCGTGCTGCAGGCGCAGCGCCGCGGCGGCGCGCGCGACGAATCGTGCCTCGTCCGCCGCGGCATCGCGCAGGCCGTGATCGACCGTCACCACCGCAAGCGCGGTGCCCGATGCGGCGGTGATGCCCGCCAGCAGATGCAGCAGCGCCATGCTGTCGCCGCCGCCGGAAACCGCCACCCCCAGCCGCGCAAACCGCGCCACGCGCAGCGCCGCGGCAAGCCGCGCGGCCAGCGCGTCCGCCGGCGCTGCGGCGCCGGTCACGGGCAGGACAGGCTGCGCGCCGTCGTCGCGGCCTCGACCGCGGCGGCGCTGTCGGCGAAGCGCAGGCCAACCTCGCTCAGCATCGCGCAGGCCTCGACGGGCTGGCCCAGATCGGCCAGCGCGCGACCCAGCATCAGCAGGCTGTCGGCAGCACGCGGCCCGTAGGGCGCGCCCGAAAACGCCTCAAGCCATGAGCGGGCAGCCTCGGACAGGTCGCCGGTGCCCAGCAGCGCCTGACCGCGCAGATACTGCGCTTCGGCGGTCAGCGGCCCGCCGGTGTAGGTCTGCGTGAAGGTGGCAAACTGCGCCGCGGCGCCGGCATAATCGCCGGCGTCCAGCGCCGCTTTGGCGCGGTCGAAATCCGACTGCTCGTTCATCGCCAATGCCACCTCGGCACCGGGCACAGAAGCATCTGGCAGCGCCGGCGACACCGCGCTGCCGATGCCGCCCCCAAGCAGCGGCACCGCGCCGACCCTGGAAATATCGCAACCGGGTTCCAGCTCGCACAGCCGGAATTCCAGATCGCCAAGCCGGTTGGTGCCGTCGGCAACGACCCGGTTGATGCGGTTTTCCAGCGCCTCGCTTTGCGCCGTCAGCTGCACCAGCGCCGCTTCAATCGCGTCCATCCGCTCCAGCGCGCTGACACCACCGGCGGCGACCAGCCCGGTGCCGCCGCCAGCGATCAGCTCATTGCGCAATGCCTGCAACTCGCTGGCCAGGCTGCCCAGCTCGGTGCGAATATCGGCAAGCGTCCGGGTCTGGTCCTGCGCCATGGCGGGCAACGCGAACAGCAGGCCCAGAACGAAAACCCAGATGCGCATGACGCCCGCCTCAGACGCCGGCGCCTGGCGCGACCACAGTCAGCGCGCGGCGGTTCTGCGCATAGCAGGCTTCATTCGAACAGATCGCCAGCGGGCGTTCTTTGCCATAGGAAACGGTGCGCAGCCGGTTCGGTGCAACGCCTTGCGAGATCAGGTATTCCTGCACCGCATTGGCACGGCGCGCGCCTAGCGCCAGGTTGTATTCGCGGGTGCCCTGTTCGTCGGCGTGGCCTTCGATGATCGCGGTGTATTGCGGGTTCGCCATCAGCCACTGCGCCTGCCCGGCCAGCGTGATGCGCGCTTCGGGCGAGATCGTGGACTGATCGACCGCGAACAGCACCTTGTCGCCCACGGTCTGCATGAAATAGGCCGGTGAGCGCGGGTCAGAGGCGCTGCCAAGCGCCGACTGGTCGATGCCGCCGGCACCGCCCAGACCACCGCCGGCGCCGAAACGGTCAGGGTTGTTGCAGGCCGCAAGGCCAAGCAACGCCACAAGCAGAAATGACTTCTTGGTGAGGATCATGAGAGTTTCGCCTTTGTTTTTGCTGGCTCGATGGTGTGACATTAGCAGGTCGGCCGCTACTTGGGAATTGCCCCGCGGCGCTCAGGGTTGCAGCGGTGACCAGGCCGGATCCGAGGCCGGGCCCGGGGTCGGAACCTGCCGCAGGTTGCGCCCCGAGATGTCAACCGAATAAAGCCGCGATTCGCCTGCTGCGCCGGGGCTTTCGCGGCTGAACATGATCACCCGGCCATTGGGCGCCCAGCTTGGGCCTTCGTCGAGGAACGAGGCGGTCAACAGCCTTTCCTCGCTGCCGTCGGTGCGCATCACGCCGATATGAAACCGCCCCGGCGTCTGTTTGGTGAAGGCGACAAGATCGCCGCGCGGCGACCAGACCGGGGTGCTGTAGCGGCCATCGCCGAACGAGATGCGCGTGGCCTCGCCGCCCGCGGCGGGCATGACGTAAAGCTGCTGCGTGCCGGAACGGTCGCTTTCGAACACCACCATGCTGCCATCGGGCGAAAACGAAGGCGCGGTTTCGATGCCCGGCGTGCTGGTCAGCCGCCGTGCAGCGCCGCTGGCGATATCCGTCACCCACAGGTCGGTATTGCCGCCCTGTTCCAGCGAATAGACCACCCGCGCGCCATCGGGCGAGAACCGCGGCGCAAAGGTCATGGTGCCGGGCTGGTCGGCCAGAAAGCGCCCCGTTACCGCGGCCACGTCGATCATCTTGATGCGCGGGAAACCGGTTTCATAGGTGGTGTAAAGCACCCGGTCGCCAGTGGGCGAAAACCGCGGCGCAAGCACGATGGTGCTGCTGTCGGTCAGATACTGCACATTGGCGCCGTCGTAATCCATCACCGCCAGCCGCTTTTGCCGCGCGTCCTTGGCGCCCGCCTCGGAAACGAACACCACGCGGCTGTCGAAATAGCCGCCCTCGCCGGTGATCGCCGAATAGGCGGCGTCGGCCACCTTGTGCGCGATGCGCCGCCAACTGGCCGCCGAGCCGCCGAACTGCAGCCCGACCATCTCGTTGCCGGAAAACACATCATAAAGGCGAAACTTCACCGTTACCCGGCCGCCCGAAACCGCGACCGCGCCGACGATCAGTGCCTGCGCGTTGATCGCCTTCCAGTCGGCATAGGTCACCGGCGCCTCGAAACTTGCGATACGCCCAAGATGCGCGGTTTCGGGGATGTCGCGCATCAGCCCGGTGCCGGTCAGGTCCGCGGCCACCACGGCGCTGATGTCGGCAGCATATTGCGCCGCTTCGGCGGTTTCGGCCAGAAACCGCGGCGCCGCATAGGGCAGGGGCTCGATCACGCCTTCGGTGATCTCGATGCGCAGCGGCGCGGATTGCGCCTGTGCAGCGGGCGCCGGGGCCAACGCAAGAACGGCAAGGGCAAGCACAAGACTTTGCAGCATCAGATACATCCCTTGCGGCGGGGTTGCGGGGTTGTAGCGCGATTTTGGCGATCTGGGTATCACTTCGTCCTCATTTTCCAACCCGGCACGCGGAGCGTTGGTGAAAGATTGCCGGCCCGCGCCGCGGCGGCCTTGTCGCAGGCTCATCGCAGGCGCATCCCGTTGTAGTCGAACACCATCTCGATCTCGCGCCAGCTGTCGTATTTCTCGGGCGGCAGGGTGGCGTTGCGCGCGCAGCGCAGCACGGTGCGCCGCGCGATATCGTAGGCCACGCTCCCGGCGGCCTCGCTGGGGCTTTTTGCCGAAATCAAACGCACCGTTTCGGGCGTGCCGTCGCGGCGCATGCTGATGCCCAGCGTCACGACACTGCGCAGCGTTTCGGTCGAGGCTGCACCGACCGTCCAGCAGGCGCTGATGGCGCGACGCAAGCCGTCGATTTCGCCTGCGGTCAGCGGCGGCCCCGCGGCGGCGGTGCCCGCCCCACCGGTGCCGGTGGCATCTGGCGCCGCCATCGCCTCGGCCAGCGCCGCGGTCAGGGCATCGGGCGGCGGTGCCGGGGTTTGCGCAGCGGCGGTAGCGGGCGGCACAGGCGCCGGCGCCAGCCGGACGGGTCGCGCCTGCGGCCTGGGCGAGCTTGCGGGCGCCGCAGTTTGCGGTCGCTCGTCGGTCCGGGTCGCCTCCGTCACGATCCGCGTCGTCGCCTCGGGCGGGGCCGCCGATTCCGGCAGGGGTTCGGGCAGTGGCAGCGGGTCTGGCGTCGGCTCGGGCGCCACGGCCGCGACCGAAGTGTCGGAAACTGCGGTATCGGGCGGTGGCGCCTCGGCAGGCAGCGGCGCCACGCGCGGCACCGGGCGGGGCTCTGGCGCAGGTGAGACCACAGGACTTGCCGAGGATGAGGGCGCTATCAGCGGCGGCGCCGCAGGGGCATCCACAGTTTCGATCGGCTGCGGCGGTAACGGGGTCTCGACCACGGGGGGCGCTTCCGGCGCGGTTTCAGGCTGCGCAAGCGGCGTGGCGCTGTCTTGCTGCGGCGTCGGCGCCTCGGCTGCAAGCTGCGGCGTCGCGCTGTCGGCGACCGGCGCCTGCGGCTCGGCAATCGGCGTGTCTGCCGCCTTCGGCGCCGCGGCGATCATCGCGTCATATTCGGCCAGCGACATCACCGCGACCTCGGTCATGCGCACCGGCGGCGCGTGGCGCGGGCGAAACAGCGCGCCGCCAAAGGCCACCCAGGCGATCAGCGCCAGATGCAGCGCCGCCGAAAGCCCCGTGCCGATTCTGTTTGCCCTGTCCATCGGCATGTGTGCCCAGCCCGGTTCAGTTGTCCGGCGCGGTCTGCCCGGCAAAGCCCGGCCCGCCCGCATCGGTCACCAGCACGATGTTGGCATAGCCCGCGTTGTTCAGCGCGCCCATCACCTGCACCACCCGCGCGTAGGGAATTGCCCCGTCGGCGCGCAAGAAAAGCTTGTCGCTGACGCGCTCGGCCGCCACCGCGCGCAGCCTGCCGATCAGTTCGTCATCCGGCACCGGGGTGTTCATCACCGTCACCTGACCGTCGAGCGTCAGCGAAATTGTCAGCGGCTCTTCCTGTTCGGCTGGCACTGCCCGCGCCGCGGTTCTTGGCAGTTCCAGCGGCACGCCCACCGTCAGCAAGGGCGCCGCCACCATGAAGATGATCAGCAGCACCAGCACCACATCGACGAACGGCGTGACGTTGATCTCGCTCATCGCCGCGTGGCGGCCGCGCGCACCGCGGCGGCGCCGCCGCCCGCCCCCGCCCGCCTTCTTCATCACCCCCGCGCCCATCGGTCAATCCGCGTCCAGCTGGCGCGACAGGATGGTGGCGAATTCATCGGCAAAGGCGTCGTAGCCCGAAACGATCCGGTCGCTGTCAGCCGACAGCTTGTTGTAAGCGATCACCGCCGGAATCGCCGCCAGCAGGCCAAGCCCGGTCGCCATCAACGCCTCGGAAATGCCGGGCGCCACCACCGCAAGCGAGGTGTTCTGCGAAATCGCGATTTCCTCGAACGCCACCTTGATGCCCCAGACGGTGCCAAACAGCCCCACGAAAGGCGCGGTGGATCCGACCGTGGCCAGCAGCGGCAACCCGGCATTCAGATGCTCGCTTTGCTTGGCAATCGACACATCCATGCTGCGGTCGATCCGTGCCTGCGCCCCGGCGATCAGTTCACCGTCCTGGCGGTGACTGCGGCGCCATTCCAGCATGCCCGCGGCAAAGATCTTCTGCGAGGCACCCGCAGGCGCCGGCCCGATCGCGTCGAACAGCTCGTCAAGCGGTTCGCCTGACCAGAAGGCGCGGTCGAACACCCCCGCCTCGCGCCGTGCCAGCCGGAAGGTGATGAATTTCTGAATGATGATCGACCATGACCAGAAACTGGCGATGGTCAGCAGCAGCATCACCAGTTTCACGGTTAAGGATGCGCGGGCAAAAATTGCCAGCAACGAAAAATCGATCTCCTGCGCCAGCGCAAGGGTGGTGGGTTCCATCTGTCTCTGCTCTCGCCTACTGGGCCGCGTTTGTTGCGGCTCTGATTAGCAGAAACGCTACACCGGGTTCTGCCAATTGCCAACACATCTGCGTCATCGGCACAGCTTTGCCGGTGCTAAGGCGAATCCGGCGCCAGTTTGCGGCGAATTTCCGCCGGCAACCGCCGCGCCGCACCGCTGTCGGCAAGGCACACCAGCGTCACCACTGCCGCAAACAGCAGCACGTCGCCGCGCAAAACCTGCTGTTGCAGCACCAGCCGCGCGCCCTGCAGCGCAATCGGCCGCGTCGTCACCACCAGATCATCGGCGAAGCGCGCCGGGCGCAGGTAATCCGCCTCGATCCGCCGCACCGCAAAGACCGCCCCCGCCTCGCGCTTCAGTGCCACCTGATCGACACCGCACGCCCGCACCCATTCGCTGCGACCGCGCTCGATGAACTTCAGGTAATTGGCGTAATAGACGATGCCCGCAAGATCGGTGTCTTCGTAATAGACGCGCAGGGCAAAGTGGTGGCACGCAGTCATGCCGCTCAGCCGCCCTGCTTCATGATCCGCGCCTTCTGGCGGTCCCAGTCGCGCTTGGCCTCGGTGGCGCGCTTGTCGGCCAGCTTCTTGCCCTTGGCGATACCCAGCTTCAGCTTCACCCGGCCGCGTTCGTTGAAATACATCGCCAGCGGCACGATGGTCATGCCCTCGCGCCCCACCGCATTCCAAAGCCGCGACAGCTCGCGCTTTGAAACCAGCAGCTTGCGCCGCCGCCGGTCCTCGTGCCCGAACACGCCGGCCTGCTTGTAGGCGGCGATATAGCCGTTGATCAGCCACAACTCGCCGCCCTCAACCGAAGCATAGCTGTCGGCAATGTTGCTTTGTCCGGTGCGCAGCGATTTCACCTCGGACCCGGTCAGAACGATCCCCGCCTCCAGATCGCTTTCGATGGCATAATCGAACCGCGCCCGGCGGTTTTCGGCGATCAGCCTGGAGTTCGGATCAGATTTCGTGGCCATGACCCGCCCGAGATAGTCTGCCCCGCGCCGCAAGTCCAGACACCCCAGACCGGCCCGGCGAATGCCAGCACCCCCTCTTGCTTGTGAAAATATCCTCGGGGGTGAATGGCGCGCCAGAGGGGGCAGAAGGCCCCCTTGTCTGCCTCGGCGCGCATGCACAGCGGCCCGCGCTGCCCGGCCGCGCATAGCCCCGGCGCAATGCCGCAGCCGACCAAACCGGCTTGCCCCGGGGCGCCGCGCGCCGTATTGCCGTTCGTGAACCGCAACCGGTGGAGCGCCAATGCATCCCGGCCGCAGCGCCAGCACCCATTCGCCAGCAGCCTGGACCGGCGCCGGCGCGTCGGACCGCGCCGGCCGCTGCGGCGTCACACCGCCATCGGCCATTCGGGCGCGGCAGGGTTTTCGCCTGCGGCGCGCCAGGCTGCGCGCGGCAGCGGCGCTTATGGCCTGCCTGGCCATCGCCGCCTGCGGGCTGCCAGGCGGCCAGCCTCCAGAGCGCATGGCGCTTGGTGCCGGCGGGCCGGTCATCGCCGGGCCAAGCGGCTTTTGCGTCGACACCGGCCGAAGCCACGAAGACGGCGGCGGCGCCTTCGTGTTGCTGGGCAGCTGCGCCGCGCTGTCGCGCAACCCGCTGGCGCCACGAGCTGCCGCCCCCGCGGTGCTGACCGCGACGGTTGCCCCTGCCGGATCGGGCGCGCAGCCACTGCCGGAGAGGTTTGCGCAGATGCGGGCGTTTTTCGCGTCAGAGGCAGGTCGCGCGGCACTGTCGCGCAGCGGCGATGCGGCCAGCGTGAAGATCACCCGGACCGATGTCGCGGGCGATTTGATGCTGATCGCGCTGACCGACAGCGCCGCGGCGGCCGCCGCCGGCCTGCAACCCGAAACCTGGCGCGGCTGGATCGGCATCCGTGGCCGCATCGTCACGCTGGCGGTGCTGGGTTTGGCAGACCGACCGTTGGACGGCGCCACGATGCGCGCGCTGGTTGAGGAATTTGCACGTGCCTTGCGTGCCGCCAACCCTGATCCCGGCGCCACCTGATCGTTTCAGGCGACGCCGCGGCGCCGGATGGGGCTTGCATGGCCGCTGTTTGCAAATAAGAAACGATTTGGGCTAAGTGTTTCCGTGCGCGACCAGAAGGCGCGCCGCCGGGGTCAGATGAAAAACAGCCGACAATCCCTGTTCGACCGCTTCGTGCAGCGCCGCGCGCTGGCGCGCTGGGCCCGCGCCGCGCGTTTTGCCGACCGCGCCAGCCCCGGGCTGTTGCGCCGGCTGCGCGACGATGCCGTATTGTTGCGCCGCGAGCTTGACCGGCTGCTGCATGTTGCCGACGCGCGGCTGACGCTGCCCCTGCCCGATTCCGACGCCATCCTGCGCCCGATGGGCACCGATTGGGCCTGGCGCCCCGGGCTGTGGCGCGGGCCGGTGGTTCCGGCCGGGCGCGCCGCGGTGGCAAGCCGCACGATGTTTGGTGACGAGGTGACGATCTTTCACGACTGTTCGCAAAGCGAACTGACGGCGCGCCAGATCCGCAACCGGCTTGAAAGCGACCTTGCCGCCTATGCGCTGCGCCTTGACGTATTCCGCTTTGACGGCTCGTTCCTGTCGGCGGCGATCGAGCTGCCGCCCGAAGCGGTGCAGGGGTTGCGGCGCAACCATCTGGTCCGGCTCGACTGCAAGGTGGAACTGGAAAAGCCGATCGAGATTTTTGCGCGACTGAACGTGCGCCACGGGCCGAACACCGAACAGCTGGTGCGCGAACTGCCGTTGCTGCAGCCGGAAACCTGGGTCGAATTCGATCTGGCCTATACCCGGCTGAACGAGAAACGCGTGGAAAAGGCCTGGGTGGACCTGATTTTCGAAGGCCCGCAAATGAACCAGATCGTGCTGCGCGATGTCACCTTGGCGCGCCATCCGCGGGCGGAAATTTAGGGGGCTTGATGGGCTACAGTCTGGAAATGCAGCGCATCCGCGCCGGCCGCTGGGAAGCGGTGATCACCGGCGCGGACACCCCCGATCTGGCGATCAGCCATCTGGAAACCCCGCTGAACGGGCTGCAGACCGCGCCGGACGGCCCCGGGCGCTGGCGCCTGAGCCTGCCGATACCCGCCCAAATCCTGTGCGACGGCGTGCAGACCTTCGTGTTGACCGACCGGCCGAGCGGCGAAAAACTGGCGCATTTCACCATCGTCACCGGGGTGCCGCTGGAGGATGACCTGCGCGCCGAGATCGATCTGCTGCGGGCCGAGCTGGATATGCTGAAACGTGCCTTCCGGCGGCACTGCGTTGAAACCGGGGGCTGAGCCTCGGGTCTGGCGCCGGGGGCCGCGCGCCCCCGGACCCCGCGGGATATTTCAGCAATGAAGAAACTGCGGTGC
>Ga0214472_10004057_pt1 | contig 15460 bp, 14 predicted proteins | sample RVTome_6_FD_207662 | JGI IMG/M metagenome (GOLD analysis project Ga0214472, IMG submission 207662) | Soil microbial communities from uranium-contaminated site in the Upper Colorado River Basin, Wyoming, United States - RVT140D175 | ecosystem: Environmental > Terrestrial > Soil > Contaminated >...
CGGTTCGTCCAGCACTTCAAGACCCCGACCCTCGTCATCCACGGCGAGCTGGACTACCGGGTGCCGCTCGAGCAGGGGCTGGGCATGTTCACGGCGCTGCAGCGGCGGGGCGTGCCCTCGCGGTTCCTGGTCTTCCCCGACGAGAACCACTGGGTCTTGAAGCCGGCCAACTCGGTCCGCTGGTACCAGGAGGTGATCGGCTGGCTGGACCGCTGGGCCAGGAGCTGACCGCGCCGTCCATGATGAGCGCCCTGGACCGTGCGGCGGAGTGGGGGCACGAAGAGCTCCTGGTCCACAGCGATCCCCGATCGGGCCTGCGCTGCGTGGTCGCCATCCACGACACCACGCTGGGGCCGGCGGCCGGGGGGACGCGGATGCGTCTCTATGCCTCGCTCGACGAAGCGGCGACCGACGCCCTGCGCCTGTCGCGCGCCATGACCTACAAGTCGGCGATGGCCGAGATGCCCTTCGGAGGGGGGAAGGCCGTGATCCTGGGCGACCCGGGCCGCGACAAGAGCCGCGCCCTGCTCGCAGCCTACGCGAAGGTCGTGGACGGCATGGGCGGGCGCTTCAACACCGGCTGCGACATGGGCATGGACGAGCGTGACATGGCGGTGCTGTCGCGCCTCACGCGGCACGTGCAGCACGCCCCGGCGGGGACGCGGCTCGACACCGCGGACCTGGCGGCCCTCGGCGTCTTCGAGTCGATCCGGGCCGCGGCCACCGTGCTCGGCCGCGGCCTGGAGGGCCTCCGCGTCGCGGTGCAGGGGCTGGGCAACGTGGGCTTCCAGCTCGCGCGGCGCCTGCGCGCGGCGGGCTCGCGGCTCCTGGTGGCGGACGTGGACTCCGGCCGGGTCGAGCGCGCGGTCGCGGAGCTGGGCGCGGAGGCGGTGGAGGCGTCGGCCGTGTACGACGTGGAGGCCGAGGTCTTCTCCCCGAACGCCGGCGGCGGCATCCTGAACGACGAGACGATCCCGCGCCTGCGGTGCCGCGTGGTGTCGGGCGGCGCCAACGAGCAACTGGCCGAGCCGCGCCACGGCGACGCCCTCCATGCCCGCGGCATCCTCTACGGGCCCGATTACGTGGTCAACGCCGGAGGCCTGCTGAGCCTCGTCTACGACACCGAGGGCGCGGATGACGAGGCCGTGACCGCCCGTGTGGTCGCCATCGGTCCTCGCCTCGCGGCTCTCTGGGAGCGCGCTCGGACCGACGGACTTGCACCGCACCGCGTGGCGGATCGCATGGCCGAGGAGCGATTGGCCGCCGCCCGTCGGGGTCGCAAGCCCTAACCCAACCAGAATCAACTAGTTGTAAATAGCGGCCCAATCGTAATTAAACGGGCCCCGGACCGTCTAACGGAACGGGACTTGCTGTCTATCCATGTAGGTTCCGAAGGGTACGGTCCTCGCTGCGGGCCACCGCAGCGGGCCGGGACCCGGTGGGGAGGGCGACATGGAGGAGCGAAGACAGGTCGATCGCCGCCGCAGCGATGCCCAGATCCTGTCCGACCAGCGTGACGTTCGCGCGGAGCGCAGGAGGCGCAATCGGCGCCGGCTCATCCACGCGGGCTTGTTCGCGCTGGCGGGCGCGGCAGGCGCCAAGGCCCATCTTCTGACCCGGACCCACCTGCTCAGCGACCCCACCGAGATCGTCGAGATAACGGAGGACGACTTCCGGCTAACGGACGAAGACCAGGAGTACGACCGGGCGGAGCTCGAGGCCCTCGCGGAGGAGGCCGCGGAGCAGTACGGCGTGAGCCCGGAGCTGGTGCGCGCGGTGATCCAGGCGGAATCGGGCTTCCGGACGGAGGCCGTCTCCCCCGTGGGGGCCCTGGGGCCGATGCAGCTCATGCCCAGGACCGCGCGTTCGCTGGGCGTCGCCGATCCCCAGGACGCGAGGCAGAACATCTTCGGGGGCACCAAGTACCTGAGCAAGCTCCTCGATCGGTTCAACGGCAACGTGGCCCTGGCCCTCGCCGGTTACAACGCCGGGCCCACGGTGGTGGCCCGCCACAAGGGGATCCCTCCGTACGGCGAGACCCGGGGTTACGTCCGCAAGATCCACAAGCTCCTGGCCGACACCGACGCGGCGTTCTACCTGCCCGCGCCCAAGCCGCGCGCCAAGGGGCGCAAGGTCCTCAAGTCGCGCACGGCGATGGCCCGGGCGGGCCTGAAGGACAAGCGCGCGAGGGTCACGCGGGCCAGCGTGACGAAGAAGCCGACGCGCAGCTCGAAGGCGAAAGCGGTCCCGGCCAAGTACAAGGCGCCCGTCAAGCGCGCGCGCACCTCCGGCTCGCGCGCCTAGCCGCGGGCGCCCGCCGGGTTAGACTCGGCGGGTGAGCGCTACCGCCCGGATCGCCGGCGGGGACCTGGCCTACGACGTGGTGGGCACCGGACCCGCGTTGCTCCTCCTCCACGCGTTCCCCCTCGGCATGCTGATGTGGGATCCCCAGGCGCGGGCCTTCGCCTCGTCGCACCGGGTCATCCGGTTCGACGCGCGCGGCTTCGGCGGCTCCCCCCCCGGCGACGGCCTCCTCACCATGGAGCGCATCGCCGACGACGCGGTGGCGCTGCTCGATCACCTCGCGGAGTCCCGCGCGGTGGTCTGCGGGCTGTCCATGGGCGGGTACGCCGCGCTGGCCCTGGTGCGACGGCACCCGGACCGCCTCCGGGCGCTGGTCCTGGCGGACACGCGCGCGGGCGCGGACACCGAGGCCGCGCGGTCGGCGCGCGCCGCCCAGGCCGACAAGGCCCGCAAGGAAGGGGCCGCGGCCATCGCCGACGCCGTGCTGCCCAAGCTCGTGGGCGAGACGACCCGCAAGCGGCGCCCCGAGCTCGTGGCCCGGTTGCGAGGGACCATCGCCGCCAACCCGCCCCGCGGCATCGCCGACGCCCTGGCCGGCCTGGCCGCGCGCGCGGACTCCACGGCCACGCTGCGCGAGATCCGCGTCCCCACCCTCGTCGTCTGCGGGGACGAGGACGTCCTCACGCCGCTCTCCGAGTCCGAGGCCCTGGTGCGGGGGATCGCGGGGAGCCGGCTGGAGATCGTGCCGGAGGCCGGACACATCTCGAGCCTGGAAAACCCGGAGGGGTTCAACGGAGCGCTCGGGAAGTTCCTGAAGGAACTGCATTGAGAGACCGGCTTTAACGGCCGGGAGCGAAACGACCGGAAAAACAACCGGGAACCGGCAGGCCCAACGCACATCGTGCCATCCTGGACGGAGACTCAGGAAGGCAGGTATTGGATGGCACGATGTGAGATTTGCGGCAACGATTACGACAAGTCCTTCACGGTCACCCCGGCCCGGGGCGGGCCGCGCACGTTCGACTCGTTCGAGTGCGCCATCCACGCCCTGGCCCCCACCTGCTCCCACTGCGGGATCAAGATCGTGGGCCACGGCGTGGAGAAGGACGGCCAGTACTACTGCTGCGTGCACTGCGCGAGCCAGGAAGGCGTGAAGGGGCTGAAGGACCGCGTCTGAGCCCCGGACCCCTCAGCTCCGGATGCCCAGGATCGGCCAGACGACACCGCGCAGGAACGGCCGGTGGAAGAGGATGGGCAAGGGGGCCACGAGCCAGAACGTCGTCCAGGCCCGGCCCAGCCACGCTCGCCGGTAGATCGGCCGGCCCGCGCGCTCCAGGCCCCGCTCGCCGACCATCAGGGCTCCGTGTATGGCGAAGTAGAGGAGCGGGAGCCCGAACCCCGCCAGGACAGGCAGGCTGATCGCCAGCTCGTGCAGCAGGCCGGAGAAGAGGAACGCGGCCACGAGCGCCGCCGGCTTCCCCGTCAGGCTTGAAAGCGGGCGGTACACCCCGATGGCCGTCATCTCGGAGAAGGCCAGGTTCCAGCGGCGCCCCCAGAACTCGGCCAGGCTGCGCGAGAGGAGCGGCGCCCGGAACAGGGCGTGGACGTCGACGCCGGCGTACCGCCAGGCGCCCGCGGCGAGGTTGAAGATCCCGAAGTGGAGGATGAAGCTCAGGCCGGGCAGCGCGAGGGCCGTGGCCAGGAGCCGGGACCCGGTGCGCGTCCAGGCCAGATGGGCCACGGCCACGAGCGCGAGGCCCAGCACCAGACGCGCCAGGCCCCGCTTCAGGAGGGCCGCCGCCCCCGGCAGCGGCCCATCGCGCGCGCCCGCGAAGGGCAGGGGGCGCATGCCCGGCCAGAGGGCCGCGAAGGCCAGCCACCGCCACGCGGCGAGCGGCGCCCGGCCGGGCTCCCTCCCGTCCACGCTCACCACCGCCTTCATCGCGTAGAGGAGCGTGGCGATGAGGGCCAGCATCCGGAAGCCTGCGGGCTCATGCGCGCAGAGCCGCTCCGCCAGGGCCACCGACGCGACGACCAGGGCCCACGCCGCCGCGCGCGCCGGCGCCCGGCGCGCCATCCGGCTGATCCGAAGACCGGCGAGGAGCGTCCCCGCGAGGACCGCGGCCATGGCCCAGATCACCTGGGCGCTGGCCGGGAGATAGGCGCTCACCCGGCCCCGCCCCGGAGGTTGGCGGCGAGGGCCAGGCCGTAGACGGACGCGAGGTAGACGAAGAGGACGACGAGGCCCGCCTCGGCCAGGCGGACGTGCGCCCCCGGCGGCGCGTCGGACCGGTCGAAATAGGCGAACTGGATGACCACCCGCGCGCCCCAGTAGACGGCGATGAAGCCCGTCACCGCCGCCGCCAGCGGCGAGCCGTCGAGCAACCACGCGGGGGCCAGGGCGGAAAGGAGGCCGAAGCACAGGTTGGTGCACAGGATGTAGCCGGCGTACGTCCAGAACATCTGCCGCAGGAGCGGTCGCAGCTTGGCCGTCTCCTCCGCGAAGCGGAGGACCCTGGGGATGGCCAGGCTGGCCACGGCCAGCGCGATCTGCCCCACGCCCGCCAGGAAAACCAGCGTGCGCAGGGGCGGGAGGCTCACGGGAGCGTACGTTACACCGTCACGAGCCCGCGCTTGGGCCGCGCGCGGCGGCGGTGCTAGAATCCTCGCCTTTCCGGCGCCATCCCGGCCCGAGAACCTTCCACCGAAGGAGAGCAGGCATGCGTATCGGCGTGCTGCGCGGCCGCGAGAACTCGTTCCCGGACGCCTTCATCGCGAAGGTGAACGCCATGGGGAAGGGCGTCACCGCCGAGTACATCCAGCTCGGCGGCACCAAGCTGAACGAGGATGTGCCCTACCGGGTCATCCTGGACCGCATGAGCCACGAGGTCCCGTACTACTCGGTGTACCTGAAGATGGCCGCGCTGCAGGGGACCTACTGCATCAACAACACGTTCTGGCGCACCGCCGACGACAAGTTCTTCGGCTACGCCGCGGCGGAAAAGCTGGGGATCGCGGAGCCCAGGACCGTGGTCCTGCCCAACCGCGAGCACGTGGAGGACGTCAACGCGGAGAGCCTCCGCAACCTCTGGCCCACCGACTTCGGCATGTACCTCGAATACGTCGGGCTGCCCTGCATCATGAAGCCCGCCCACGGCGGGGGCTGGAAGGACGTGAACAAGATCCACGACCTCGAGGAGCTCCTCCACCACTACAATGCCTCCGGGCAGAAGACGATGATGCTCCAGGAGTTCATCACCTGGGACACGTACATCCGGGTGCCCACCATCGGGCGCCGATACGCCCGCGCCATACGCTATGACCCGAAGCCGGGCGGGCTCGGCGGCTACAACCAGGACTACGACATCCTCCCGCGGGCGCTGCGGGACCAGTCCGAGGAGCTCTCGCTGCGCTTCAACAAGGCCCTGGGCTACGACATGAACGCGGTGGAGTTCGCGGTCGTGGACGGGGTCTTCTACGGCATCGATCTCACGAACTACACGCCGGACTACGACTACCGCGCCCTGAAGGACGCCCACTTCCCCTGGGTGGTGGAGAAGATGGCCGAGTTCGCGGTGGAGAAGGCCCTCTCCACCGAGAAGACGCCGCCCGTCCCCGACTGGCGCGGCCTGCTGCTGCGCTGACCCCGCCGCCCTACCGCGACGCCGCGCGCCGGATCACGGTGACCCTGCTCGCGGCGCAGAGCCTCGGCTCCGCGGGCTTCCTGGCCGCGGCCACGGTCAACGCCATCGTGGGCGCGCAGCTCAGCGGCCGTCCCTCGTGGGCGGGGGTGCCCTCGGCCACCTACCAGGTGGGGTCCGCGCTGGCCGCCGTCGGCTGGGGCCACGCCATGGACCGTTTCGGCCGCCGGCTGATGCTGGTCCTGGGGCTGGGGGCCGGGATCCTGGGGGCGGTGCTGGCGGCGGGGGCGGTGATCGGAGCCTCCTTCGCGGTGCTGCTCGCCGGTCTGGCCCTCATGGGGGCCGCCAACTCCGCGCTCCAGCTCGCCCGGTTCGTGGCCGCCGAGGTGCACCCCCCCGCGGAGCGCGGCCGCGCCATCGCCAACGTGGTGATCGGGGGGACGGTGGGCGCCGTCTTCGGTCCGCTGCTCATCGGTCCCATGGGCCGGCTCGCGCGCGGGCTCGGGGTGGACGAGCTGGCCGGCCCCTACGCCGCCAGCGCCGTGCTGTTCCTGGTCGCCGCGCTCCTCATCCGGGCCCGGCTCCGGCCCGACCCCCGGGAGATCGGGCGGGAGATGGGCCGGCTCTACGCGACCGCTCCCGGCGCGGCGGCGGACGCCGCGCGGCCGCTCGTTCTGATCCTCCGCCAGCGCGGCACGAGGGTGGCGATGGCCACCCTGGTCCTGGCCCAGCTGGTGATGGTAATGCTGATGGTGATCACGTCCCTGCACATGAAGGACCATCACCATCCCCTGGGCCGCATCGCGGCCGTGATCTCCGCCCACGTCGTCGGGATGTACGCCTTCTCGGTGGTCTCGGGCCGGGCGGCGGACCGCTGGGGACGGGGCCCGACGATCCTGGTCGGCGCCCTGCTGCTGGGCCTCGCCAGCCTGGCCGCCACGCTGTCCCCCGCGGCCCTGCCGCTCGGGTTGTCGCTGTTCCTGCTCGGCCTCGGCTGGAACCTCTGCTACGTGGGCGGCTCCTCGCTGCTCGCGGACGAGCTCTCTCCCGCGGAGCGCGCACGCACGCAGGGGTTCAACGACTTCCTGATGGGCGCGGCCTCGGCCACGGGAAGCCTCGGCAGCGGCTGGGTGTTCGCCGCCGTCGGCTACGGCGCCATGGGGGTGGTGGCGGCCTCCGCGGCCCTCGTGCCCTTCGTCCTGGCCTGGCGGCTTCCCCGCCCGCTGCGCGCCGCGGCCGCGGGCCCCTGAGCCCCGCCTACGGGTTCTTCTCCCGGTACTCGTCGCTGTCGCGCAGGGCGCGGACGACGTCCTCCTCGGTGTAGCTGTCGTGCAGGATCCGGGACGTGTAGTGGTTCATCCCCCTCTGGTCCGGCTCGCGGCCCAGGACCGAGCGGTAGGCGCGCCGCACCATCTCCTGCGCCGCCGCCTCGCTGACGGCCAGCCGCTTCTGCCGCCTCTCCGGGCTCCGGATGAGGGACTGGCGGACGTCGTGCTCGTCCCATCCGTCCTCGAGGATGAGGCGGCGATAGTTGTTGAGGCCCCGGTCGTCCGGCTCGCGGCCGAGGATGTCCTGGTAGGCGCGCCGGATGATCCGGTCGGCGGAGGCGGTGCGGAAGCCCTGGGCGGCGCCGCCCGCGTACTCGTCGCTGCGGCGGAGCGAGTCCCGCACGTCCCATTCCGACCATCCGTCGTCCACGATCTTGCTGCGGTAGTTGCGCATGCCCACGGGATCGGGCTCGCGGCCGAGAATGTCCTGGTAGGCGCGCCGTACGATGGCCTCCGCGGTCACGCCGCTGCGCACACGAACGGCCCGGTAGTCCGAGCGCTCGCGCAGGTCGCGGCGGATGTCCGCCTCCGTCCAGCCGTCCCGCATCAGCATCCGGTACCGCCGCATCTCGAAGCTCGACGGCGCGCGCTTGAGGACGGTCCTGAAGGCCCGCTCGATGGCGGCGTCCTGGCCGACCTGGAACAGGGGCACGCCCGCCGCCGCGGGCGAGAGCGGCGCCGCGCTGCACAGGATGCCCGCCAATACTGCCGTGGTCAGTCTCATGTGACCCCTCCTGACTCTCTCTTCAGTATCCGTCGGGATCACCGGGCCCGCGTTCGCTAACGGGCCAAAGCGAAGTCCGGGAGACCGTGGCGCCACAACCAGAACGTGAACGTCCAGGCCATGCGCCGTGCCACTCCGATCGGCATTGGATAACATGGTTCCCATGACGACTTCCACGCGCACCAGGGCCTTCCGCCCCTTCGCCGTCCTCGGCCTCGGGCTGGCCGCGGCGGTCCTCTTCGCGGCGCCGCCCGACGTCCCTCCGGCCGGAGCCGGGATCGACCTCCCGGGCATGGACCGCTCGGTCGCCCCCGGCGACGACTTCTTCCGCTACGCCAACGGGACCTGGCTGAAGACGACCGAGATCCCCGCCGACCGCCCGGCGTACGGCTCGGCCGAGATCGTGTCCGAGCTGACCACCACGCGCACCGCCGACCTCATCAAGGAAGCGGCCGGGCAGGACGCGCCCGCCGGCTCCGAGGCCCGGAAGGTCGGCGCATACTACGCGAGCTACATGGACGAGGCGGGCATCGAGGCCAAGGGGCTGGGCCCGCTCCGGCCCACGCTGGACCGGATCGCGGCCATCGCGGACCGCAAGGGGCTCTCGCGCTACCTGGGCGGCACCCTCCGCGCCGACGTGGACGGGATCAACGCCACCGACCTCTACACGGACAACGCGCTGGGCCTCTGGGTGGCCCAGGACATGAACGACCCGTCACGCTACCTGCCGTACCTGCTCCAGGGCGGCCTCGACATGCCCGACCGCGCCTACTACCTCGATCCGTCGGAGCGCATGGAGGGCATCCGCGCGAAGCTCAAGGGCCACGTCGCCACCGTGCTCGACCTGGCGAAGGTCAAGGACGCGGAGGCGCGGGCGGGAAGGATCTACGACCTCGAGCGCAAGATCGCCCTTGCCCACGCCAGCCGGGAGGACTCCGGCGACGTGAAGAAGGCCAACAACCAGTGGGCACGGAAGGAATTCGACACCAGGGCACCGGGGATGGACTGGGCCGAGTACTTCGCCGCCGCCGGCCTCGAAGGGGCGCAGGAGTTCGGGATCTGGCAGCCGGGCGCGGTCACCGGCATCTCGGCGCTGGTGGCCAGCGAGCCCCTGGAGACGTGGAAGGACTACCTGGCCTTCAAGGCCATCGAGCATTTCTCCTCCGTCCTTCCCGCCGCTTTCGGCGAGGAGCGCTTCGCCTTCCACGGCACCGTGCTCGCGGGCACGCCCCAGCGGCGCGACCGTTGGAAGAGGGCGGTGGACGCCACGAGCTTCGCCCTGGGCGAGGCGGTGGGCCGGCTCTACGTCAAGAAGTACTTCCCGCCCGAGGAAAAGCAGCGGGCCTTTGCCATCGTGGCCAACCTGATGACGGCCTTCAGCCGGCGGATCGACGCCCTGGACTGGATGTCGCCCTCCACCAAGGCCATGGCCAAGGCCAAGCTGGCCGTGCTGAAGGTCGGCGTCGGCTACCCGGACCGCTGGCGCGACTACTCGGGCCTGGAGGTCGTGCGCGGCGACGCGTTCGGCAACGCGGACCGGGCGGAGCGGTTCGAGTACAAGCTCAGCCTCGGCAAGCTGGGCCAGCCCGTGGACCGCGGCGAGTGGGTGATGACCCCGCAGACCGTCAACGCCGTGAACCTGCCCGTCATGAACGCCATGAACTTCCCGGCGGCCATCCTGCAGCCGCCGTACTTCGACCCCGACCGTCCGCTGGCCATGGACTACGGCGCCATCGGGTCCGTCATCGGCCACGAGGTCAGCCACAGCTTCGACGACTCGGGCGCGCTCTTCGATGAGACCGGCCGCTTCCGGAACTGGTGGACGGACGAGGACCGCGCGCACTTCGAGGAGGCCTCGGCCCGGCTGGTCAAGCAGTACGACGCCTACAAGCCGTTCCCCGACGTGTCCCTGAACGGGAAGCTGACGCTGGGCGAGAACATCGCGGACGTGGCGGGCCTGGCCGCGGCCTACGACGCGTACAAGCTCTCCCTCCGCGGCCAGCCCGCTCCCGTCGTCGCGGGCCTCTCCGGCGACCACCAGTTCTTCGTGGCCTTCGCCCAGTCCTGGCGGTCCAAGGTGCGCGAGCCGGCGCTGCGCCAGCAGATCCTGGGCGACGGGCACGCGCCGAACGAGTACCGCGCGGACACCGTCCGGAACATCGACGCCTGGTACGACGCCTTCGACGTGAGGCCCGGCCAGGCCCTCTACCTCGCGCCGGCCGACCGCGTCCGGGTGTGGTGAAGAAAAGACGGGGGCGACCTGGGTCGCCCCCGCGTGCTCGGCCGCCGGGCGGACGAGCGTTCCGACTGTACGGCTCAGAATGTCAGGCTGCCTTGCACCCGGTTGGGGGCGGTCGCGGTCACGGTCGTCCGCGTGCCCGACACCCTGGCGATCGACGCGTGGAAGCCGTCGTTCGCCACGACCAGGCCCTTGCGGGTGGCCGTCCAGCTCGGAGCCCTCGTGCAGCCCGACAGGACGGGCTGGGAGTACGAGTACGTGGCCCGGAGCGTCAGCTTGCCCGCCTCCGGCGGGAGGGACGGCAGCTGCTCCACCTTCACGGCGTCGATCACCCGGCACGCCTGGTTGTTCGTCTCGGACGGCGCGGCGAAGTCTGCGCCGCGGCCCAGGTTCACGCGGATCGTGTTGGAGACGCGGTTCGGAGCGGTCGCCGTCACGTTCGCGACACCGTCCATGGACACGGGGAAACCGGCCCGGAACGGGTTCGCCTGGTCGACCCTCAGGCCCCTGCGGTCCGCGGACCACTTGGGAGCCGCGCACTGCGTCATCGTCGGCCCGCTGATGTTGTACTTGGCCTCCACCCAGACCATCCGGCCGCTGGCCGCGGTCCGCAGGTTGACACCGGTGATGTTGGAGCAGGGCCGCACGGCCGTGGCCGTCACTTCGCCCGAATCGGTCGCCGAAACGCCGGTCGACACGTCCGTCGAGCTCGTGGGAGCAACGCCATTGCAGGCGGCAGCCAGGGCCACGACGGGCATCAGGGCGAGCATCTTTGCGAACTGAATCTGTGCGTTCATGTTCGTCCTCATTGGTTCCGCGCCGGCCTTATTGCCGCTGCGGGGGTTGATTCCCGCCCCCATCCAGTGCAAGGCCGCGGCCACGTGGCGTTGATTGACAACAAAGGACTTACCGCTGACGGCCGCCCGGCCGCGTCCGGGCCACGGACCGCGCGTCCAGATCCCGGACAAGTGGGGCCGGCGTGAGCGAAGAGCCCCTGTCGCCGCCCCGGGAGCGGCCCCGCGTCGGCTGGCACATCCTCTACTACGTGCTGGCCGCCTTCGACGTGCTGACCGTGTCCGCCTCGCTCTTCCTCAGCGACCGGCTCTTCGACAGCTACAGCAGGGCGGTGGCCCAGAACCAGGAATGGGCCCGCCACGTGGACGAGTACGCGGAGCTGCAGCGGCTGGCCGCGGCGGTCAACGCCCCGGGCAACGACGTCTTCGACAGCCACGACGTCGTCGCGGAGTCGGACCGGATGGCCCGGGCCCGGGTGGCCTTCGCCGCGCGCCTGATCCGGCTCCACGGCCATCTGACGGACGTCCACCCCAATGAGGAGCGCGAGCTGCTGGCCCGCTTCGATGCCCTGGTCGATGCCATGGGAGCCATGACCACGGAGGCGGAGACGATCTTCGCGGAGTTCGCGGCCGGGGAGGCGGAGCGGGCGGGGCGGCGGATGGCGGCCATGGACCGCAAGTACGCCAACGTGCTGTCCACCTTCCACGACCTGCGCAGCCACGTGAGCCGCATCCAGCAGCGCTTGTTCGCGGAGCAGAGCGCGGCCGCGCGAGGCCTGCAGCGCTTCGAGTTCCTGATCGCCTCCCTGATCGTGGTCATGGTGGGAGGGGCCATCCTCTACGGGGGGAAGATCCAAAGGGAGATGCGGCTCGAGGCCGCGATGCGGGAGAGCTACCGGGCGGAGCTCGAGGAGCGCGTGGAGGAGCGGACGGCGGCGCTGCGGGACTCGGAGGCGGCGCTGGCCGCCGCGGCCTCCGACTGGCGACGCACGTTCGACGCCATCGACTCGGCCGTGCTGATCCTGGACCTTGAGGGCCGCCTGGTGCGCGCGAACGCCACGGTCCAGGCCCTGTCCGGAGCGGACGGGGAGAGCCTCGGCGGCCGCCTCCTGGCCTCGCTCGGCGATGGCGAGCCCTGGCAGACCGCAGCACGGCTGGCGGCCGAGACCGCCGACGCGCGCGCCCCGCGGTGGGCGGAGACGGTCGACGCCCAGAGCGGCCGCAGCTGGGACGTCGCCGCATATTCGGTGGAGCGCCGCGGGGAGGGGGGAGCGGGCCGCATCATCGTGGTGGCCAAGGACACCACCCGACTCCTGGAGCTGCGCGAGACGCTCCGGCGGGAAGAGAACATGGCGGCCATGGGGACGCTCGTGGCCGGGGTGGCCCACGAGGTGCGCAACCCGCTCTTCGCAATCTCGTCGACCCTGGACGCGTTCGAGGCCCGCTTCGGCCAGATGCAGGGCCTGGAGAAGTACTTCTCCGTCCTCCGGCTCGAGACCGATCGGCTGTCCCGCCTCATGCGGGACCTGCTGGAGTACGGCCGGCCTCCGCGGATGGAGACCCGGGTGATCAGCCTGGGGTCGGTCATCGCGGAGGGCGTGCGGGCGTGCGACGTGGAGGCCCGCGCGGCCGACGTCACCATCGACGTCGTGGGCCCGGCCGACGTCCCCGACGTGGCGGTCGACCCGGAGCGCATGGCCCAGGTCTTCCAGAACGTGATCCACAACGCCGTCCTGCACACGCCGCGGGGCGGGCGAGTGGCGGTCGAGGCGGCGGTGCGGGACGTCCAGGGGAGGCGCTGGATCGAGTTCTCCGTGCGCGACGGCGGTCCCGGCTTCCGCTCCGCCGACCTACCGCACGTGTTCCGGCCGCTCTTCACGCGCCGGCCGGGAGGCACGGGGCTGGGCCTGGCCATCGCCCAGCGCGTCGTGGAGATGCACGGCGGGCACATGAGCGCGGCGAACAGGCCCGAGGGCGGGGCCGTGGTCACCGTGCGCCTGCCCCTGGAGCCCGCCCACCGGCCGGAGGTGAAGGCCCTTGCCTAGGAGCCGCGTCCTCATCGTGGACGACGAGGCCGGGGTGCGCTTCGGCCTGCGCGACTTCCTCGAGGCCAAGGGCTACCAGGTGGACGAGGCGGCGAACTGCCTGGCCGCGGAGGCCATGTTCACGAGCCGCCGGCCGGACGTGGCCATCCTCGACTACTCGCTGCCCGACGGCAACGCCCTGGACCTGATGCCCAGGCTCAAGGCCCTCGACGAGACGGTGCCCCTGGTGATCCTGACCGGGCACGGGACCATCGACCTGGCCGTGCGCGCGGTCAAGGAGGGGGCCGAGCACTTCCTGACCAAGCCCCTCGAGCTGCCCACGCTGCTGGTGATGCTGGAGCGGCTGCTGGAGGGTCAGCGGATACGCCAGCGGCAGATCGCGGGCGGGCGCCGCGACGCGCGCAAGTCCACCGACCCCTTCGCGCTGCCCAGCGCGGCCATGCGCGCCCTGGCCGAGGAGGCCGAGCGCGTGGGCCGCTCCGACAGCCCCGTCCTCATCCTGGGCGAGACCGGCGTGGGCAAGGGCGTCCTCGCGCGCTGGCTCCACGAGCGCGGCCCGAGGTCCCGGGAAGCCTTCGTGGACCTCAACTGCGCGAGCCTCTCGCGCGATCTCATGGAGACCGAGCTGTTCGGCCACGAGAAGGGCGCCTTCACGGGGGCGGTGGCGGCCAAGGAAGGGCTGCTCGAGGTCGCGCACCGCGGCACGGTGTTCCTGGACGAGATCGGGGACGTGGACCCGGCCGTCCAGCCCAAGCTCCTGAAGGTCCTCGAGGAGGGACGCTTCCGGCGGCTGGGGGACGTGAGGGACCGCGAGGTGGACGTCCGCCTGATCGCGGCCACCCACCAGGACCTGGCCGCGGCCGTGCGCGACAAGCGCTTCCGCAGCGACCTCTACTTCCGCATCAGCGCGCTGCCCCTCCTGATACCGCCCTTGCGGGAGCGCCCGGAGGACATCCCCGTCCTGGCCCGCACCCTCCTGCAGCAGATCGGCTTCGACATCGACCGCGCGCAGCTGTCGCTCTCCGACGACGCCCTCCAGGCCCTCCAGGCCTATCCGTGGCCCGGCAACACCCGCGAGCTGCGCAACGTGCTGGAGCGGGCCGCCATCCTCGGGCGGGGGCAGGCCCTGGGCGCCTCCGACCTGCGCTTCGCCGCGCCCATGGAGGTCGCCCCGGGCTCGGACGACACCGGCCTCACGCTCGAGGAGGTGGAGCGCCGCCACATCGAGAGGGTGCTCGCCGAGGAGGGCGGGCACGTGGAGCGCGCGGCCCGCCGCCTGGGCGTCCCCCGCAGCTCGCTCTACGAGAGGGTCAAGCGGCTGGGCATCGCGCTGCGGCGCGGCTGACCCCGGCGTACAATGCGCCCTCGCCGGCTCGGCCCCGAGCGGCGGGGAGCAGGGCAATGGGCCTCGGGAAGTACCGCATCCGCGAGGGCGCGACGCTCCGGCTGAAGGATCACGACCCCGCGGACACCGGCAAGTTCGAGTCCAAGGAGCAGGGGCGCGCCCGGCTGGCCCAGGGCATCGCCCGCCTGCGCGAGCTGCAGGACCGCCTCTACGCCCAGGACCGGTGGGCGGTGCTCCTGATCTTCCAGGCCATGGACGCGGCGGGCAAGGACAGCACGATCAAGCACGTGATGTCGGGGGTGAACCCGCAGGGGACGCAGGTGTTCTCGTTCAAGGCCCCTTCCGCCGAAGAGCTCGACCACGACTTCATGTGGCGGACCAGCCGCTCCCTCCCCGAGCGGGGCCGCATCGGGATCTTCAACCGGTCCTATTACGAGGAGGTCCTGATCGTGCGCGTCCATCCCGGCATCCTCGCGGGACAGAAGCTCCCCGCGGAGCTGGTGGGCGACGACATCTGGAAGCAGCGCTTCGAGGACATCAACCAGTTCGAAAGCTACCTCGCGCGCAACGGCACCCTCATCCTGAAGTTCTTCCTGCACGTCTCGAAGGAGGAGCAGCGCAAGCGGTTCCTGGCCCGCCTCGACGACCCCGAGAAGAACTGGAAGTTCGCGCTCGGCGACGTGAAGGAGCGCGAGCACTGGGACAGCTACATGCAGGCCTACGAGGAGATGATCGGCGCGACCAGCACCGGGCACGCGCCCTGGCACGTCATCCCCGCGGACAAGAAGTGGTTCATGCGGATGGCGGTGGCGGACGTCATCGTGGAAGGCCTGGAAGGCCTCAAGCTGGAGTACCCCGTGGTCGACGAGGAGAAGAAGAAGGAGCTGCAGGCGGCGCGGGAGCTCCTCGTCAAGGAGTAGGCCGCTTGCGGTGGATGTTGTAGACCCCTCGGCCCTCGGCCACGAGCGTGTCGTCCTGGGTCACGCGCACGCGGACGTGGCAAACGCGGTTCCCCTTGCGCAGCAGCTCGGCGGCGGCGC
>Ga0214472_10004058_pt1 | contig 15460 bp, 14 predicted proteins | sample RVTome_6_FD_207662 | JGI IMG/M metagenome (GOLD analysis project Ga0214472, IMG submission 207662) | Soil microbial communities from uranium-contaminated site in the Upper Colorado River Basin, Wyoming, United States - RVT140D175 | ecosystem: Environmental > Terrestrial > Soil > Contaminated >...
CCGCTGCGAGCCGCCCGCCGAGGTGATTACGCTGGAGCAGAACTACCGCTCGACGCAGCCGATCCTCGACGCCGCCAACGCCGTCATCCGCTTCGCCCGCGAGCGCTACACCAAGGACCTCTTCTCGGAGCGCGCGTCGCAGCAGAAGCCCCGCATGGTCACGGTCGAGGACGAGGCCGCGCAGGTCGACTACGTGGTCGAGCGGGTCCTCGAGGCGCGCGAGGCCGGCCTGCCGCTACGCCGCCAGGCGGTGCTGTTCCGCACCGCCCACCACAGCGACCTGCTGCAGATCGAGCTGGCGCGCCGCAACATCCCGTTCGTGGTCTACGGCGGCCTGCGGTTTCTCGAGGCGGCGCACGTCAAGGACCTGCTCTGCGTCCTGCGCTGGGCCGAGAACCCGCGCGACGGCGTCGCCGCGTTCCGGACGCTGCAGCTGTTCGCCGGCATCGGCCCGGCCGCGGCGCAGCGTATCCTCGATCGGATCCTGGCGGCAGAAAGCCAAGCGACGGCCAGCGAAGGGACGACTTCAGATGCGCTCGGCGACGGGCGCGGAGAGCACAGACCGGAAGGGGGCGGCTTGCCGTCGACCTCGGCGTCACGTTTCCGTGAGCTGGCGGCCGTCGAGGCGCCCGCGGCGGCGCGCCAGGACTGGCCGGCGTTCGCGGCGCTGATGGAGAGCCTCGGCAACGACAGCGATTGGCCAGGGCAGGTCGGCGAGGCCAGGCGCTGGTACCGGCCCCACCTCGAGCGCCTCTACGACGCCCCGGCGGTCCGCCTCGGCGACCTCGAGCAGATGGAGCTGATCGCCGCGCAGTACCCGAGCCGCGAGCGCTTCCTGACCGAGCTGACGCTGGATCCGCCCGCGGCGAGCGGCGATCTGGCCGGCCCCCCGTACCTCGACGAGGACTATCTGATCCTCTCGACGATTCACTCGGCCAAGGGGCAGGAGTGGGACCACGTCCATGTCCTCAATCTGGTCGACGGCTGCATCCCCTCGGACATGGCCGCCGGCTCGGCCGAGGAGATCGAAGAGGAGCGGCGCCTGCTGTACGTCGCCATGACCCGCGCCAGGGACGAGCTGCATCTGATGCATCCGTTGCGCTTCTACATCCACCGCCAGCCGCGCCACGGCGATCGCCACCTCTACGCGCCGCGGTCGCGCTTCCTGCCCGGCTCGATCTCCCGCTGCTTCGAGACGGTCGCCTGGGGACATCCGCGGCCCACCGGCGATGCCGTGTCGATCCCTGCGGCCGGCGGCAGGCACCCAGGTGAAGTCGGTACGCCGGCGCCCGTCGACATCGCCGCCCGGTTGCGCGAGATGTGGTGATGGGGAAGTGTCCGGTTCTGGGATGACGCGGTCGCGCGCCGGACACTCGGGCGGCGGTTGCCCGGAATGCCGGGGTGCTCCGCAATCCCGTGTATCGGCTTCGTGGCCCCCGAAGGCACCTTCGCCTGGGGATCGCCGTCGCGCCTCGCGAGGTTGGCACGGGCATTGCTCGTCAGATTGACCGAGACCTTTTCAGGACGCTCTCCGCACCCGGGAGGTCGCAATGGAAGCGAAGCCCAGCCGTCGTACGTTCGCCCACCGTTTCATCAACGGCGCCCTTGTCGTGCTCGCCGCCGCGGTGGTCCTCGCCGGTGCCGCCCGCGCCGCCGGCGTTTCCCAACAAGTCCCCACCGTCGACCGCACGACGATCTGGCTCGACACCGTCAAGCGCGGCCAGTTCATCCAGCAGGTGCGCGGCGCCGGCGTCCTGATCGAGAACGAGGCCGGCGAGCTGATGGCGCAGCTCCGCGTCCCGGAAACACAGAGCTTCGAGCTCGAGGTTGGCCAGAGCGCATCGATCGACCTGCGCGTCGCCCAGGTGGCAGCGAGGGTCGTCGAGCTGGCCGACGCGTTCGAGGGAGGTACGCTGACCGTCGGCCTCGAGCTCACCGGCGACCTGCCCCGCAACACGCGTCCCGGCCTGTCGCTCGACGGCACCATCGAGATCCGCAGGATCGATGACGCGCTCTTCGTCGGCCGGCCCGACTACGGGCGGGCGCATCAGACGATGAGCCTCTTCAAGGTCCTCGAGGACGGGCCGGATGTACGCGAGGCAGCCCGAATCGCCGTCGAGTTCGGGGCCGCGTCGGTCACCACGATCATCGTCGAGGGCGGCCTGCAGGAAGGCGACGAGGTGATCCTCTCGGACATGTCGCGCTTCGACCGATACGAGCGCGTGCGGCTACGCTGAGCTCTCACGAACGACCCGACCCGCGGAGGAGCTCTCACGAGCGACCCGCGGCTGAGCTCCGACGAACGACCCGCGGAGGAGCTCTCACGAGCGACCCGCGGCGGGGCGGCGCTCGGGCGATAGCCGTCTCTCCATCGCGCCCGGCGACCTTCTGAGCGACGGCTTCCCCTCCTACCGTCGCAGCCGCTTGATCGCCTCCAGCACCTCGATGTCCGCGGCATCCTGGAGCCGTCCGGTACGCTTCGAGGCGATGAGATCGTCGATCGACGCCGTCGGGATCTCGACGCCCTCGAGCGTGAACGTCGTCGCCCTGGCGCTTGCCTCCCGATAGTGCACGGACCAGGCCACCGTCAGGATGTCGACGCGCGGCGAGTCGCCGATGATGGTGACCGGCTTGGCCGCCACCGTGGCCGCGAGCCACTCCTTCGCCAGACCGAAGCCTGTCCGCGACAACGCCCGCAGCGTCCGCTCGGCGTTCTCCTCCGTGGCTTCGATCAGGATGTCTACGTCGCGAGTGGCGCGGGTCGTTCCCCAGAGCTGCATGGCCGAGGCCCCGACGAGCACGTAGCGAACGCCTTCTTCGTTGAGCAATGCGCAGACCTCGGCGAGGCGGGTGCGGTGTGAGCGGGCCATCAGAGCGCGATCGCCTCCCGTCGCGTCCAATCCACGTAGTCCTCGTAGCGATCGAACGTCAGCAGCCGATCCTGCTGGGCCTTGCGCGAGCCGCTGCGCACGTCTTCCACTCGCAAGGTTCGTTCAGCCTCGATCACACGCTCCTCGGGCGTGAGGCGAAGGTCAGCCTCGAGCTGCGCCGTACGCAGGGCCCCGAGGCCGCCCAGATACGCGACCTCGCCCTCGTGCACGGCGCCCTCCGGCCGGGCGAGATACTGGCGCAGGGCGTCAACGAGAACCCAGCTACGCGATCGCTCCAACTCGGCCGCGCGGCGATCGGCCGCGGCAATCAGCTCCTCGGGGATCGTGATCGAGATACGAGATAACGACATGGTATGAGAGTATCATACTCAATCATACTCGGACATCCCGAAGACCCAAACGAGCCTTCCCCGGTGAATAGGCCGCGGTTGATTTGCTAAGAGTCGGCGCGGCCGGCGTCTCGCCTGCCATTGACACGCGATGCGGCGTTCCGTTAAGGTAACGATGACTAACGTCAATAGTATACGTTAACCTTTCTGGGCGCTGCAGTCTGGAGGCGCCGCAGGTCGGGGGGTGGAGCCGATGGGCAAGGAGCGAGACAAGAGGGTCTCGGAGGGGAACGAGGCGGCCGTTGCCTATCTCCATGCACACGGCCTCGACGCTTCCGTGTCCCCGGAGGTGCTCGACGAGATGGTGCGGCACGCCGTCGAGCGCCTCGAACGCGCGGTGCACAGAGAACCGGAGTACGAGCTGACGGATCCCGAAGCTCTGGTGCTGAGGGAAGGGGGCTTCGATCTGTCTCAGGGCGCCGTGAATCGCTCCGATCCCGTTGCCGAGGGCGTCGCCGACTACGCCGCCTTGCTGAAGACGGCCCTGTCGACCCGGGAGGCGGCGGACAGGCTCGGGGTCAATCCGAGCCGAGTTCGCCAGCGCCTCGGCGAGGGGACCTTGTACGGGATCAGGTTCGGCTCCGAGTGGCGCCTGCCGCTGTTCCAGTTCGCGGATGGCGGCCTTCTTCCGGGCTTCGAGGAGGTCATCGCGCGAGTCGACCGCGAAGAGGTGCATCCGGTAGCGCTGTACCGATGGTTCACCTCACCGAGCTCGGAACTGTACGCGGACGACCTCGAGATCGAGCTGTCGCCCCGACAATGGCTGGCCGGCGGCCGCCCGGGAGCGCCAGTGGCGAGGATCGCCAGCCAACTCTGAGGAGTGAGCCGTGGCGAAGCTGCCGGCGCCCCCGAGCTCCCGCAAGCTGGCCCAGAGGACCGGCCCGTACCCGCGACGTCTTCCCGGCGGGACGTTGCTGTGGCGGATCTACTTCCGGGCCGGCGAGCACCCCACCACCTGGTCGATGTTCCGCGCCTACGGCCCGACGAACGGCCGCTTCGATCACCATCTCCCGGACCCCCTCGGTGGCGCGCAACACCAGGCGGATCGCGCGATCCTGTACCTGGCGGCGGCCGGACCGACCTGCATCGCCGAGGCGTTCCAGGAGACTCGGACCATCGACAGGAGGTCCCGCGATCCCTGGCTCGTCGGACTCCGAATCCTCCGGCCCGTCACGCTGCTGGACCTGACCGGGACGTGGCCGACGAGGGCAGGCGCTTCGATGAAGATCAGCTCGGGCGCTCGACCTATGGCCCAGAGATGGTCACGGACCATCTACGAGGCATATCCGGAGATCGAGGGCATCTACTACGGCTCCTCCATGCACGCCAACCAACCTTGCATTGCCCTCTACGAGCGGGCGGCGGAGGCGTTGCCGGAACGCCCTCTTTTCAACCGGTCGCTCAACGATCCAACCTGGCTCGAGGCGCTCCGCAACGCGGCCTCGGACCTCGGATACTCGCTCGTATGAGGATGGACGACGCCTCAGCGGCGGCGGTTGACCGGCAGGTCGAGGGCGCTGCGGTCGATGACGACGCCGCCCTTGATCACGGAGTCGATCGTGGCGGCGTTGGCGATGTCGGCGAGCGGGTCGGCGGCGAGTAGGACCATGTCGGCGAGCTTGCCGATCTCGATCGAGCCCATGTCGCGCTCCTTGCCGAGGAAGATCGCGGCGTTGAGCGTGCCGATGCGGATCGCCTCGAGCGGCGGGATGCCGCCCTCGACCATGAGCTGCAGCTCGCGATGGCTCTGCGGGCCGGCCGACTGGTCGGAGCCGAGGACGATCACGCCGCCGGCGGCGGCGATCCGGCGGAGGTTCTCCTGGGCCACCGGTGTCATGACCTTCATCCAGGTGGTCCAGGCGCGGGCGGCGTACTCGTCGCGCACGGTCGTCTTCATCCGCTCGATCGTGGCGGGCTCGTAGACCGCCCGGTAGAGCGGCTGGTCGAGGAACTCGGGGTGCTCGACGAGGCGGCTGTAACCCTCGCCGATCGTCAGCGTCGAGACCATCGGGACCCTCTTGGAGGCCATCAGGGCGACGAACTCCTCGCTCACCGGCCCCTGGATGATCGGGTGCGCGAGCGTGTCGATGCCGGCCTCGATCGCCTGGATGGCGCGGTACTCGTGGGAGATGTGCACGGTGGTACGAATGCCGTGCTCGTTGAAGTAGCGGCCGGCGCGCGCCATCAGGTCGACGGGCAGCAGCGGGATCAGCGGCCGAGTGCCCCAGCCGTGCTCGTCGAAGGTGAACTTGACCATGTCGGGTTGCAGGGCGATGTGGGCGTCGAGCGCCTCGCGGGCCTCCGGCCAGCTCTCGATCAGAGTCATGCCCGGGCCGCCGCCGTGGCCGCCCGGCACCGTGACCAGCGGCCCAGTGGCGAAGATCCGCGGCGCCACGATCTCGCCCTCGCGCTCGCGCTGCCGCAGCGCCAGGATGAAGTCGGAGTCGTTGCCGGCGTCGAAGATCGCGGTGACGCCGCTGTAGATGAACCCGTGCAGGTTGCGGATGCCGGCCTCGAAGTCGGGGCCGCCGCGCCCGCGGCCGCCGCCGAGGTGGACGTGCACGTCCCAGAGGCCGGGGATCAGGAACTTGCCCGTACCGTCGATCGTACGCGGGCCGGGATACTCCATCGTGATGACCAGCGGCGACGGGGCGATCTGCACGATCCGGTCGCCGCGCGCCAGGACGCTGACGCCGGGGATCGGCGGCCGGCCGGTGCCGTCGATCAGCGTGACGTTCTCGATCAGGACGCCGTCGTACTCGAGCTGTTGGGACCCGACGGCGTCTTGTCTGCCGGCGGCGATGGCGGCGAATCCGATCAGGAAGGCGAGCAGCAGCGCCTCTGCGCGCCCGACCGCGCGTGGCGTTGCCCGGCTACCGTCGCGATCTTCTTTACGCAATTCAAAAAAAGGGGCTCGCCACGGAAACAGCGGCACAACGCGCTCGTCTCGCGCTGAAATCATTGCGCGGCGACTCGCGGCAAGGCCGCCCCGCGCGATTCCGCTCACGGGGTCGCCCGCGGCAGCCGCTCGGGCATGTCGGCGACGATGTAGGCGATCACCGCCATCGCCGCGACGCAGCGCGCCATCTCCTCGGGATCGAGCTTGTCGATGGTGTCGGCATCGGTGTGGTGGTACCAGAAGTAGCGGGTGCCGTCGACCTGCAGGCCCATGCCGGGGACGCCCTCGCTCATGATCGGGCCGATGTCGGCGCCGCCGCCGCCGCGATTGATCGTGCCGGCCTCGATGCGCTCGAGCAGCGTGGCGATCTCGGAGATGATCGCCAGCGCCGCCTCCGAGCCGGTGAAGCCGAAGCCCGAGGGCTTGAAGACGCCGCTGTCGGACTCCATCGCCAGGATGTGGTCGTCGAGCTCGTCCAGATGGGCGTCGCGGTAGGCGTTGCCGCCGGCCAGGCCGTTCTCCTCGTTGGTCCACAGCACCACCCGCACGGTGCGGCGCGGCCGCAGGCCGAGGACCTTCATGAGCCGCACCGCCTCCCAGGCGGCGACGCAGCCGCCGCCGTCGTCCATCGCCCCCTGGCCGACGTCCCACGAGTCGATGTGGCCGCCGAGGACCACGACCTCGTCGGGCAGCTCGGAGCCGCGGATCTCGGCGACGACGTTGCGCGACCGCGCCGGCTGCATCGTCCGGGCGCTCATCTGCAGTTGCACGACGATGCGCTCACCGCGCTCCTGGAAGCGCTGCAGCATCTCGGCGTCCTCGACGGTGATGGCGGCGTGGGGGATCCGGCGCACGCCCTCGGCATAGGCCATGCCTCCGGTATGCGGCGTCTGCTGCGAGTAGGGCGTGACGGAGCGGATCAGGCTGGCCACCGCCCCGGCGCTCGCCGCGGCGCTGGCGCCGTCGCGCCGGTAGGCGACCGTCTGGCCGTAGCTGGTGAAGGGGGCGTTGAACAGCACGATCTTGCCGGCCGCCTCAGCGGCGCGCCGCTCCAGCTCCTCGAAGCTGCCGACCACCAGCACCTCGGCGGTGATCCCGCCGGCAGGCGTGGCGATGCTGCCGCCGAGCCCGAGCATCGGCAGCTCGCGGTCCCGCGGCTCGAGCAGCCGCGCCGACTCCTCGCCGCGCACCCAGCGGGGGACCATCGCCTGCTCGCCGCGGACGTTGTCGAGCCCGTCGGCCTCCATCTGCTCGAGGATCCAGTCGATGGCGTCCTCGAGGTTTTGCGTCCCCGAGAAGCGCGGCCCGAACGTATCGACAAGCTCGGTGAGCCGCTCGTAGGCGAAGTGGTCAGCGAGGGCGGCGTCGATCAGACGGTCGGCGGCCTCGCGATAGCGCTCGGCGATCGCTCCGCGCTGGCCGCTCGCGGCGGTGACCGAGCCGCCTCCGGCCGCGTCACCCGAAGCGATCGTCGAACCGTTGCCCATCTCGCCGCCGCCCGCGAGAACGGTTGCGAGCACCCCGATACACAGCAGCTTGTAGCTCATCTCGTCGTCCTTCCCGTGGATCCTCGGGGCATTCTCCTGTCGATCGAGAAACCACGCAACTCGCCGCCGCGGCACCGCAGCCCACGGACGCGATGGCCTCGATCCTGGCGGAGGCTTTATCTCGATGGCTCCGATGCCACGTCGTGTTAGGTTTACAGGTTGCAACGGGAGGCGCCTCGATGGTGAGCGACGGAATCACGGTTTCGGGCGACGACGAGCCGGAAAGCGCGACGCTCTTGTTCCGGGAACAGGCCGACGGCCGCAAGGTCGCTCGCCTGCCGGGCGGCAAGGTGGTCCTCGTCGATCTCAGCGATCTCGACCGTGTCGAGGACGGCGAACGCTGGCACGTGAATCTCCGCCACCGGGAAACGTTCGCCATCGCGGAGCCCATCGAGCTGATTCGCGACGTCGTCAACCCGGTGATCTCCGCCGCCGTCGGCGAGGCGCTGGCCAGGAGCTTGCCGGCCACCCGGGAAGCAGCACCCGAGGCCGAACCCGAAGCCGAGCCCGGGCCCGAGGCCGAGCCCGAGGCCGAGCCGGGAACCGAGGCCGAGCCCGAGCCCGAGGCCGACGAGCAACGGGAACGACCGTCGCCGAAGCCGTTGGCCTCGGTGCCCAAGGCGACGGAAGCGGCCGTTCCTCATGGGCCGCCGGCGGCCCAATCAACGCTGCCCCCGCGGCCCGCGGCAACGCCGGCGCCCGAAGTTGCCGACGCGTCCGCGGTGATCGCGCCCGACAAGGTCGTGCAGTCGAACGAGCGCGTGGCCCTGTTCGTCGACGGCGCCAACATGGACGGCGCCTGTCGATCGGCCGGCTACTTCGTCGACTACCTCAAGGCCCGCAAGTTCGTCGTCGCCGAGGGGATCTTCGTCGCCGGCTACTACTACATCGCCGACTTCACCGCCTCGGACCCGATGCAGTTGCGCTTCATGGATTTTCTCGCCCACGCCGGCTTCATCGTCCGGCGGCGGCCGGTCAAGGTGATCAGGGATGCAGAGACCGGCGAGCGGATCATCAAGGGCAACCTCGACACCGAGATCGTGCTCGACATGCTCAACACCGTCGATAACTACGACGTCGCCTTCCTGCTCTCCGGCGACAGCGACTTCGAGCGCGCCATCGATCTGTTGCGCTCGCGCGGCAAGCGGGTCTACATCCTCACCTCGAGGTCTTCACTGAGCCGCGAGGTGATGTACGTCGCCGACAAGCCGATCTTCTATGTCGAGGACTTCCGCGCCACGCTGGTCCGCGACGATCGGGCGGTGCCCCGCGGCACGCCCGGAAAGAACGCCGAGCAGCGCTGATCCAGCGGTCACGGGGTTCGTGCCCGACCCCGGCGGCCTGCGGGTTACGGCAGCGTGGGGGCATCCCCTGGGGCTTTTCAGGACCCTGCTAGCACCGACGTACTGGGGCATCGGATCATGCGGGCTCCGACGCCCGGCCCAAGGGTGGTCTCGCCCGGCCCCTCAGTTCATCGGCTTGCGCATCTTCAGCGCCCAGCGGTGGATGAAGTAGCGGTGGATGGGAGCGTCGTCGGAGGGATCGTCCGGGGTGCGGGCGCCCTCGCGGCCGTCGAAGTCGAAGGTGTCGTCGGGGTTGTGGAGCAGGTCGGAGGAGGCGACGAGCTCGAAGCCGCCCTCGATCAGCTCCTGGCGCGCCAGCTCTTCGTTGAGCCGGTGGACGCTCTCGTCGCGCTCGTCGGTCTTGTCGGTGTGGGCGTCGACGGCGCCGAGGATGCCGCCGGGCTTCAGGACGCGCAGCAGGCGCGGGATGGTGGCCATCCGCTCGGCGCGCTCGCCGAAGTCGTGGTAGTTGCGGACCGTGATCAACATATCGAGGCTCTCGTCGGGCAGGTCCTCGAGGGTGCCGACGATCTCGACGTTGGCCATGCCCCCGGCGACGTTGCGCGCCGCGAAGGTCTGCTGGGCGCCCTGCACGGCATTGTCGGAGACGGTGTCGCGATAGGTCACGATCGCATACACGGTGCCCTCGTCGCCGACGATCTGGCCGAGGATGTGGGCGTTGTACATGCGGGCGGTCGCCAGGTCGCCGACCGTCATGCCGGGCTCGACGCCGAAGAACGCGTACAGCTCCAACGGCCTGGTGCCGCCGTCGCGGAAGTGGTCGTCCTCGGTGCGGCCGGGCTCGTCGAGGATCGCCGGATCGTAGCTGATGGCACCGCCGCAGGCGATGGCGGCCACCAGGAAAACCAGCGCCGCGGTCAGTGCGGTGAAGCGCGGGCCCGCAACGAACGAGAGGGAACGGAGGAAAAGGCGCATTGCGTGCTCCTGGACGTCGGTTGTCGAAAGGCCGGCGATCGTCGATAGTCGCCACCGGGAAGGCGCCGGCTGCGGGCGCCTAGTGCGCCTGAGGGTACGCAGTCGCCCGAAGAAACGCCAGGTCTGCGGCGGGCAAACGCCGGCGGCTGCCCTCTGCGCAGCCGGTCGCGTCCTTGCCCTCCGCATCCACCGGGGAGTCCGCGGCGGGTAAGCGCCGGCGGCTACCTCTGCTTCAGCAGGTGGGCGCCGATCACGTTGAAGAGGAAGAACACGCCGTTGGCGCCGAACGCCACCAGCACCAGCGTTTGCTTCTGCAGCGCGAGGAAGCGGAACCCTGCGTCCGCCCAATCGATCAGGATGGGCACCAGGCTCACCAGCGTGCAGGCCAGCAGGAAGCCGACGCCGCCCCAAAGCAGCCGTCCCTCGTCGACCTCCAGCAGGGGGCGGTACGGCCCCGGGTCGCCGCCCTCGCGGGCGGCCAGCAGCAACCCGACGCCGAAGACGTTGAGCCCCAGGCAGGTGCCCAGCAGGGCGAACATCATCGTGTGGATCCCGAAGACGTTGCCCCACGGCAGGCTCAGCGGCCCCCAGAACAGGCCGATCAGCAGCACCGCCCAGTTGGCGAGCAGCACCAGCAGCCCGAGGCCGAAGAAAAATCGCGGGCTTCCGGCGAGGATCTGCAGGAGGTGGCGGGTGCCGTCGCGCCAGCGCTTCAGGTGGGGCGGCCGCCCTCGGGTGTCCGGGTGCAGGGTGATCGACACCTCGGCGATGCGGGCCCCGGATCGCATCGCCTTGACCAGCATCTCGGAGGCGAACTCCATGCCGGTGGCGCGCGGCTGCCAGGCCGCGAAGCTGGCGCGCCGGAAGCAGCGGAACCCGGAGTTGCAATCCGAGACCTTCTGGCCGGGGCCGGCGTGCAGCCGGTTGAGCACGAAGGTCAGCGCCGGGGTCCCGAGCCAGCGGTGCAGGAACGGCATCGCCCCCGGACGGATCTCGCCGCGCATCCGCGAGCCGAGCACCAGGTCGTTGCCCTCTTCGAGCTTGGCCACCAGCCGCGGCGCCTCGGCGAAGTCATAGGTGTTGTCGGCGTCGGCGAACACGACGATATCGTGGCGGGCGCGCTCGAAGCCGTGGCGGAGGGCGGCACCGTAGCCGCGCACCGGGCAGTCCTCGATTCGCGCCCCGTGGGCGGCGGCGATCTCGCGGGAGCCGTCAGTCGAGCCGTTGTCGGCAACGACGATCTCGACGTCGCGGCCGGCGAACGCGCCGTCCCGGACCTGTTGGATGCGGTCGAGGACTGCGGGTAGGCTATCGGCTTCGTCGAGGCACGGAACCACGAAGGAGATGCTTGCGGGCATGGCGGCGCCGAGCTTAGCCCGAACTTCTCAAGCGGTCACGGCTGCGCGATGAGGGCCCGGCTCCCCTGGATCGTCGTGCACGCGCTGCTGGGGCTGGTTGCCGTGCGCTTCTGGCACCTGCTGCTCCTCAAGCAGCAGCTGGACCGGCCGCTGGTCGTCGCCGCCTGGCTGACAGCCGCGCTCGCCCTGCTGTTGGCGGCCCGATCGCTGGCGCGGCGCACGCCGCCGGCGGACCGCAGCCGTCTGCAGCGCGGCTACGCCGCCCTCGAAGGCCCCGAGCTCGCCCTGCTGATGCTGCTGCTCGTCCTGCTGTTCCTCTTCCATTGGGGGTTCGCGCGCGCCGCCTCCGACGGCCGCGAGTACTTCGTGCAGGTCCGCTCGCTGGTGCTCGACCGCGACCTCGACTTCGCCAACGAGAACGCCAGCTTCGGCGTCCGCGGGACCGCCGGCAACTTCGCCTTCGGCGCCCCGCTTCTCTGGGTGCCGTTCTTCGTGCTCGCCCACCTGTGGTTGGGGCTGCTGAACCTGTTCGGCGCCGGCTACTCGCTGGAGGGCTACTTCAACCCCTACCAGCGGGCGGTCGGCCTCGGCAGCCTGGTGTACGGCTACGCGGCGCTGATCCTGGCCTACCGGCTGCTGATCCAGTACTTCTCGCGCTGGCTGGCGGCGGCAACGACGATCGCCGTGACCTGCGGCTCGTTCGTGATCTGGTACCTGGTCGTCGACAACTCGATGTCGCACGCCGTTTCGATGTTCGCGGTGACGCTGTTCGTCTATTTCTGGCACCAGACGCGCGGCGATACATCCGTGCGCCGATGGGCGTTGCTGGGTGCCGCCGCCGGCCTGATGTCGCTGGTGCGCTGGCAGAACCTGCTGTTCGTGGTCTTCCCGGCCGCCGAGGCGCTGGGGCATCTCGTTCCCCGCTTTTCCGTCGCCGTTCCCCCGCGACAGGAGGCGACGTGGAAGCAGCCTGCGGCCGCCTACGCGGCATTCGGGGCCGCCTGGATCGTCGCGTTCAGCCCCCAGCTCTACTTCTGGAAGGCCGTGCGCGGCGGTTGGCTGGCGATGCCCGCCGGCGCCCACGGCGCCCAGTGGACGTCGCCGGCGCTCGGCGACGTGCTGTTCTCCCCCGATCGGGGCCTGTTCTCCTGGACGCCGCTGCTGCTGCTGGCGGTGCTCGGGCTGATTCCCTTCGCCCGCCGGCACCCGCAGCTCGGCGCCCTGCTTGTCGCCGCCTTCGTCCTGCAGATCTACATCAACGCCACCGTCGAGTGGTTCGGCCACGGCTTCGGCGCCCGCCGCTTCGCCAACTGCATGCTGGTCTTCGCCATCGGGCTGGCGGCGCTGCTGCAGTGGATGAAGCAGCGGCCGGCGCTCGCCCCGGCGCTGGTGGTCGGCGGCTTGGTGGTGCTCAACGGCTTCTTCATGCTCGGCATGCAGGGCTCGCGGCTGCCGCCGAGCGGCGCCATCCCGTTCCAGGAGATGGTCGGGGCGACCACCTCGCGGCTGGGCAATCCGTTCTCGCTGCCGATGGGACTGCTCACCGCGATGCGCTTCGGCGGCGACCTGGCGCTCTACGAGCGGCTCGGCAGCCAGACGTTCAACAACCTGCTGATCGACGTCGGCGGGGCCAACGACAGCCGCTTCCTGGTGCGCGGCTGGTCGGGGCCGGAGGCCGCCGGTGAGCTGTCGTTCCGCTGGAGCGACGGCGCCGAGTCGTCGCTGGTGGTCCCTCTCAAGGCGACCGCCGACTACGCCCTGGAGGTCCGCTGCGCCCCGTTCGACGCCCCCGGCGTCGAGCTGCAGGTCGTCGAGGTCTGGGTCAACGACCAGGTCGCCGGCCGCTTCGCCGCGGCGCCGGGCCTGCAGGAGCATCGCCTCCGGCTCGCCGGCGGCCTGCTGCGCGCCGGGTTCAACGAGATCCGCTTCCGCTACGGCTGGACCGCCTCACCGCGCTCGCTGGGCCTGTCCGACGACGCCCGCGAGCTGGCCGTCCAGTTCGACAGCATCGCCCTGCTGCGCGAGGGGGAATAGCCGTGGACCGCCTGCTCGCTTGCAGCACCCGGGTCGAGGAAGGCTAGGCCGCGTGACCCGGCGCATCCGCGGCTCGGGGTGGCGTGATAGCTTTCGGCGGATGAGGCAATACCTCGAGCTGCTCCAGCACGTCTTCGACAACGGCGTCGAGAAGCGCGACCGCACCGGCACCGGCACGCGTAGCTGCTTCGGCTACCAGATGCGCTGCGACCTGCAGGCGGGCTTCCCGCTGCTGACCACCAAGAAGCTGCACCTGCGCTCGATCATCTACGAGCTGCTCTGGTTCCTGCGCGGCGACACCAACGTCGCCTGGCTCAACGAGCACGGGGTGAAGATCTGGGACGAGTGGGCGGACGAGGGCGGCGACCTGGGGCCGGTCTACGGCTATCAATGGCGCCATTGGCGAACGCCGGACGGTCGTGAGATCGACCAGATCGCCGCCGTCATCGAGCAGATCCGCGCCGATCCCGACTCCCGGCGGCACATCGTCAGCGCCTGGAACGTCGCCGACGTCGACCGCATGGCCCTGCCCCCCTGCCACGCCCTGTTCCAGTTCTACGTCGCCGGTGGCCGGCTCTCCTGTCAGCTCTACCAGCGCAGCGCCGACGTCTTTCTCGGCGTCCCCTTCAACATCGCCTCGTACGCGCTGCTCACCATGATGGTCGCCCAGGTGTGCGGCCGCGAGCCCGGCGATTTTGTGATTACGTTCGGCGACGTGCACCTGTACTCCAACCACGTCGAGCAGGCCCGCGAGCAGCTCACCCGGCGACCGCGGCCGCTGCCGACCATGCGCCTGAACCCCGAGGTCACCTCGATCTTCGACTTCGACTACGACGACTTCACCCTCGAGAGCTACGACCCGCACCCGCACATCAAGGCGCCGATCGCGGTTTGATGAAGGCAGTCGGGGCAACCGCTGCGGAGCTTTAGCGCGGCGCATCTAGCGCCAGCGCGAACCGCAATGCTTGCTCTGCGGCGACGAGCTTGTCCGGAGACAGCGGGGCAATGCGACGCTTGAGGTGCGCCTTGGCGATCGTGACGATCGAATCGAGGTTGATGGCGCAGTCCCGCGGCATGCCGTCGGCTGCACCAAGCGGGACCTCCACCGGGATGCCGCGGACGCGGCCGGTGATGGGCGCTACCGTCACCAGACTGCGCACTGCGTAGGCCTCGTCGCGCGACAGCAGGAGCACGGGACGGCGTCCCGCAGGCGCCGGCAGGTCCGCCCACCAGATCTCCCCTCGCCTCATGGCCAGGGGTCCCAGTCGAGCGTATTGCGGCTGATCTGATCGGTTTCCTCCACCTCGTAGGGCGCCTCCGGCTCCGCCACGTAGCCGGCGACGTAACGGGCGATGCGATCCTTCTCCCGCTCGCGCTGCAGGAGCTCCTCGACGGCGCGACGGAAGAATTCGCTGCGGCTTTCACCGCTGGCAAGACGCTCCCGCTCGGCCGCGGTCAACAGCGCCTCCGGAAGGCTGATCGAGATCTTGCTGGTGGAGGACACGGATGAACTCCTCGCGGGCCATTGATGGAATCAAGACCGTCATCAGTGAGTATGAATCGAGTATGATCCATATCATACCGTGTTCCCGGGAGAGGAGAAACGATGCCCTCTGAAATGAGACGGCCACGAGAGTCGAGATTCCGCCTCGATTCACGGAAACCGCAACCTGACACGCAGCGCACGCGTGGCAGAATGCCGGGGATGAGGATCTCGATCATCGTGGCGGTCGCCGAGAACGGCGTGATCGGCCGTGACAACGAGCTGCCCTGGCGGCTGTCTGCCGACATGGGGCGCTTCAAGGCCCTGACCATGGGGCACCACCTGCTGGTGGGCCGCAAGACCTGGGAATCGATCGGCCGGCCGCTGGCCGGCCGCGAGATGATCGTCGTTTCGCGCGGTGAGCCGGAGCTGCCCGACGGTGTCCACCTGTCACACACGGTCGAGGAAGGCATTGAGCGGGCCGAGACCTGGGGCGAGAGCGAGCTGTTCATCGGCGGCGGCTGCTCGATCTACGGCGCCGCCCTGCCGCTGGTGGATCGGATCTACATGACCTGGGTGA
>Ga0214472_10004060_pt1 | contig 15452 bp, 16 predicted proteins | sample RVTome_6_FD_207662 | JGI IMG/M metagenome (GOLD analysis project Ga0214472, IMG submission 207662) | Soil microbial communities from uranium-contaminated site in the Upper Colorado River Basin, Wyoming, United States - RVT140D175 | ecosystem: Environmental > Terrestrial > Soil > Contaminated >...
CCGAGGACATCGGGCGAGCCGTGGCCTTCCTGGCCTCGGACGCCGCCCGCTACATCACCGGGGCCGTGCTGTACGTGGACGGCGGGTACGTGGCCGATGGCACCCCTCGTGCCTAAAACGCATGGCCAGAGGGAATGAAAATTCTAAAACCGACAATGGAGGCAGGTCAGGGTCGGCGAGGAGCCGTGCGCGCTCGCGGAAATCGGCTGTCGCCAATTGTCGGTTGTCCGGTGTCAGTTTTCCGTTTTCCATTGAGTGGGAGCGTAGCGTGAGCGTGTGGACCATCACCATGCTGGACACTGGCACCCAGACGGTGGACAAAGGGGTCATGACCTACCTCACCGACATGGGCCGCGAGATCCAGATCCCCGTGACGGTCGCGCTGATCCAGGGCCCCCAGACGATCCTGGTGGACACCAGCTTCCTCTCCGTCGAGCGGACATGGCAGATCCGGCGTCGGAAGATTACCCGCGCTCCCTCGCAGGAGCTGCTGGCGGCCCTCGCCTCGGCCGGAGCCCGCCCGGAAGAGATCACCACCGTGATTCACACCCATCTGCACTATGACCACGCCGGGAATAACCATCTGCTCCCGAACGCCCGGTTCTATGCCCAGCGGGAGGAGCTGCGATACGCCCTGGCCCCGACGACTTTCGATGCCTCGGCCTACTTCGCCCCCAGCCTGGGCATCACGCCCGACTATCTGGGCACTAGGTTCGAGCTGCTTGACGGCGATGCCGAAATCGCCGGCGGGGTCCGGGTGATCACGACGCCCGGCCATACGCCTGGCCACCAGTCTGTCGTGGTGGACACAGCGGACGGCCGGTACTGCATTACCGGGGACGCGGTCATGTGGTACGAGAACCTGGAGAAGCGGATCCCGCCTGGGATCCACACCTCGATGATCGAGTGCATGGCGTCACTGGAACGAATCGCGCGGGAGGCGGATCACGTGCTTCCCGCCCACGAGCCCAAGGTGTTCGCACGTCAGCCCGCCCGGTTCCCGTGAAGGACCCGGCGGGTCGTGAGGAGGTGAGGCGCAGGGGAGGTGTCGGTTGCACGGAAGGTCTGGCACGATCATGGACACGTGGTTGAGGAGGGTATGCGTCATGCGAAACGTCTTGCGGTGGGTAGGCGTGGCCGTCGCGATCCTGGGCCTGATCGGTGCTCTGTGGCTTCCAGTCGGGAAGGCCGAGGCGGCGGCCAAGACCGTCATCAAGATCGGCACCGTCGTGGCTCCGGACCATCCGGAGAACATCGGCGCCCGGAAGATCAAGGAACTGGTGGAGAAGCGGGCCGGGGACCGCGTGGAGGTCCAGGTCTTCACCGACGCCCAGATCGGTGATCAGCGGACCATGGTAGAGAACCTGCGGAACGGCACCCAGGAGATCACCTGGGTCACCGTGGGCTTCTTCGGATCCTACGAGCCGATCCTGAACGTCATCGAGAGCGGCTATCTGTTCCGGGATAGCTGGCACTCCTACAAAGTGTTCGACGGTCCGATGGGCAACGAGATCCGCGCCCTGGTGGAGAAGCACGGGGTGAAGCTCCTGGGCTATTACGAGGCTGGCCTGCGGCATGTCACCAATAACGTCCGGCCGATTTCCACGCCGGCAGACCTGAAGGGCCTGAAGATCCGCACCCCCCAGGCCAAGTACCACCTGAACACCCTGAAGTACATGGGGGCGAACCCCGTGGCCATGTCCTTCGGCGAGCTGTATACGGCCATGCAGCAGAAGGTGGTGGACGGCCAGGAGAACCCGCTCTCCAACATCTACAAGGCGAAGTTCTACGAGGTGAACAAGTACCTGTCACTCACCGGCCACCTGCACCTGACCCACATGGTCATGTATAGCGCCAAGCTGTGGGACAAGCTGCCCGCCGACCTGCAGAAGGTCGTGCGCGAGGCGGTGATCGAGTCCCAGGAGGCGCAGCGCAAGGCGGTCCGGGATGACGACGAATCCCTCCTGAAGGAACTGAAGGCCAAGGGGATGCAGGTCAACGAGGCGGACCGGGAGGCCTTCCGGAAGGCCGTCCTGCCCCTGCGGGAAGAGGCCGTGAAGGAATTCGGCCCCAAGGCCAAGGAGTGGATTGAGCGGATCGAGGCGACCAAGTAGCAGCTCGGACAAGACGGGCGGGCGTGGGGGCGTGATCCCCACGCCCGGGCTCGCCGGGCGTCTCCCGGGAGTGCGGGCATGCGGGATTTCCTCTCGGCGATCCAGCGCGGGCTGAACGGCCTGGTCCGCTGGATCATCATTGTCCTGATGCTGGTCATGACGGTGACGGTCTCCCTGCAGATCGTCTTCCGCTACGTCTTCAACCTGCCCCTGGCCTGGTCGGAGGAGATGGCGCGCTTCGCCTTCGTATGGGTCTCGTTTTTCGGGGCGAGCGCCCTGATGCGCGTCCGGGAGCACATCAACGTCTCCGTCTTCGTGGATCGCTTCCCGCCGCGCCTCCGGACGGTCGCGGTCTTCCTGGCAAACATCTGTGCCCTCATCTGCGTCTATTTTTTCCTGGTCGGCGGCATCGCCCTCACCACCAATGAATGGCGCCAATTGGCCCCGGCCATGGAGATTCCCATGGGTTGGGTTTACCTGGTGATTCCGATCTCGACGGGGCTGATGGCGATCTGGATCGTCATCCAGACCATTGAGGCTGCCGTGAAGCTTCGCGGAAAGACGCAGCCGTGACCCTGATCATTTTTTTCGGCGTGTTCTTCGTCAGCCTGGTCCTCAGTGCGCCCATCGTCTTCAGCCTGGCCCTGAGCGCCCTGGCCCTCCTGTGGGACAAGGGGATGCTGGTCCCGCAGCTCGTGGTCCAGCGCATGTTCGCCGGCATTGACTCCTTCCCCATGATGGCCATCCCCTTCTTCATGCTGGCGGGCGCCTTGATGGATACAGGTGGGATCTCGACGCGGCTGGTCCGCTTCTCCAACTATCTGGTGGGATGGATCCAGGGGGGCCTGGCCCACGTGGCCATCCTGGCCTCCATGTTCTTTGCGGGCATCACGGGCTCGGCCGTGGCCGATGCCACCGCCATCGGCTCGACCTTGATCCCCCTCATGAACAAACGGGGGTTCCCCACGCTGTTCTCCGCGGCCGTGGTCGCAGCGGCCGGCGTGGTCGGGCCGATCATCCCGCCCAGTATCCCCATGGTCATCTATGGCGTCATGGCCGGCGTCTCCATCGGCGCCCTGTTCATGGGTGGGTTCATCCCCGGGATTCTGATCGGCCTGGGGCTGATGGCGGTGGTCTACGTGCAGGCCAAGAAGCACGGGTACCCGCGTGAGGCCGTACGGCCCACGGTTCGGGAGTTCCTTCAGGCCACGGTCAGCGCCTTCGGGGCGATCCTGATGCCGCTGATCATCCTGGGGGGGATCTTCGGCGGGGTGTTCACGGCCACCGAGGCCGCCGTGGTGGCGACCGTGTACGCCTTCCTGATGGGGAAGTTCGTCTACAAGGAACTGCAATGGCGAGACTTCCCGGAGATCCTGTACAAGGCCGGATTGAGCACGGCCATGATCCTCATCATCGTGGGCGTGGCCAACCTGGTCGGCTACATCATGGCGGTGGAGCGGGTGCCCCTGATGGTGGCGGAATCGTTCCTGAGCATCACCACCAACAAGTACGTCATGCTCTTGCTGATCAACATCCTGCTCCTGATCGTCGGCTGCTTCATTGACGGCGCCTCGGCCCTGATCATCTTTACTCCGGTCCTGCTGCCGCTCATCTACAAGCTGGGAATTGACCCGATCTTCTTCGGCGTGATGATCACGGTGAACCTGATGATCGGGACCATCACGCCACCCGTGGGCCTCTGCCTCTACGTGACCTGTGGCATCGCCGATGTCCGGCTGGAGCAGATCAGTCGGACCATCATGCCGTTCCTGCTGGTAGAGGTCGCGGTGCTGTTCCTCATCACCTACGTGCCGGACCTGATCATGTTCCTCCCGAGCATATTCGGGCCGAAATGAGCCTCCCAACCGCGTTCGACCGTTTCCGCCTCAGGCGGATACGACCGTTCGGCGGTACGGGTGTTCCAGATTCCCCAGTACGGTCGAACAGCCGACCTGTCGAACAGCCGAACGCTCGTAGAGAAGTCCCATGGACCGCGTGATTTCCGTCAGCACCATGGCCTTTGACGGCTACTCCCTGGAGACGGCCCTGGACGAGCTGGCCGGGCTCGGCGTCCAGTACGTCGAACCCGCCAGCGTGGACAAGGTCTTCCAGCACCTGGTGGAGGCGGATTTCTGCGACGCGCAGGCGACGTGGCTGCGAGAGCAGATGCGCGCGCGCGGCCTCTCGTGCGTCTCCCTCTCGGCCCACATGGACCTCACCCAACCCGATTCGGTGGACCGATTCCGCCGCCGGCTGGAATTTGCAAGGGCCATCGGCGCAGGGATCGTGAACACCATCGCCGGCCCGACCGCAGGCCTGGAAGGGTTTCGGGCCAACATCCCGGCCATCGCAGCCCGGGCGGCCGAACTGGGCCTGACGCTGGCGCTGGAGAACCACGGTGATCTCGTGGACCGGGGCCGGCAGATCGTGCAGTTCATCCAGGGAATCGGGAACCCCGCCGTGCGGTGCAACTACGACACCGGGAATGCGTGGTTCTACGCAAAAGGAGCCCTCGACCCCGCCGCGGAACTCGACGAGGTGGCGCCGGTCGTCGCTCACGTCCATCTGAAGGATCCGCGCGTGAAGGATGAACTGATGCGCTGGGTGGCGCTGGGGGACGGGGTCCTCGACCTCCCGGGAGTGGGCCGTCTCCTTCGCAACCGCCTCCCCCAGGCACCGGTGAGCATCGAGCTGTCCCTCCGCCAGCGCTCCCGGGACTTCGAGCCCCGCTGGCGCACACCGGAGATTCCATCGCTCTCAGAGATCCGGGACGTCATCCGCCGCTCGCTCGAGGCCCTTCACCGGGCCCTCAGCTGATCCCCTATCCCCTCAAGCAATCGAGATTGACATCTAGATGTCTATACAATATCCTCCCAGCCTACCCACTGGAGCAGCCATGCGCCCCGAGGACAGCTTCATCCCCGTCTATTACCGGCTGGAGAAATTCCTCCGGGAGCAGATCCTGCGAGGCGCGCTGAAGCCCGGAGACGCGATCCCGCCTGAGTCCCAGCTCGCCCAGCAGTTCGCCACCAGCCGGATGACCGTCCGGCAGGCCTTCTCGCGCCTGGTCTTCGAGGGCCTCATCGTGCGCCATCGGGGCCGGGGGAGCTTCGTAGCCCCGGCCCGCCTGGAGCACACCAAGATGTGGCTGAGCTTCGAGGAGGAGGTGCAGGCGCGGGGCTCAAAGATCGCCCACAAGCTCCTGGACATGCGGACCATTCCGGCCGAGGGAAAGGTGGCGGAGAGCCTCGCCCTCGCCGAGGGGACACCCATTACCCTGCTGCAGAGGCAGCGTCTTGTAGATGGCCAGGTCGCCGGCCTCGAGATCCGCTACCTCCCGCGCCACATCGGCGAGGCGCTCACCCAGGACGAGATCCACAATCAACCGCTGGTCCCGGCGGTGGAGCGCATCCTGGGCAGACCGCGGACGCGCCTCAGCCTGCGGGTCACCGCCTCGGTCGTCCGCCGCGAGGAGGCCAAGATCCTGGAGACGAAGGTCGGCGCGCCGGTCCTGGTTCGGGAGAATATCTGGTACCTGGATCCGGAGGGGCCCATCCAGTACGGGAAGTCCATCTTCCGCGGGGACCGCTACCAGATGTTCGTGGAGTTCAGCTCCATGCCTCCCACCTCTACCTCCTGAGGAGCGTCCGGTGTCCATTCGCCTTGGCCCCCACCAACGTCTCCCGGCGTGCCCATCGAGGAGGTGGTGCTTACGGAGCTGGCGGGGCTGGGCCGGCGCCTCGGGGTGGAGTGGTAATCAGGCGAGCAGGCGATCGGGCAATTGGGGGGAACAGGCAAGGGGTGAGAGCGATCGGTCCGCATTGATCGATGAGGTGATGGGGGTTCACATCAAGGAGGGATGATCATGAACGCGCGGCGAATGGGTGTGCTGGGAGTGATGTTCGTGATGGCGGCGGCCGGGCTGGTCCTCTGTCCGGTCGGCGGCTCCACCGCGGAGGCCGGGGTGATCCGGATGAAGTTCGGTCACTTCTCCGACGAAAGCCACCCGGGGCATCTCGCGGCCAAGCAGTTCGCCACGATGGTAGAGGAACGGACGAAGGGGGAGATTAAGATCCACATTTTCCCGGCCAACACCCTGGGGGCACCGCCTGAGGTCGCCGAGCAGGTGAGGCTGGGCGTCACCGACATGGCCACCCCCACCCAGGGGCAACTGGACAAGTGGGTCAAGGCCTTCGGGGCAGTGATGATGCCGTTCTTGTATGACGACTATGCCCACGCGCACCGGGTCCTGGATGGGCCGTCCTTCCAATGGTTCAGCCAGATGGCGGAAAAGGAAGGATTCATTCTCCTCTCCAACTGGGAGTGGGGATTCCGACACATTACCAACAACAAGCGGCCCATCCGCACCCCGGCGGACATTAAGGGTCTGAAGCTCCGTGTCCCGCCCGAGGTCCAGCTTCAGGCCACCATGGAGGCGCTGGGGGCGGTGACCACCGTCATCGCCTTCCCCGAACTGTACATGGCGCTCTCTCAGGGAGTGGCCGACGGGCAGGACAACCCCATTGCGACGATTTACTACACCAAGTTCTACGAGGTGCAGAAATACCTGGCCATCACCCGGCACGTCTACAACAACCAGATCCAGGTGGTGAGCGCCAAGACTTGGGCCAAGCTCTCCCCCGAGCAAAAGAAGATCTTCCGGGAGGCGAGCCAACTGGCCGGGACCTACATGCGCCAGGTCATGCAGGCCGATGAGGAGGATCTGATCGCCAAGATGGAGAAGGCGGGGGTCCAGGTGACCCGGCCCGACCTGGCGCCGTTTCGCGCGCTCATGGGCCCGGCCTACGAGCGGGTTGCGAAGTACGCGGGCGAGGAAAACGCGAAGAAGTTCCGGGAGTTCGTGGAAGCCGCGCGGAAGAAATAAGCCGGGCTGGGAGCGAACGGGGGAAGACCGTAGTGACCCTGGCAGTATTCGGGGCCCTGGTAGCGCTCATGCTCCTGGGACTCCCCATTGCGGTCAGCATGGGGCTGACAGCCATCCTCACCTTCCTGGCTCTGGGCGAGCCCGGCCTGCTCAGCATGGTGCCCCAGCGGATGTACGCCGGCACTACGGGCTTCCCCCTCCTCGCCATTCCCTTTTTCATTCTGGCCGGCAACCTGATGAACACGGGCGGCATGACACACCGGATCTTCCGGTTTGCCCAGTGCCTGGTCGGTCACATCAAGGGGGGGTTGGGACACGTCAACGTCGTGGGGAGCATGATCTTCGCGGGGATGTCGGGGTCGGCCGTGGCGGACGCGGCCGGTCTGGGCATGGTCGAGATCCAAGCCATGCTGAAAGCCGGCTATGACCGCCGCTTCAGCGCGGCCGTCACCGCCGCCTCCTCCACCATCGGCCCGATCATTCCTCCCAGCATCCCTTTCGTGATCTTTGGCAGCATGACCGGCACGTCGGTCGGCCGGCTGTTCCTGGGCGGGTTCCTCCCGGGCCTGGTAATGGGCCTGGCCCTGATGATTACCGTCTACATTGTTGCGGAGCAACGGGGCTACCCCCGCGAACGGCGGGCGACGTTGCGCGAGCTGCTGGACAGCAGTCTGGACGGGGCGGCGGCCCTCGGCGCCCCGGTCATCATCATTGGGGGAATCCTGGCCGGGATCTTCACCCCCACCGAGGCCGCCGTCGTCGCCTGCATTTACGCCCTGATCCTTGGCTTGGTCGTGTACCGGGAGATCCGCGTACCGGATCTTCCCCGCATCTTCTGGGAAACGCTGGAGCACACCATTCGGGTGATGTTCATCATCTCGGCCGCCAGCCTCTTTGGCTGGATGCTGATCCAGCAGCGGATCCCCAACACGGTGGTGGAGGGCCTGATGGCCCTGACGGATCAGCGCTGGGTGATCCTCCTGATCATCAACGGGATCCTGCTCCTCCTGGGATGTTTCATGGAAGGGATCGCCATCATGCTGCTGACGATCCCCGTCTTCATGCCCCTCATTGCTCGGGTGGGCGTTGATCCGGTCCACTTCGGCGTGCTGATGACCTTGAATCTCATGATCGGCCTGCTCACCCCGCCGGTGGGGATGGCCCTGTACGCCGTCTCCAGCGTGAGCCAGGTGCCCCTCTGGCCGCTGGCCCGGGAGCTCTGGCCCTACATCGTGGCCCTGCTGATCTCCCTGGGCATCATCACCTTCATCCCGGCCGTGGTCCTCTGGGTGCCGGACCTGCTCATGGGGGCGGCGCGATGAGCCGCCCGGGCTCTTCGTGGTGGGCCGAGGCGGACCGGGCCCTGGCGGCCGTCCTGCGCTGGGGCAGCATGCTCTGTCTGGCCTTCCTGCTGGTGCTGCTGGCCGCCGGGGTGCTCGTTCGCTTCGCCCCCCTGTTCTCGATGGGGTGGGCGGACGAGGTCGTGGAGCTGGCCTTCGCCTGGATGGTGTTCCTGGGCACGGCCGCCCTCTGGCGGGAGAACGCCCACATCACCGTGACGTTCCTGCCGGACCTCCTGGGGGGCACCCGGGGAGGGCGGCTGCTGGAGGGGCTCGTGACCCTCCTGGCCCTGGGCTTTCTGGTGACCTTCACCTGGGAGGGCTGGCTCCTCACGGGCCAGGCGGCCGGCAACCGGACACCCATCCTGGAACTGCCCAAGCCGATGTGGTACGTGGCCCTTCCGTTATCCGGCCTGGTGATGATCGGGTACACCCTGCGTCGGTCCCTCCAGACCATCCGAATGGCGAGGGCACGCGGCGAGCGAAAAGAGATCCCTTGACCCTAAAGGAGTTCTCAACATCACATGCGGATCATTGACCTGACCATGGAACTGGCCGACGGGATGCAGACCCATCCGGCCCATCCCCGCTGCGTGGTGATCGAGTTCGCGAGCCACGCGGCCACCGCCCCGCGTTTCCGGCCGCCGTGCGTCGGCTTCGCCTCGCGGATCCTGATGTTCTCCGACCACATCGGGACGCACGTGGACTCGCCGTTCCACTTCATCCCCACCGGAGAGACGATCGAGGCGGTCCCCCTCGAGCGGCTCGTCGGTCCGGCAATCTGCCTGGACGTCTCGGCGAAGCCGCCGGAGGCGCCGGTGACACCGGCCATGCTGGAGGCGGCGGAGAAGCGCGCCGGGACGGTCCTGCAGCCAGGAGATATCCTGCTGGTGAGGGCATGGCCCGGGCGCCACACCGACGACGGCTTCCTGAAATGCGCCGGCCTGAACCGCGAGGCGGCGGAGTGGGTCGTGGCGCGGGGGGTCAAGGCGCTGGGCTGTGACCTGGCCAGCCCCGATGATCCCAAAGACCTCAGCCGGCCGGTGCATATGGTTCTGCTCGGGCAAGGGATCCCGATCATGGAGCACGTCGCCCATCTCGACGCCCTGCCGAGGACTCGGTTCCAGTTCGTCGGCGTCCCGCTCCGGATCCGGGGGGCCACCGGCTCCCCCATCCGGGCCATCGCCATCATCGAATAGGAAGGAGCATGAAGATGGGTCATCCGACCATTGCCGTCACGATGGGTGATCCGGCCGGCATCGGTCCCGAGATCGTCGTCCGCGCCCTGGGCGAGGGCGAGGTCCGGGCGGCCTGCCGGCCCGTCGTCGTGGGCGACCCTCGGATCCTCGCCCGGGCGGCCGAGCTGGTGAAGAGCCCGCTGGGGGTGCGCCCGGTCCCAACGGCACGAGGCACCGGCGGCGATCCTCGGTGGCTGGATGTCCTGCCCGCCGGCGAGATCGATCCGACCACGCTCAGGCCCGGCACGCTGGACGCCCGCTGGGGAAAATCGGCCGCCGGGTGCGTGGAGCGGGCGGTGGTCGCAGCCAAGGCCGGCGAGGTGGCCGGGATCGTCTCCGCCCCCCTGAACAAGGAAACCTTCCACATGGCAGACTACACCGCCATGGACGACATGACGTTCTTCCAGGAGTGCTTCGCCGCCGGGGAAGCCTACCAGGTCGGCGAGGTGGCCGGCCTGTGGACCACGCCCGTCACCTTCCATGTCCCATTCCGCGCGATCCCGGATCTCATCACCAAGGCGGCCGTCCTCCAGAAGATCCGGACCCTGCACGGGGTGATGACGGCGGCCAAGGTCAGTCCCGTGAAGCTCGGGGTCGCCGCCCTGAACGTGCACGCCGGCGAGGGGGGGATGTTCGGGCGGGAGGAGCTGGACGTGATCGGGCCCGCCATCCAGCAGGCCAGAGCCGAGGGCCTGGACGTGGTCGGGCCCATCCCCGCCGACAGCTTCTTCCCCCTGGCCCTGCGGGGGGACTTCCGGGGGCTGGTCTGCATGTACCACGACCAGGCCAACATCGCGCGCAAGCTCCTGGGGCGGGACTCCCCGGGGGTGAGCCTTTTTCTGGGAATGCCGGTGCCGGTGGTCACCGTGCCGCACGGTACGGCGTACGACATCGCCTGGAAGGGGGTAGCTAAACACGCCATGATCGTGCGGGCCATCACCATGGCGGCGGCACTGGCAGGCAAGGGGGCAACTAGGCAATCTGGCAACCCCGCCGATGGCGGGGCAATCCGGGGCATCGAAGACCGGAAGGAGGAGGGAGAATCATGCGACGCTTCATTCTGCTGATCGTTACTGCTGTTGCGTTACCACTGCTCGCGTTCGCTGGCCTGCCGGGCCCGGCTGTCGCGCAGCAACCCGTCGTCATCAAGTTGGGGAACGTGCAGGCTACGGCGGATATCGTGCAGACGGGGCTGAAGAGGTTCGCCGACCTGGTGGCCGAACGGACGAAAGGACAGCTCCAGGTGCAGATCTTCCCGGCCTCGCAGCTCGGCACCGAGCAGGAGCTCCTGGAGGGCGTTCAGCTTGGCACGATCCACATGTTCGAAGGGAGCAGCGGATCCGTCGGGCGCTTCCTGCCGGACCTGGAGGCCTTCGCCGCGCCCTTCGTGTGGCGGGACGTGGACCACATGCTCAAGACGGTCCGGGGACCGGTGGGGCAGGGGCTGGCCGAGCGCCTGGTGAAGGCGAAGGGAATGCGGGTCCTGGATTTCGGGTGGCTCTTCGGGAATCGCTTTCTCACGACGAAGACCAAGGCGATCTCCAAGCCTGAGGACCTCAAGGGGATGAAGATCCGGGTGCAGCCCACGGCGATTTACCTCGAGACGATCAAGGCCATGGGGGCGAACCCGACGACGATGGACTTCAAGGAGGTCTACCTCGGACTGCAGAGCGGGGTGATCGACGGCCAGGAGAATCCGCCGTTCGTCATCTTCAACAACAAGTTCTTCGAGGTGCAGAAGTACGTGATGCTGACCGCGCACATCACGCAGAACCAGGCCATGGTCATCAACGAGAAGTTTTACCAGGGCCTCTCGCCGGAGTTCCGGAAGATCCTGACCGACGCGGCGTACGAGGCCGGCAACTTCCAGAACGACCTGATCCTGAAGAGCGAGAAGGAGTACCTGGACAAGCTGAAGGAGAAGGGCATGACCATCGTGCAGCCCGACGTCAAGGCCTTCCGCGAGGCGACCAAGGACGTGCACAAGAAGGTCTCAGAAAAGTGGGAGCCGGGTCTCTACGAGCGGATCCAGGCGGTGAAGTAAGGGAACGAAAAACGTTCGGCAGTCCGACGGTTCGGCGGTTCGGTCGTTCTGGAGGCGTGAACCTGCCGGACAGCCGGGCTGCCGAACGCCTTTGAACCCAAGAGCGATTCGCCGGGGCGGGGCGTTTCGGCCCCGCAAACGCTGAAAGGCTGGCAAGCATGCCGATCGTGATCGATCGGATCGTGGGCTGGGCCTTGGCGGCCAATCTCGGCTTCATGACCTCGCTCGTCTTCGTCAGCGTGCTCTTCCGGTATGTGCTCAACCGCCCCCTGGCCTGGACCGAGGAGCTGGCCTCGCTCCTCTTCGCCTGGCTCACCTTCGTGGGCGCCTACGTCGGGTTCCGCACCCGCTCCCACATACGGATCGACACCCTCACGATCCTCCTTCCACCGTCGGTCCGGCGGGCGGTTCGCGCCTGCGTCGACCTCTGCGTCCTCGCCCTGCTCGCCATCTTCATCTGGCAGGGACTCGCGCTGACGGTGACGACCTGGAGCCTCGAGTTTCCGGCCATGGAGATTTCTCGGGGGTACCTGTACGCCTCGCTGCCGATCGGGGCCTGCCTGATGGTCCTTGCCATCCTCCTGGCGCGCCGGAACCCGGACGCCGCCGAGCAGAAGAAGGACTGGGCGTAATGGTCCTCGCCCTCGTCGGGACCCTCCTTCTGCTTCTCGCGCTCGAGTTTCCCGTGGCGTTCGCGATGACGGGGGCCTCCGCCCTGTACATCCTCCTGCAGGGCGATATCCCGCTGGTCGTGATGGCGCAACGGGTGACCGTGGGCGTGGATTCCTTCGTCCTCCTGGCCATCCCGTTCTTCTTCCTGGCCGGGGAGCTCATGAACCAGGGGGGCATTACCCAGCGATTGATGGACCTGGCCCAGGCCCTGGTGGGTGGAATCCGCGGAGGCCTGGGGCATGTGACCGTCGTCACCAACATGATCATGGCCGGCATGTCCGGCTCCTCCGTTGCCGACGCCACGGGCACGGGGGCCGTCTTGATCCCGGCCATGGAGCGGGCCGGCTACCCGCGGGTCTTCTCGGCGGCCCTGGTGGGGGCCGCATCCACCATCGGACCCGTCATTCCACCCAGCATCCCCTTCGTCATCTACGGGGGGATCACCGGGATCTCCGTCGGGAGGCTGTTTCTCGGCGGCGTCGTTCCAGGAGTGCTGATGGGCTTGTTCATGATGGCCGCGGTGTACGTGGTGGCCCAACGGCGCGGGTATCGGGCGGAAGGCTGGCTGACCCTGCCCGAGGCCCTGCGCAGCATCTGGCGCGCCATCCCCGTCATGCTCTTCCCGGTCATTATCCTGGGGGGTATCTTTGGCGGTATCGTCACCCCCACCGAGGCGGCCGTCATCGCCGTGGTGTACGCCGTCCTGCTGGCAGTCCTGGTGTATCGGGAGCTGACCCCGCGCAGGCTGCTCCGCGTGCTCACCAGCGTGGCGGCCAACACGGCTAAGATCACCTTCATCATCGCCAGCGCCTCCCTGTACGGGTGGCTCCTGGCCAGGGAGGGGGTCCCGCAGCTTTTCACCAGCCTCTTCCTCTCCATTTCCCGGGAGCCATGGGCCATTCTCCTGATGCTGAACGTGATGCTACTGCTCCTGGGCTGTCTCATGGAGACGACGGCCCTGCTGGTGATCCTGACGCCGGTCCTCATGGACCTGATCACCCAGGTGGGCATCGACCCGGTGCACTTCGGCGTGGTCTTCACCCTCAACCTGATGATCGGCCTGCTCACCCCGCCGGTGGGGATGACGCTGTACGTGATGGTGAGCCTGGCAGAGGTGTCGGTTGGCGAATTCACCCGGGAGTGCGCAATCTTCATGCTGGCCCTGCTGGTGGTCCTGATCCTCATCACCTACATCCCCGGCCTCGTGACCTTCCTGCCGGAAATGGTCATGGGTCGGTGAGAGGGAGTGGGAGGTTTACCATGAAGCTCGCAGGCAAGGTCGCCGTCGTCACGGGGGTGACGAGCGAGATCGGCAAGGCCATCGCCTTGCGGCTGGCCGCCGAAGGGGCAGCCGTCGCCGTGACGGGAAACACCCCGGCCAAGGTCGAGAAGGTGGCGAAGGACCTCGAGAGCGCCAAGACCCGGTTCATGGCCGAGGCGCTCGATCTCACCCTCCCGGAGACCGTCGAGGAGTTCTTCGGCCGGGTCGCCCTGCGGCTCGGCCCGACGGACATCCTGGTCAATGGGGCGGCCTGGCGCGTCCGCTCATCCTTCCTGGAGACGACCTATTCGGACTGGCGCAGGACCTTCGCGGGGTGCGTGGACAGCTACTTCTACTGCAGTCTGGCTGCGGCGAGGCAGATGGTCCCGCGAAAATGGGGACGGATCATCCACATCGGCTCGATCGCCGGCGCGGTGATGATGGCCCCCTTTGCCGCCTACACGGCCGCCAAGGGGGCGGTGCATGCGCTGGCCAAGGCGATGGCATGCGACCTGGCGCCCTTCGGCATCACGGTGAACGTGATGGCGCCGGGCGTGGTGGAGTCGCCGTACCTGCGCGCCAACGTCACGCCCGAGGCGATCGGAAAACGTCTGGAACGGATCCCTATGGGTCGGCTGGCAAGCGTCGAGGACTGTGCGGCGGCGACGGCCCACCTCGCCTCCCCGGACATGGATTACGTCACCGGGCAGGTCCTCTACGTGGACGGTGGCTTCCTGAGTGCCGGAGTCATCGCGCGCTAGTGGCTCCCCCACGGGCTCCAGACCGAGGACCGGCCGGTGGCGCTGTTACCCGGAAGGGAGGGAACCTCCGAGATGGGACAGACTGTTGCGTTCATCGGCCTGGGCATCATGGGGGGGCGGATGGCCAGGAACGTCTTGAAGGCAGGGTACGCCCTTCGCGCCTACAACCGGACGGCGGCCAAGGCGGAGGCCCTGCGCCCCCTGGGGGCGACGATCGCGGCCACGCCGTGCGAGGCCGCCAGGGATGCCGACGCCGTCATCACCATGGTGGCCGACCCGCCTGCCCTCGCCGCGGTCCTGGAGGGGCCCGATGGCGCCTTCGCCGGGTGCCGGCCCGGTGTCCTGGTGATTGACATGAGCACGGTGGACCCGGGGACCAGCCAGGCGATGGCAGATCGGGCAAGAGCCCTTGGCCTCCGCTACCTCGAGGCGCCGGTGACGGGCGGCGTGGGGGCGGCCGAGCAGGGAACGCTGACGATCATGGCCGGCGGGACGCCGGAGGATTTCGCCGCGGCAAAGCCGCTGCTCGGCACCATGGGGAAAAAGGTCCTCCACGCGGGCCCCATGGGCCACGGATCGGTCCTGAAGCTCTCGGTCAATCTCGTCGCCGCCTTGATCGTGACCGCCATGAATGAGGGGTTGATTCTCGCCACCAAGGCCGGCCTGGATCCCGCCCTGGTGGCCGAGGTCCTGGCAGAGCGCGCGCCCCTCATCGAGCGGGCGGCCCCGCGCGTGCTGGCGGGCGATTTCGCCGCCCGGTTCCCGTTGAAGCTATCCCACAAGGACGTGCGATTGGCGCTGGCCACCGGCCGCAGCCTGGGCGTCCCACTCTCCGCCCTGGAGACGGTGGCAGAGCTGCAGACCGCCGCCCTGGCCAAGGGCCTGGGAGATCAGGACCAGACCGCCACCATCCAGGTGCTGGAGGAGATCGCCGGTGTCAAGGTGCGAGCGCGCAACCCGTAAACGTAAAACGTAATCCGCAAAACGTAATCGGAAACATCCCCTTACGCCTTACGTATTACGATTTACTTTTTGCATTTCACGAAGGAGGACGCCATGAACAAGAAATGGCTGGTGGGTGGAGGGTTGGCGTTGATTCTGGGGTGCTGGCTTGCAATGAGCCTTCCGGCGCAGGCA
>Ga0214472_10004061_pt1 | contig 15451 bp, 11 predicted proteins | sample RVTome_6_FD_207662 | JGI IMG/M metagenome (GOLD analysis project Ga0214472, IMG submission 207662) | Soil microbial communities from uranium-contaminated site in the Upper Colorado River Basin, Wyoming, United States - RVT140D175 | ecosystem: Environmental > Terrestrial > Soil > Contaminated >...
TAAAGCGCGATCGCGAAGGCCAGCATGCCGAAGATCGCCTGCAGCGTCGGGGTGCGCAACTGCGCCACCACCAGCACGCCGGCCACTGCGCCGACCGCGATGCCAGGCGCCCAGTGCCGCAGGATCTGCCATTCGACCGCACCCCTGGCGTGGTGCGCGTGCACCGAGCGCAGCGAGGTTACGATGATCGTGGCAAGCGAGGTGGCAAGGCAGACCTGCATCAGTTCCGCCGAACCATAGCCGAGCCCGGAAAAGATGTAAAAGAACGCCGGCACCAGTACGATGCCGCCACCCACCCCCAGCAGCCCGGCGATGACCCCGGCCAATGCCCCCACCGCCAGCAAAGTGGCGAGCATCGGCAGCAGCGAGGCAAGATCGGGCATGGCGGGCTCCTTCGCCCCTCGCTTAGCGTGGCGCGCGGCTCAGCGCAACGCGGCCAGTGCGCGATCGTAGAGCGCCAGCCCCGCGCCATCGGCGCTGGCGCCCTCGGACAGCAGCCGGCGCCAGCCGCGCGCCCCGGGGCGGCCGTGAAACAGCCCGAGCATATGCCGCGTGATCTGATGCAACCTGCCACCCGTTGCGAGATGCGCAGCGATATGCGGGCGCATCGCCTCGGCCACCGCGAAGGGATCGGGCGGCCCCGGCAGGTTGAAAACCTCGGCGTCGACCTGGCCCAGGATGTTCCAGGGTTCATGATAGGCGGCGCGCCCGATCATCACCCCGTCCAGCCCCTGCGCCAGCAGCGCCCGCGCCACGGCAAGGCTGCCGATGCCGCCGTTGAGCACGATTTGCAGCTGCGGGTAGGCCCGTTTCATCGCCAGCACCAGCGGGTAATCGAGCGGCGGCAGCTCGCGGTTTTCGCGCGGGCTCAGCCCCTGTAGCCAGGCCTTGCGGGCGTGGATGATGACGCGGCGCACACCGGTTGCAGCGACGCTTTCCAGAAACGCGGGCAGCGCCTCGGCGGGGTTCTGGTCATCGACGCCGATCCGGCATTTGACCGTGACCTCGACATCCGACGCCTCTTGCATCGCGGCAAGGCAATCGGCGGCCAGCGCCGGGGTTTTCATCAGCACCGCGCCGAACGCGCCCGACTGCACCCGATCTGACGGGCAGCCGCAGTTGAGATTGATTTCGTCATAACCCCAGGCGGCGGCGATGCGGGCGGCGGCGCGCAGTTCGGCCGGGTCGGCGCCGCCCAGTTGCAGCGCCACCGGGTGCTCGGCGCAATGGTCCAGCAGCCGGGCGCGGTCGCCATGCAGCAGCGCCGGCGCGGTCAGCATTTCGGTATACAGCAACGCGCCGCGGCTGATCTGGCGATGAAACAACCGGCAATGCCGGTCGGTCCAATCGATCATCGGCGCCACGGCAAGTCTATATGCCTGATATGTCGTCATTGTTTCATTGTCATCAACATGTTGCGCGGCGGCGTGTGCACCCTGTCCTGCGACCCGATACGCCCTTTTTCGCCACGTTTCGGTTGCGCACCGCACCCTTGGCGCACATGAAAATGGCCACAATCACAGCGCATCCTTCCGGCGCCAGGCGCCTTCGGGTCAGACGCAAAGGCAATGATGTCGGCGCATTCTTCCCTGGTCTTGCGAAGGCGGAGATCTGGGCCTGGAGCATCGAGGGGCAGGACCGACCGAGGCGACCCTATACACGCTGCTGGCGATGCCGCCAAGACGTTCAGGGGCCTTATCGACCACCACAGCGAACTCTTTGCCGATGTCGGCAAGGCGCCGCGGCGGTCATGGTGAAAAAACGCCCGCGGCAAGCCACGCGCCGCGGTCCGGTTCGCGGATGGCCGTTCGGCGCGGTGCGGCGTCTGGCCGCGGCTGTTCGCAAGACCCGGTGGCATTTTCGGGACAAGGTCGGGTGGCCTGTCAGATCAGATCGGTTGCCCGCTTGGCACCGGGCCCGCCCTGATGCGCGTTTCAGATTGGCGCGAGGTCCGTGCCCGAGATCTGCGCCCGCTTGGCAAGCGTATCGACGAAATCCCGCGACGCGCGCGCCCATGCCGCCTTTTCCAGCGCCTGTGCGATCTTGGGGCGCACGGTGTCATAGGGCAAAACCTGACCCGGGGCCGTGGCGTTCAGCCGGATGACGTGCCAGCCGTGCCGTGACAACACCGGGGCGGGCGTCATCGCGCCATCTGAAAGCGACCGCAGCGCCGCCTCGAATTCCGGCACGGTATCGCCGGGTCCAAGCTGGCCCAGATGCCCCCCCGACGCCTTCGACCCACAGTCGCTTTCGCGGCCCGCAAGCGCAGCAAAGCCCTTCGCATCGCCCTTCAGTCGCGCAATCATGGCCTGTGCGCGTGCCGCGGCCATTGCGCGGGCGGCTTCGTCGCGCGGATCGCAGGCGCACAGAATATGCGACGCATCCCACAGCGGCGCCGAGCGAAAACGATCGGGGTCTTTCGCCCATTCGGCATGCACCGCCTCTTCGGTCACCGGCGCGATGCTCAGCGCCGAGTCTAGCAGGGCGCGGATCATCGCTTCCGCCTCGGTTTCGACACGTCCGGGGGCCAATTCCTCCGGTTCAGCCACAAGCCCGCGGGCCCTCGCCTCTTGCAACAAAAGGGCGCGGATCGCCAGCGCCTGCGCGGCTTTGCGCCAGGCGATTCCAGGCTTGTCGCTGGGCGCGTTGTGGTTCTGCGCCTCGGCGGCGATGGCCGCCGAGGGAATGGTCTCATTGTTCACCACGACATCGGGAAAAAGGGCCATGTTCATGGCGCTCACTCCGCCGGTGTGCCGGCCGAGGCGCCGCGCTTGCCCTGCAGCGCGTCAAAGGCGCGGCGGCGTTCCTCCAGCGTGCGGCGGCGGCGCGAGCGCACGATCTGATAGCCGGGGCGCAAGGTCACATAACGGATCGGCACCGAAAGCATGTGCACAAGCCGCGTGAACGGAAACACCAGAAAGATCGTCAGGCCAAGGAACAGGTGCGCCTTGAACAGCGGCGCCACGTCGGCGATCTGGTCGGCAGCACCGGATTGAAAGGTGAAGATCATCTGCGCCCAGCTCATGAATCGGGTCATCTCCTGCCCGTCCAGATGCTGCAGCGAAATGAAGACGGTGCCCAGACCCAGACCCAGTTGCGCCAGAAGCAACATGAGGATGGCGATATCGGCGAAGCTGGAATTTTTGCGGATGCGCGGGTCGGTCCAGCGCCGATGCAGCAGCAGCCCGCCGCCGATCAGCGCCATGACGCCCGCGATCCCGCCCACCACCACCGCCAGAAGCTGCTTGGCGCCATGGCTGATGCCGATGGCATCGAAAATCGCGATCGGGGTCAGAAGCCCGACCAGATGGCCGAAGAAAATGACCAGCACGCCGACATGGAACAGCACAGAGCCGACGATCAGTTGCTTGCGCCGCAAAAGCTGGCTGGACGAGGATTTCCAGGTGAACGGATCGCGTTCATAGCGCGCGATCGACCCGACCAGCAGCACCGCAAGCGCGATGTAGGGATAGATACCGAACAGAAAGTTGTGCATCTCTGCCTCCGTCATTGTGCCGCATGCCGCACCGCTGCCGAAGCGGTGGGGGTGGCGGGCTTGTCCATCGTGGCCAGCATATCGCGCACCTGCGGGCAGCCGGCGTTCGGATCGGGGCCGAAGGTGACCTCGGTTTCCTCCCATACCGCATCCAGCGCGGCAAGGTCGGTCGGGTCATCGTCGGGCTGGGCCAGCATGCCCGCCACCGCCTCTGCGTCCGCTGTTGCACCGGCAAGCTGCACAAGGGCGGCAAACGCGGCGCCATATTCGCTGTCGCGCCGCACCAGCCGGGTGGCTAGCGCCTCGAAGATATGCGCCGCGTCCGCCAAGGTTTCCTGCATTTCCGCGAAGGGACGCATCGACAGGAATTCCAGCAGCACCGGCAGGTGGTCGGGCAGTTCGGCGGTGGCGGGTTCAAACCCGCTTTCGCGATAGGTTTCGATCAGGCTGACCATCGCGCCGCCCCGATCGCGGCTTTCGCCATGGACATGTTCGAACAGATTGAGGCTGAGCGTGCGCGAACGGTCAAAGAGCATCACATAACGTTCTTGCAGATCGTAAAGATCGCCCTGCCCCAGCCCCTCGACAAGCATCAGGAGCGCAGCCCGCGTGACCGGGGCGATACGCGGGTCGGCGCCGAACACGGCGCCAATCTCTGACATCGCGGCCTGCAGCTCTGCCGTCGGGTAGCTCAGCGTCAGCGACAGCGCCTTGAGTGTGCGGTCCATCATCAGAACGCCTCCAACGGCAGGGCAAAGGATTTCTTCTTGCCGCCGAACATGGTCGTCTTGCCGCTGGCCCCGCTGGAACAGCCGTTGCCATCGGTAAAGCCGCAGCCGCCCTTGAGGTCGGCGCCGGTCTCGTTCTGTTCGCGATGCGCCGTGGGGATCGCGAAACGGTCTTCGTAATCGGCAATCGCCATGATCTTGTACATGTCCTCGATCATCCGGCCCGACATGCCGACGCGCGCGGCGATGCCTTCGTCGCGCACGCCGTCGACGCTCAGCGCCCGCATGTAAAGCCGCATGGCCGACATCCGTTCCAGCGCATGCACGATCGGTTCCTCGTCACCCGCGGTCAGCATGTTGGCCAGATACTGCACCGGAATACGCAAGCTGCGCACATCGGGCATCTGGTCGCTCATCGCGATCTGCCCCGCCTGTGCGGCGTTCTGAATCGGCGACAGCGGCGGGATGTACCACACCATCGGCAGCGTCCGGTATTCGGGGTGCAGCGGGAAGGCCACCTTCCAGTCCATTGCCATTTTCCAAACCGGGCTGACCTTGGCGGCCTCGATCCAGTCATCGGGCACGCCGTCGCGGCGGGCGGCAGCGATTACCTCGGGGTCGTTGGGATCAAGGAACACGTCCAGCTGCGCGCCATAAAGGTCGGTCTCGCGTTCCGAACTGGCCGCCGCTTCGATCTTGTCGGCGTCATAAAGGATCACCCCCAGATAACGGATGCGCCCGACGCAGGTTTCCGAACAGACCGTCGGCTGGCCGGACTCGATGCGCGGATAGCAGAAGGTGCATTTTTCCGATTTGCCGGTATCCCAGTTGTAATAGACCTTCTTGTAAGGGCAGCCGGAAATGCACATCCGCCAGCCCCGGCATTTTTCCTGATCGATCAGAACGATGCCGTCTTCCTCGCGCTTGTAGATCGCGCCCGAGGGGCACGAAGCGGAACAGGTGGGGTTCAGGCAATGCTCGCACAGGCGCGGCAGATACATCATGAAGGTATTTTCATACTCTCCATAAATCTCCTTCTGCACGTTCTCGAAGTTGTAGTCCTTTGAGCGCTTGGCAAATTCACCGCCCAGGATTTCCTCCCAGTTCGGGCCTTTCTCGATCTTCTCCATCCGCTCGCCGGTGATTTTTGAGCGCGGCTGCGCGGTGGGAAAGGCGGTCATGTCGGGCGCTGATTTCAGGTGGTCATAGTCGAAATCGAACGGCTCATAATAATCGTCGATCTCTGGCATGTCGGGGTTGGCAAAGATATTCGCCAGAATCCGCCACTTGCTGCCCTGCTTGGGGTGTAGCTTGCCCGATTTCGACCGCGCCCAGCCGCCATTCCAGCGTTTCTGGTTTTCCCAGTCGGTGGGATAGCCGGTGCCGGGTTTCGTCTCGACGTTGTTGAACCAGGCGTATTCAACGCCTTCGCGCGAGGTCCAGACGTTCTTGCAGGTGACCGAGCAGGTGTGACACCCGATGCATTTGTCGAGGTTCAGAACCTTGCCGATTTGCGCACGAACTCTCATTCCGCTGCCTCCACCTTTTGGGTTGCGGGCTGATCCAGCCAGTCGATCTTTTTCATCTTGCGCACGATGACGAATTCGTCGCGGTTGCTGCCCACGGTGCCGTAGTAGTTGAAGCCGTAGGACAGCTGCGCATAGCCGCCGATCATATGCGTGGGTTTCAGCGTGGCGCGGGTGACCGAGTTGTGGATACCACCGCGCTTGCCGGTTTTTTCCGACCCGGGCGTGTTCACGATCTTTTCCTGCGCGTGATACATGAACAGCGTGCCCTGCTTGATGCGCTGCGACACCACCACCCGCGCAGTCAGCGCGCCGTTGATGTTGTAGGCCTCGACCCAGTCGTTATCGACCAGCCCCGCCTTTTGCGCATCGACCTCGGACATCCAGACCACCGGGCCACCGCGGTTCAGCGTCAGCATCAAGAGGTTGTCTGTATAGGTGCTGTGGATGCCCCATTTCTGATGCGGCGTGATGAAGTTCAGCACCACATGCGGGCTGCCCTCGGCAGCGTCATTGTTGACGGCCCTGGTGATGGTTTTCAGATCCACCGGCGGGCGATAGCTGACGAACCCTTCGCCAAAGGCACGCATCCACAGGTGATCTTGATAAAGCTGCTGCCGCCCGGTCAGCGTGCGCCACGGGATCAGCTCATGCACGTTGGTGTAGCCCGCGTTATAGCAGACCTCTTCGCTTTCGATCCCCGACCAGGTGGGGCTGGAGATGATCTTGCGTGGCTGCGCCGCGATGTCGCGAAAGCGGATCTTGGTGTGGTGTGCGCCCTCGGCCAGATGGGCATGGTGGCGGCCGGTGGGTTTTTCCAGCTCCTCCCAGGCCTTGACGGCCACTTCGCCGTTGGTCTCGGGCGCCAGCATCAGGATCATCTCGGCCGCGTCGATTGCCGTTTCCAGCTTTGCATGCCCTTTCGAGACACCCTCATCCAGCACGACACCGTTCAGGTCGCGCAGATGCTTCACCTCGACCTTGGTATCCCAGTTGATCCCCTTGCCGCCATTGCCGAGTTTCTCCAGCAGCGGCCCGACAGAGGTGAACTTCTTGTAAAGGTTCGGATAATCCCGCTCGACCGCAATGTAGTTCGGCGCGGTCTTGCCGGGGATCAGCTCGCATTCGCCCTTCTTCCAGTCGCGCACATGCGCCTGCGCCAGCTCGCCGGGGGTGTCGTGCAGCAGCGGCAGCTGGACGATATCGGTTTCCAGCCCCAGCACTTCCGGCGCCACTTCCGAGAACTTCCGGGCGATCGACTTGAAGATCTCCCAGTCGGATTTGCTCTCATAAGCCGGGTCCACCGCCGCTTGCAGCGGGTGGATGAACGGGTGCATGTCGGAGGTGTTCAGATCGTCCTTTTCATACCAGCTGGCCGTGGGCAGCACGATGTCGGAATAGACGGCCGTGGTGGACATGCGAAAATCGATGCAGACCAGCAGGTCAAGCTTGCCCTTCGGCGCCGCGTCGTGCCAGACCGCCTCGCGCGGCATCACGCCGCCTTCCTCGCCCAGATCCTTGCCCATCACGCCGTGATCGGTGCCCAGCAGGTGCTTGAGGAAATATTCATGCCCCTTACCCGAAGACCCCAGCAGGTTCGAGCGCCAGACAAAGAGGTTGCGCGGCCAGTTTTCCGGCGCATCCGGGTCTTCGCAGGACATCTGCAGATCGCCCGATTTCAGCTGTTCGACGACGTAATCCTTGATCTCTTTCCCCGCCGCCTTCGCGGCCTTGGAAACCTCCAGCGGGTTGGTTTTCAACTGCGGTGCCGAGGGCAGCCAGCCCATCCGCTCGGCGCGGATATTGTAGTCGATCAGGCTGATGTCCCAATCGCCCTCGGGCGCCGTGGGCGACAGGATCTCGCCGGCGCGCAGCGTCTCGTAACGCCACTGATCGGTGTGGGCATACCAGGCAGAGGTCGAATTCATGTGCCGCGGCGGGCGGTTCCAGTCCAGCGCGAAGGCCAGCGGTTGCCAGCCGGTCTGCGGGCGCAGCTTTTCCTGCCCCACGTAATGCGACCAGCCGCCGCCTTCCTGGCCGATGCAGCCGCACATCACCAGCATGTTGATGATGCCGCGGTAGTTCATGTCCATGTGGTACCAGTGGTTCAGACCGGCCCCGAGAATGACCATCGACTTGCCGTGGGTTTTCTCGGCATTCCCGGCAAATTCGCGAGCGACCGCGATGATCTTCTCGCGCGCGACGCCGGTGATCTTTTCCGCCCAGGCAGGGGTATAGGGGCTGTCGTCGTTGAAATCCTTTGACACCCAGTCGCCGCCAAGGCCCCGGTCGAGGCCGTAATTGGCGCAAAACAGGTCGAACACCGTGGCGACCAGCGCCTGCTGCCCGTCGGCCAGCGTGATGCGCCGCGCCGGAATGTTGCGGGTCAGCACCTCGGGGTGATCGCATTTGACGAAATCGCCCGTTGCCACGCCGCCGAAATAGGGGAAATCGACGCCCACGACCGCGTCGTGATCCTCTTCAAGGATCTGGCTCAGGCGCAACTGGGCTTCGGCCCCCTTGGCGCGCTGCTCCAGGTTCCATCTGCCCTCTTCGCCCCAACGGAAACCGATGGATCCGTTGGGCGCCACGATCTGGCCGCTGGCCTCGTCATAGGCGACGGTTTTCCAGTCGGGGTTGTTCGTCTCGCCCAGCTTGCCGTCAAAATCCTCGGCGCGCAGCATGCGGCCGGGCACCAGGTGCCCATCCTTTTCATCGAGCCGCACCAGCATCGGCATGTCGGTGTATTTGCGCGCGTAGTCCTCGAAATACTCGGCCTGCCGGTCGAGGTGATATTCGCGCAAGATGACATGGCCCATCGCCATCGCCAGCGCGGCATCGGTGCCCGCTTGCGGGTTCAGCCAGATGTCGCCAAATTTGGCGGCCTCGGAATAGTCCGGGCTGACCACGGCCGATTTGGTGCCGCGATACCGGACCTCGGTATAGAAATGCGCGTCGGGCGTGCGCGTCTGCGGCACGTTCGAGCCCCAGAGCATCAGGAACCCGGCGTTGTACCAATCGGCGCTTTCCGGCACGTCGGTCTGTTCGCCCCAGGTTTGCGGCGAGGCGGGCGGCAGGTCGCAATACCAGTCGTAGAACGACATGCATGTGCCGCCCAGCAGGCTCAGATACCGCGACCCCGCGGCATAGCTGACCATCGACATCGCCGGGATCGGCGAAAAGCCGAACACCCGGTCGGGGCCCCAGACCTTGGCGGTATGGGCATTGGCGGCGGCGATGATCTCGGTCGCCTCGTCCCAGGACGCGCGCACGAAACCGCCCTTGCCGCGCGTCTTGGTATAAGAGGCGCGCAAGACAGGGTCGGACTGGATCGCCGCCCAGGCGGCCACCGGCGTCATCGTCTCGCGCATCTTGCGCCAGGCGCGCATCAGGCTGCCGCGGATCAGCGGGTTCTTCACCCGGTTTGCGGAATACAGATACCAGCTGTAGGAGGCGCCGCGCGCGCAGCCGCGCGGTTCATGGTTGGGCAGGCCGGCGCGGGTGCGCGGGTAGTCGGTCTGCTGCGTTTCCCAGGTGACGATGCCGGATTTGACGTAGATCTTCCAGCTGCACGACCCGGTGCAGTTCACGCCGTGCGTGGAACGCACGATCTTGTCGTGCCGCCAGCGGTTTCTGTAAGTGTCTTCCCAGTCGCGATTCTCGCGGGTGGTCTGACCCCAACCGTCCGAGAACTGCTCCAACTCCTTGCTTTGGAAGAAGTTCAGTCTGTCGAGCAGATGGCTCATCTTGCTGTCCTTTCGATTTTCTGGCTCCGGGCGGCGATTTGTGCCGCCCGCAAATTCGGTGGCGTCACAGGACGGGCCGGGCAGCGGAGCCCGGGGACGTGCGGCCGTTTTCGATGTCGTGCAGCAGGCCGCCCGGGCGGGTGTAGGCGACCCAGGTGATGGCAAGGCAGATCACGTAGAAGATCAGGAAAGCCCAAAGCGCCCCCACCGGCGAGCCGGTCATCGCGATCGAGGTGCCGTAGGCCTTCGGGATGAAGAAGGCACCATAGGCTGCGATGGCAGAGGTGAAGGCGATAATGGCCGCACTTTCCCGTTCGGCCTGCTTGCGGCGCGACAAGGCGTCGAGTTTGGGCATCAGCCGCGGGATTTCCTTGCCCATGATCGCGGGGATCATCTGGAAGGTCGAGGCATTGCCGACGCCGGTCAGGAAGAAGAGCGCCATGAAGGCCGCAAAGAAGCCCACGAAGCTGCCCGCGCCAAGCGAGGCGATGACGCCGAACACCGCGATGATCATCCCCGCGAAGACCCAGAACGTCACGCGCCCGCCGCCCCACCTGTCCGAGACCCAGCCCGTTGCGGCACGGCTGAGCGCCCCGACAAGCGGCCCGAGAAACACGTATTGCAGCGCGTTCACCTCTGGAAAGGAAATCCGGGTCAGCAGCGGGAAACCTGCCGAATAGCCGATGAAGCTGCCGAAAGTGCCGGTATACAGCACGCACATCAGCCAGTTCTGCTTGCGGCTGAAGATGATCGCCTGTTCCTTGATGGATGCGCGCGCATCGGCGATGTCGTTCATGCCCAGCCAGGCCGCGGCCGTGGCGATCAGGATGAAGGGCACCCAGACAAAGCCCGCGTTTTGCAGCCAGAGCTCGCCGCCAGCGGTCAGTTGCGCCGGCGCGCCGCCCATTGCGCCAAAGACGCCCATGGTAATGACGATCGGCACCAGAAACTGCATCACCGACACGCCGAGGTTGCCCAGACCTGCGTTCAGCGCCAGCGCGTTGCCCTTTTCCGCCTTCGGAAAGAAGTAGGAAATGTTGGCCATGGAAGAGGCGAAGTTGCCGCCGCCGAAGCCGCAAAGCAGCGCGAGCGCAAGGAAGATCAGATAGGGCGTCTCTGGGTTCTGCACTGCGTAGCCGATCCCCATGGCGGGCAGCAGCAACGATGCCGTCGACAGCGTCGTCCACAGCCGGCCGCCGAAAATCGGCACCATGAAACTGTAGAAAATGCGCAGCGTCGCGCCCGACAGGCCCGGCAGTGCGGCCAGCCAGAAAAGCTGGCTCGTCGAGAACTCGAATCCGATGGCAGGAAGCTTCGCCACGACCATCGACCAGACCATCCAGACCGAGAAGGCCAGCAGCAGCGCCGGGATCGAGATCCACAGGTTGCGGCGCGCCACGCGGCGGCCCGTCTCGCCCCAGAACTGCGCATCCTCGGGGCGCCAGTCTTCCAGCACGCGCGGCATCTCGGTCTTGCCCGGAACGTGGATCTCTTCCATCTCCGGCAGTTGCGGCAGCTGGTCCAGTTCGGCACCGCGTGCCTTGCGCTCCATCGCGCGGATCGACAGATGCATCCAGGCCAGCGAAATGGCGACCAAAGCAAATAGCAGGGCAAAACACGAGGTATAGATGCCCGTCAGATCGAGCATGGCGCCGAAGGCAACTGGCAGCACGAAGCCGCCAAGGCCGCCGATCATGCCAACAAGACCACCGACAGCGCCGACGTGCCTGGGATAATACACTGGAATGTGCTTGAAGACGGCGGCCTTGCCGAGGCTCATGAAAAAGCCAAGCGCGAACAGCGTGACCACAAAGGGCCAAAGACCCATGCTGGTCGAAAACGCGATCGGCCCGTCCTTGCCCCGAATGATGTAATCCGTCGGCGGATAGGACAGCATGAAAAGAAAGACCAGGCTGAAGCCGAAGGTCCAGTAGATCACGGCGCGGGCGCCAAACTTGTCGGACAAATGTCCGCCGTAGGCCCGGAACAGCGAAGCCGACAGGCTGAAGGATGCCGCTGCCATGCCCGCCGTGCGGACATCGACGCCGTAGACGTCGATCAGGTAGTGCGGCATCCACAGCGCCAGCGCCACGAATGCCCCGAAGACGAAAAAGTAATACAGGGAAAAGCGCCAGACCTGCAGGTTCCTCAGCGGCGCGAACTGTTGCGCCAGCGAAGGCGCCTTGGCGTGCTGCCTGCGCCGTTCCACCAGCTCGGGGTCATCCTTGGCCAGCAAGAAGAACAGCACGCCAATGATGGCGAGCCCCGCCGCCCAGACATAGGCAACGCCATGCCAGCCAAAGGCGACCATGACGAAGGGCGCAACGAACTTGGTCACCGCCGCGCCGACATTGCCCGCCCCAAAGATGCCAAGCGCCGTGCCCTGCCGGCCGGCGTCATACCAGCGGCTGACATAGGCCACGCCGATGATGAAAGAGCCCCCCGCAAGGCCGATGCCGAGCGCGGCAACCAGATACATGATATAGGTGTCTGCCAGCGTCAGCGCCCAGGTGGCGATCGCGGTCAGGATCATCTGGGCGGAAAAGACGAAGCGCCCGCCATATTTCTCGGTCCATACGCCGAGGAACAGGCGGGTGATCGACCCGGTCAGAATCGGCGTTGCCACAAGCAGGCCGAACTGGGTGTCGTTCAGACCCAGCTCGGCCTTGATGGCGACACCGATGATGGAAAAGATCGTCCAGACCGCGAAACAGGCGGTGAAGGCGATGGTGCTCAGGCTCAGGGCGCGTGTTTGATCGGCGCGTGAGGCAGTGGCGACGTGCTGCATGCTGGGGCCTCCGGCAAGATTGGCGTGTTCAACCCCAAAGGGGATCAGCGCGAGACCTGCAGCGGGAACTGCCCGAATGGTTTGATCTAGATCACATTGAATGGAAAAGCGTAACGAAATAAATGGCTTGCAGAAACTTATCATCTCATTGACAAGGCCTCGTCAAGGCCACATCGGCATGCATCGAATGTGCTCTTGACATTTGTCAATCATATGGTTGACTATTATCAAGCGAAACAAAAGGGGCGCGAGAATGCCCGATTCAGCAAACCCGGACATCCGGGGCCTCCATCTGTTTTCGAAAATGGCGGATGAGCATTTCGCGTCGCTCATGCGCGGGGTCTATGTGCAGAATTTCCCGCCGCAGATCGAGCTGATTACCGAGGGCGAGCCGAGCGATTTTCTGCACATCGTGCTTTCCGGCTCGGTTGATCTGTTCGCTTCCTGGAACGGTCGGGAAACCAGCATGACAACCGTGCGGCCGATTTCAACCTTCATTCTGGCCGCGACGATCAAGGATGCGCCCTATCTGATGTCGGCCAGAACGCTGGAGAAAAGCCGAATCGCGCTGATTCCCAGTCAGGATGTGCGCGCCATATTCGATGTCGACGGCAACTTTGCCCGCGCGATCGTGACGGAGCTTGCGCAGTGCTACCGGGCAGCAATCAAGACCCAAAAGCACCTCAAGCTCAGAACCTCCATCGAACGGCTCGCAAACTACCTGCTGCGGCAGCAAAAGCGTGTCGAAGGCGGGGATGCGTTTGACCTCGATTTCGAGAAACGCCGGCTTGCATCGATTCTGGGCATGACGCCCGAAAATCTGAGCCGCGCCTTCAAGGGCCTGCAGCCCTACGGGGTCAGCGTGGATGGCACCCGAATCACGATTGCCGACCAGGCAGATCTCGAACGGTTCGCCAAGCCCAATCCGCTGATCGACGACTTCTCAACCTGAAAGAAAGACCCATCGCCTGAACTGCGCCCGACACCGCCGGGAACCGCGCCAAGCAGCATCCCGGATACTGCTCGGCGCGGGTGGCGGATGCGCAGCCCATGGTGCAGCAGATGGCGCCGCCGGGGCATTCGGCACATCGGCACCGGCGGCGCGTTTCGGGTAGCAGTGGCACGCGGCGGGCGCTATGAAGCGGCCCGAACGCAACGGAGTATCGACATGGAAGCCCGGCTTACCTCACTTGCGCACGGCGGCGGCTGCGGCTGCAAAATCTCGCCCGCGGTGCTGGATGTGATCCTGCGCCAGTTGCCCGCGCAGATCCGCGATCCGGCGATGCTGGTGGGGCTGGAAACCAAGGATGACGCGCTGGTCTACCAGATCGACGCCGACAAGGCGGTGGTGGCGACCACCGATTTCTTCATGCCGGTAGTTGATGACCCGCACGACTTCGGCGCCATCGCCGCCACCAATGCGCTTTCCGATGTCTACGCCGTCGGTGGCAGGCCGCTGTTCGCGCTGGCCATTCTTGGCATGCCCGTCGGCAAGGTCAGCCCCGCCACGATCAGCGCGATTCTGGCGGGCGGTGCCGCAGCGGCGGCGGGTGCGGGCATTGCCGTGGCCGGCGGCCATTCGATCGACGCGCCCGAGCCGATCTACGGGCTGGCGGTCGTCGGGCTGGTGCACCCCGACCGCGTCAAGCGCAACAGCACGGCGCGGGCGGGCGATGTGCTGGTGCTGGGCAAGGGGCTGGGGGTGGGCGTGCTGTGCCACGCGCTGAAACAGGGGCTGCTGTCAGCGGATGACTATGGCCAGATGCGTGCCACCACCTTGAAGCTGAACAGCATTGGCGCCGATTTCGGTGCCATGCCGGCGGTGCACGCGATGACCGATGTCACCGGTTTCGGGCTGATGGGGCATCTGCTTGAGGTCTGCGAAGGCGCCGGCCTTGCGGCAAGGCTGCGGCTTGCCGATGTGCCGCTGCTGGGCGCCGCGGTGCCGCATGCGCAGGCCGGGCACAACACCGGCGCCGGCAGCCGCAACCGCGCCGCGGTCGGCGCACAGGTGCGGCTGCCCGAGACGCTGGCCGAATGGCACCGCAACCTGCTGTTCGACCCGCAAACCTCGGGCGGGCTGCTGGTATCGGTGGCACCCGAGGCGGCAGGCGAGGTGCTGGCGATGTTTCGCGCGCAGGGTTACAGCGACGCCGCAATCATCGGCGAAATGGTCGCGGGGCCGGCGGAAATTCACGTTCTGGCCTAGGCGCTTACTGCCCCAGCAGCGCCAGCGGCTGAAACACCGGCCCGTCGGGCGTATCGGCAAAATGCGCGCGGATCTGAAAGACCTCGGCCAGCAGGCCCGGCGTCAACACCGCGCGCGGCGCGCCATCGGCAACCAGCCGGCCACGGTGCAGCACCCAAAGCCGCGTGCAGTGCCGCGCCGCTAGCCCCAGATCGTGCAGCGAGACCACCACTGCGCCACCCGCCGCGGCAAGCTCGGCAAACACCTGCATGCAGCCGATCTGCGCCGCCGGATCCAGCCCCGCGATCGGTTCATCGGCCAGCAGCAGGGGCGCTTCCTGTGCCAGGGCACGCGCGATCAGCGCCCGTGCCTGTTCGCCCCCCGACAGCGCAGTGGCGCTGCGCGCGCGCAGGTCTTGCAGCCGCATCCGCGCCAGTGCCCGCGCCACCGCGGCCTCGGCCCCGGCAGGCCCGTGTGGCAACCGACCCAGCCGCACCAGCGCTGCCACCGGCATGCCCCAGGCAATCTCGCGCGCCTGCGGCAGCCAGGCGGCGGCACGGGCGCGGGCCCGCGGCGGCATCTGCGCCAGCGACGAGCTGCCGCCATGCGCCAGCAGCCCAAGTGCGGCGCGCAACAGCGTGGTCTTGCCCGAACCATTGGGGCCCAACAGTCCGATCACCTCGCCGGCACGCACCTCGGCGCGCACCCCCGACAGCACCTGGCAAGGACCGCGCGCCACGGACAGATCGTGCAGCGACAGCAGCGTCATGCGCCCTCTCTTCCCATCCGCCGGATCATCTGCAGAAAGAACGGCGCGCCAACCAGCGCCGTCAGCACGCCAAGCTTCAGGTCGCGTTCCGGCGCGATCAGCCGCGTTGCGATGTCGGCGGCCAGCAGCATCGCGGCACCACCCAGCATCGCCGCAGGCATCAGCCGCGACGGCTGCGCCCCCACCGCGCGGCGCAGCAGATGCGGCACC
>Ga0214472_10004062_pt1 | contig 15450 bp, 13 predicted proteins | sample RVTome_6_FD_207662 | JGI IMG/M metagenome (GOLD analysis project Ga0214472, IMG submission 207662) | Soil microbial communities from uranium-contaminated site in the Upper Colorado River Basin, Wyoming, United States - RVT140D175 | ecosystem: Environmental > Terrestrial > Soil > Contaminated >...
CGGCAACCCCGAGATCCAGCGCCGCTGCCAGGAGGTGATCGACCACTGCTGGCAGCGCGGCTCGGCCAACCCGATCCTGTCGATCCACGACGTGGGCGCGGGCGGGCTGTCGAACGCGATGCCGGAGCTCGCCGACTCGGCGGGGCTGGGCGCGCGCTTCGAGCTGCGCGAGGTGCACATCGAGGAGCCGGGCATGAGCCCGCGCGAGATCTGGAGCAACGAGTCGCAGGAGCGCTACGTGCTCGCCATCGCGCCCGAGCGGCTCGACGAGTTCAGCGCCATCTGCGCCCGTGAGCGCTGCCCGTTCGCGGTGCTGGGCGAGGCCACCGCCGACGGGCGCCTCACCGTGACCGACCGCCACTTCGGCAACGCGCCGGTCGACATGGAGATGCAGGTCCTGCTCGGCAAGCCGCCGAAGATGACACGCAACGTGTCGCGCCGCGCGGTGCACGTGCCGCCGTTCGACCTCACCGACATCGACCTCAGGGAAGCCGGGCTGCGCGTGCTGCGCCTGCCGACGGTGGCGAGCAAGAACTTCCTCATCACCATCGGCGACCGCTCGGTCGGCGGGATGACCGCGCGCGACCAGATGGTCGGGCCGTGGCAGGTGCCGGTGGCCGACGTCGCGGTCACCGCGATGAGCTTCCACGGCTACCAGGGCGAAGCGTTCGCAATGGGCGAGCGCACCCCGGTCGCCTGCCTGGACGCGCCCGCCTCCGGGCGTATGGCGGTGGGCGAGGCCATCACCAACATCGCCGCCGCCGATATCGCCGACATCGACCGGGTGAAGCTCTCCGCCAACTGGATGGCGGCGGCCGGCCATCGCGGCGAAGACGCGAAGCTGTTCGACACGGTGAGCGCCGTGTCGCAGTTCTGCCAGCGTGCGGGGCTCTCGATTCCGGTCGGCAAGGACTCGCTGTCGATGAAGACGGCGTGGCAAGAGGACGGCGCGGACCACCAGGTGGTGGCGCCGCTGTCGCTGATCGTGACCGCCTTTGCCGCGGTCGCGGACATCCGCCGCACGGTCACTGCGCAGCTGCAGCTGCCGCAGGGGGTGGAGACCGAGCTCGTGCTCATCGACCTGGGCGACGGCAACAACCGCTTGGGCGGCTCGGCGCTGGCGCAGGTGTATGGGTCGGTGGGCGAGCACGCGCCGGACGTGGATCCGGGGCAGCTCGCCGCCTTCTTCTCGCTCATCCAGCAGTTCCGCCGCGAGGATCTGCTGCTCGCCTATCACGACCGCAGCGACGGCGGGCTGTTCGCCACCCTGTGCGAAATGGCCTTCGCCGCCCGATGCGGGCTGTCGATCATCCTCGACACGGTGTGCTACGACCCCTTCATGAACGACGTCGACGGCCTCGACAAGAAGCCCGACACCATCAAGGGCCGCCTCAACGACCGCCTGTTCGCCGGCCTCTTCGCCGAGGAGCTGGGCGCCGTGATCCAGATCCGGCGGGCCGACCGCGCGCGCATCACCGCGCCGCTGCGTGCGGCCGGCCTCGGCTACCACTTCATCGGCGAGCCGAACGACAAGGACGAGATCCGCCTGCGGCGCAACGCGCGGCTGGTGTTCAGCGCGCCGCGCAGCGAACTGCTGCAGGCCTGGGCCGAGACCAGCCACCGCATCGCGCGGCTGCGCGACGACGCCGAGTGCGCGCGGGAGGAATTCGAGGCGCTCGCCGATGCGACCAACCCCGGCCTTTCGGTGACGCTGACCTACGATCCGGCCGACGACGTCGCCGCCCCCATGATCGCCACCGGCGCGCGGCCGGCCATCGCCATCCTGCGCGAGCAGGGTGTCAACTCGCAGGCCGAGATGGCGGCCGCCTTCGCACGCGCCGGCTTCGCACCGTTCGACGTCCACATGTCCGACCTGCAGTCGGGCCGCGTCGATCTCGCGCGCTTTCACGGGCTCGCCGCGTGCGGCGGCTTCTCCTACGGCGACGTGCTGGGGGCGGGGCAGGGCTGGGCCAAGTCCATACTGTTCAACCCGCAGCTGCGCGAGGCCTTCGAAACCTTCTTCGGGCGCGACGACACCTTCGCCCTGGGGGTGTGCAACGGCTGCCAGATGATGGCGCATCTGGCCGCGATCATCCCCGGCGCCGAGCACTGGCCGACCTTCCACCGCAACCGCAGCGAGCAGTTCGAGGCGCGCTTCGTGATGACCGAGGTCCTCGACAGCCCGTCCATCCTGCTCGCCGGCATGGCCGGCAGCCGCATGCCGATCGTGGTGAGCCATGGCGAAGGGCAGGCGGTTTTCGCCGACGCGTCCGCCCGCGACCAGGCCGTGGCGGCGCTGCGCTACATCGACAACCACGGCGCGCCGGCGGCGCGTTATCCGTTCAACCCGAACGGATCTCCGGACGGGCTCACCGGCTTCACCACTGCCGACGGCCGCTTCACCATCATGATGCCGCACCCTGAGCGCAGCTTCCGCACCGTGCAGATGAGCTGGCACCCGGCCGAACAGGGCGAGGATTCGCCGTGGATGCGGATGTTCCGCAATGCGCGGCGCTGGCTGGGCTGAGCCGGGAGCGCCGCTGATTCCGGTCGGCGCCGCGGTCGGCCGATGCTGCCCGGTCCGGAACTCGTCGCTTCGCGCCGCATGGGGCGACCGGCGTCCAGGACGATGAAGGCGCCGGGATGCGCCCGCCGGACCCGATTGATCGCAATCAAGGGGTTCGGCCCGCCGTCCTCTATCATTCGCCTCCGCTAACCCGCTCGCTCACGCCCGCTGTCTTCATGCCCGTCACCCGCGCCAATCGTCGCCTCACCGCCTGGATCGCGATGTTCGCGATCCTGCTCGGTGCGCTCGCGCCCCCGATCGGTCATGCGGTGGCGTGGGCCGGCGGCGGGGACATGAGGTGGGTCGAGGTGTGTACCGCCGCCGGGATCGAACTCGTGGCGGCGGATGCGAATGATGCCTCGGGCGGCGCAGGGCAGGGCGACGCGGGTGTCCTGCCCGCCGGGCATTGTCCGTATTGCGCCACCCACGCCGCCTCCTTCGGCCTGCCACCCACGCCGGCCGTGGGCCTGCGCCTGCCGGCCGCTCCCGGTCCGCTTCCCGCGCTCCATGTGCACGCGCCCAGCCCGCTTTTCGCCTGGGCTGTGACGCAACCGCGCGCGCCACCCGCCCGTTCCTGATCGTCGTCGCGAAGCCGCCATCGCCTTCCCGCGGAAGGGGGCCGGCCATGTTCATCACGAATCGGGGACTCTTCATGCAGTTCAGTTTTCATCGCGTCCGGTCGCAGATGGCGCGCTCCTTGCATGTCACCAGACAGTCGTGCGCATCCGGTGCTGCGCGGGTCCCGCGTGGCGGGTCGATCGTCATGCGCGCGGCATTTGCGAATGCGGTGCCGGATGCCGCCGAATGCGCCGCGTCCCGCACGGCCGCTGCGTATTCGCGCTATTGTGACCGCGCACCACGGAGCATGCCCATGAAGACCTCGATCGCCACGCTGCTGCTTTGCCTTGCAACGATCTGTCCCGCTTTTGCCCAGGTTGGTGTCACTCAACCCTGGGTGCGCGCCACCGTGCCACAACAGCGGAGCACCGGTGCCTTCATGAGCATCACGGCCGGCTCGGACGCCCGGTTGGTCGAGATCCGCTCGGCGGTGGCCGGTGTCGTCGAAATCCACGAAATGAAGATGGAGCAGGACGTGATGACGATGCGGCGCGTCACGGGCGTCGACTTGCCCGCCGGCGAGGCGGTGGAATTCAAGCCCGGCGGTTATCACGTGATGCTGATGGATCTCAGCATGCCGCTGAAGGAAGGTGACAGCGTGCCGCTCACGCTGGTCATCGAGGACAAGGACGGCGCGCGCCAGGAAATCGAGGTCTCGGCCCCGGTGCGTCCGCTGCACCAGCGCGGCGGCCATCGGCCCTGAGGGCCCGGGGCCGACGCGGAGCATCCGGATGGCAGCCTCGAACTTGCATGGACACGGTTTCCCCGGCGAAGCGGACTCCCGCCCGGCTGGGCGCGTCCTGCGCGTGCTGGCGGTGGTGGGGCTGCATGCAGGACTCATCGCGTGGATCGCCGACGTCGCGCCGCCGCCAGCGCCGACGCGGGCCGAGCCGCTGAGGATGGAGGTGCGCACCATCGTCGCGATCGTCGACGCGCCGGTAGCGGTGCAGCCGCCGGCGCCGCCCAAGCAGCCGCCGCCCAAGCAGCCGCCGCTCAAGCAGCCGCCGCCCAAGCAGCCGCCGCCCAAGCAGCCGCCGCCCAAAGCGGCGCCGGTGCCTCCAAAGGCGCCGCCTCCGCGAGAACCAGTGCCCGTCACGCCGGTCGTCGAGCCTCCGCGTCCCGCCTCGACGGAAGTCGCGGTGTCGGCGAGCGCCGCGGTGCCAGCCGAACCGGCACCGGCCGCGCCGCCGATGGCGCCGGCGCCCGCTGCGGAGCCTCCCCCACTGGTAGCGGCCCGCTTCGATGCCGAATACCTGCACAACCCGGCTCCTTCCTATCCGCCGCTGTCGCGACGGCGCGGGGAGCAGGGCACCGTCATGTTGATGGTGAAGGTGAGTGCCGAGGGCTTCGCGCAGCGCGTCGAAGTGCACGAGAGCTGCGGTTACCCGCGGCTCGATGCGGCCGCGCTCGAGGCGGTACGCGCGTGGCGATTCGTGCCGGCGCGGCGCGGTGACGCGGCGGTCGCGGCAAGTGTATTGGTGCCGATTGCCTTCGTACTCGGCGCGTGAGTCCGCATGAACACGGCGATTCCCGTGCCTGACGAGATGCGATCGCGCGGCCGCGCGGGGCGGGCGCAGGCGGGCCGCGCATCCGGGCCGTCGGGCGGGCGTCGCCGCGCAGATCGCCGGCCGTCCCCGTTCAGCGCGCTGCGCCGGCGATCGTCCCATGCGCGCCTCGTGCTCTGGCTCGGCATCGTCGCCCTGGCGCTGAACGCGCTCGTCGGGATCGGGCACGTGAGCGCGCGTGGCGCGGGCAACGTGGCCGGCGTCGAGATCTGCACCGACGCCGGGGTCGTTCGCGTCGATTCGACGTCGGTCGATAAGCGCCAATCGGAGGCGCCCGCGCATGCGGGCGAAGTGCACTGCTGCGACCTGTGCGGCGCGCGCTGCATGACGGTGATCGGCGACGCGCACCCGCACACGGTCGCGATGCGCGTCTTCGGAACGATCGGGGCGCGCGCGCCGCCGCCCGCCGACGGCAATCGGGCCGTCCATCCCGCTCTCACACCCATCATCCCGCGGGCGCCGCCCGCCAACACCTGAGTGATTCGCTTCCATGTCAGGCGCGCCCGCTCGCGCCCCGCTCGAATCAGCCACCGCGCCGCATGCGCCGGTGGCCGCAATCTCAGGGGTCATTCCACCATGTACCACTTCTCGTCCCGTTTCGCGCCGGCCGCGAAACGTCGTCCCTATCCGCGCGCAGGCGGCGCGCTGCTGGGCCTGTCATGCCTGGCCGCGGCGAACGCAGGCATCGCGGCCGACCCGGCCACGGTCCTCGAGCAGGTCACCGTCACCGCCACCCGCGAAGAGGCGCGGCTGGTCGAAACGCCCGCCTCGGTCGGCGCGGTGCAGGGGGAGGCCATCGCCGCCGACAAACCGGCCCATCCGGCGCAGGTGATGAGCCAGATCCCGGGTGCGGCCGTCGCGGTCACCAACGGTGAGGGCCACACCACCGCGATCCGCCAGCCGTTCACGACCAGCCCGGTGTACCTGTTCCTGGAGGACGGCATTCCGACCCGCTCGACCGGCTTCTTCAATCACAACGGGCTGTACGAGATCAACATCCCCCAGGCGGGCGGCGTCGAGGTCAATCGCGGCCCCTCGTCGGCCCTTTACGGGTCGGACGCGATCGGCGGGGTGGTGAACGTATCGACCCGCACCCCGCCCACCGAGGCGGAAGCGGGCGGCTCGCTCGAGGCCGGCGCGTACGGCTGGCGGCGGGCGCTGGCGGGCGGCGGCAACGGATACGCGAGCGGCGGCTGGCGCGCCGACCTCAACTTCACGCGCAGCGACGGCTGGCGTGACGACACCGCCTACGAGCGCAACAGCGGCACGCTGCGCTGGGATCACTTCATCGGCGACGACGCCTCGCTCAAGACCGTGCTCGGTTTCTCCGGGATCGACCAGGAGACGGGCGCCAACTCGCCGCTGGTGCGCCAGGACTTCAAGCACGACCCGACCCGTAACTACCTGCCGATCGCCTTCCGCAAGGTGAGCGCGCTGCGCCTGTCGAGCGCCTACGAGCGCGAACTGGGCGACTCGCTGCTGTCGATCACGCCCTACGTGCGCGACAACAGCATGGACCTGCTGGCGAGCTTCGCGCTGCGCTTCGACCCGACGCTGGCGAAGACCCGCAACCGCTCGTACGGGCTGATGACGAAGTGGCGCACCGACTTCGCACCGATGCGCGCGCGTGTGATCGCCGGCCTCGACCTCGACGTGAGCCCGGGCGGGCGCGAGGAGAACCGGATCGCCCCGACCCGGCGCGGGGCGGGCGCGACCGAGGAGTTCGTCGCCTACACGGTCGGGCCGCGCATCTTCGACTACGACGTCGCGTTCCGCGGCATTTCGCCCTACGTCCACGGCGAGATCTCGCCCACCGACCGGCTGCGCCTCACCGCGGGCCTGCGCTACGACGACATGCAGTACCGCTTCGACAATGCGATCGCCGCCGGCGCCCTGTCGGTTGTGACGACCGAGATCCGCAACGGCGTCGCCACGCCCGTCGCCAGCTTCTACGGGCAGTCCGCCGACACCACGGTGCGCTTTCGCCGCGCCACGCCCAAGCTGGGCGCGACCTATGCGCTGGGCCGCGACACGCACCTGTTCGCCTCCTACAACCAGGCGTTCCGCGCGCCGTCCGAGTCGCAGCTGTTCCGCCCCTCGCGCGCCGGCAATGCCGCCGCGGCCCGGGCGCTCGCGCAGTCGGCGCTCGACCTGAAGCCGATCAAGGCCGAGCAGTACGAGCTGGGCGTGCGCGGCGTGGCGGGCAAGGTGTCCTACGATCTCGTCGCCTACCACCTCGCCAAGCGCGACGACATCGTCAGCCAGCGCGATCCGGTTACCACGCAGACCGTCGCCACCAACGCCGGCGAGACGCGCCACCGCGGCATCGAGCTGGGGCTGGGGGCGCCGCTGGCGCGCACCCTGCGACTGGACGTCGCGCTGTCGTACGCGCTCCACGAGTTCGAGGACTGGGTGACGGCGCAGGGCGACTTCGGTGGCAAGGAACAGGCGAGCGCGCCGCGCTTCATCTCCAACTCGCGCCTGACCTGGACGCCGACCGACGCGTTGCGCGCCCAGCTCGAGTGGACCCGGCTCGGCTCGTACTGGCTCGACGACGCCAACACCGTGAAGTATGGCGGGCACAGCCTCTTCAACCTGCGCGGCAACTACGCCCTCACGCGCCAGGTAGCGCTTTTCGGCAGCGTGAACAACCTGGCCGACAAGCGCTATGCGGACAGCGCGCAGCTATCCACCGGCAGCACCCCCGTCTATTCGCCCGGGCTGCCGCGTACGGTCATCGCGGGGGTGGAGGCGAAATGGTGAGCGCCTCGCTGCCGCATCCGGCAACCCGCGGGGCCCCCGGGATGGCCACCGGCCGCGCCGGCCGCCTGGTCCGCCTCGTGGCGGCGACGACGGTGTCGCTCGCCTGCGCGGCGGGCGCCTTCGCGCAAGCCGCGCAACACGATCACGGGAAGGGCGGCGGCAAGCCGGCAAGGCCGGAACTCGGCACCAGCGCCGCTTTCGCGCCGGACGGCGCGCTGGTTGCCGTATCGAAGGACGGGCAGCACGTCGTCCTTCACCGCAGCCCCGACGCCGGTGCCACGTGGGAGGCCCCGGTGGTGGTCAATGCCACGCCCGAAACGATCTCGGCCGACGGCGAGAATCGGCCCAAGCTCGCCTTCGCGCCGGACGGCGCGGTGCTGGTGTCGTGGACCCACCCGCTCGCCAAACCCTACACGGGGGCGATCCGCCTCGCCCGGGCGGACGACGGCCGCGGCTTCGCCGTGCCGATCACGGTGCATCGCGACCGCAGCGAGATCACCCACCGTTTCGACTCGCTGCTGGTGACACGGAGCGGGCAGGTGTTGGTCACGTGGATCGACAAGCGCGACCTCGAGGCGGAGAAGGCCGCGGGGCGCGGCGACTACCGCGGCGCGGCGATCTACGCGGCGGTGTCGCAGGACGGCGGACGCAGTTTCCGGCCCGAGGTGAAGGTGGCCGACCACTCCTGCGAGTGCTGCCGCATCGCGCTCGCCGAGGACGCGGACGGCGCGCCGCTGGTGCTGTGGCGCCACGTGTTCGAGCCCAACGAGCGCGACCACGCGCTCGCCACGCTCGGCACGGACGGGACGCCGCGCGGGGTGGAACGGGCGACCTTCGACCGTTGGCGGGTCGACGGCTGCCCGCACCACGGACCGTCGCTCGCGGTGGCCGCCGACGGCACGCGCCACGCGGTGTGGTTCAACGAGCGCGACGGGGAAGGGCGCGTGTTCTACGGGCGGCTCGCCGCCGGCGCGGTCGAGGGACAGCGCACGGTGGGCGGCGAGCGCGCCGCACACGCCGATGTCGCGATCGCCGGGCCGGATGTCGCCATCGTGTGGAAGGAGTTCGACGGCGAGCGCACCCGCTTGCATGCCGAAGTGTCGGCCGACGGTGGCGCGACGTTCGCCCGCGTGGTGCTGGCGGCCACCGCGGGTGCCTCCGACCAGCCACGCGTGATCCGCCGCGGCGAGAAGCTGTTCGCCTTCTGGCGTACCGAAAACGAAGGAATGAAGGGGTATCCGTTGCCATGAAACCGAAAACATTGATCGCCACCGTGTTCCTCGCCTGGTCGGCCATTGCCGGCGCGGCCGACGGCTTCGCCGCGCTCGACCGCGCGGCGGCCGCGCGGCTGGCCGACCCGGCCAGCCACGGCGCACCCACCGTGGTCGCCTTGTGGTCGCTCGACTGCGTCCACTGCAAGAAGAACCTGAAGCTCTTCGCCGAGCTGGGAAAGCTCGACGCGCGGGTGAGACTCGTCACCGTGGCGGTCCAGTCGGAGGAAGCGGGGCTCGCCGAGCCTCTCGACCGCCTCGGCGTGCCCGGGCAGCGCTTCGCCTACGGCGCCGACGCCCCCGAGGCGCTCGCCTTCGCGCTGGATGCGAAGTGGCGGGGCGAGCTGCCGCGCACCTTGCTGTTCGACGGGCGCGGCGGCAAGGCCACGCTGTCGGGCGTCGTCAGCGAGGCCGACGCGCGCCGCGCGCTGGGGCTCGCCGCGCGCTGAAGCATTCCAACCAATCCCTGTCGAGCGGGTGCCGCGGCGCCTGCAACAGGTTGTCACCCACCGGAGGATGTCTTTCATGAACGAGAAACTCGGACTTGCCCAGTTCTGGGCGCAGGGCGACGCGGTGACCCACACCGCCGCGATCGTGCTGCTCATCATGTCGATCACGAGCTGGACCATCATCGTCGGCAAGGCGCTGGGCCTGTATCGCCTGCGCCGCTCCACCGTCCGCGCCATGCAGGCGTTCTGGAACGCGGAAACCCGCGTCGATGCACTCGGGGCCATCCGCCGCGAGGATCGCAGCGGCGTGTTCGCCGACATCGCCGCCGACGCGGTATCGGCTGCCCAGGCCTACGAGGACAAGGCCGCCGGCGGCATCGGCGCCGGCGTGGATGCGAGCGAGTTCGTCGGGCGCAGCCTGCAGCAGTCCATCGTGCTCGCCCAGGCGCGCGTCGAGCATGGCCTCACCTTCCTCGCCTCGGTGGGTTCGACCGCACCCTTCGTAGGGCTCTTCGGCACGGTGTGGGGGATCTACCACGCGCTGGTGGGCCTCTCCGGCGCGACCCAGGTGGTGCTCGACAAGGTCGCCGGGCCGGTGGGCGAGGCGCTCATCATGACCGCCGCCGGCCTCTTCGTGGCGATCCCCGCGGTGCTCGCCTACAACGCCTTTGCGCGCGGCAACCGGCTCGTGCTCGCGCAACTGGATGGCTTTGCGCACAGCCTGCATGCTTACCTGGTGGCGGGGGTACGCGTCGGCGGGCAGGGCGCCCCGGCGCGCGTGACGTCGCTGCGCACGGCGACCGGCGGCTGAGGGCACGACCATGGCATTCAACTTCAACGGAAGCCCGGTCGGCCACACCCAGCCGATGATGGAAATCAACACCACTCCGCTGGTCGACGTGATGCTGGTGCTGCTGGTGATCTTCATCATCACCGCGCCGCTGTTCCAGCAGGCGGTGCCCATCGACCTGCCGCGCGTGGCGAGCACGCCGCTCGACGACAGTCCGCGGGTGGTGCGGCTCGCGCTCGACCAGCATGGCGCGTTGTTCCTGGACGGCTCGCCGATCCCGCCCGAAGCCCTGGGCGAGCGTCTGGCCGCCATCGCCGCGGCGCCGGGGACGGCGCCCGAACTGCACCTGCATGCCGACCGCGGCGCGCGCTACGAGCGGGTGACGGACATGATGGCGGCAGCCCAGCGGGTGGGGATCACGCGGATCGCGTTCGTGACGGACGCGGCGCCGCGCGACGCGCAATGAAGCGGTGCACGCTCGCGAGACGCATCGGGCGTGCGTCGTGCGGCCCGCAGCGAACGCCCCGAGATAGTGCATCGGCGCGCGGACGCGGTCCGCGACTGTGCGTGGGTGGCCGGCGGAACGGGACACCATGTCATCAGCGGGGGGAATTCCGGGGACCACTTCCGGGGAAATACCGGGTATTCCCGGACACGGCTTTAGCGCATCTGGCATGCCCGCGCGCCCGACGGATGCTGCACTGCAGCAAATGCAGGCTTCGGCCGCCGCGCTCGAGCATCATGCATGTGCGCCCGGCGCGCCGCGACGGCATCGTCTGAAAAAAACGGGCGCAACTCTTGCCTGTCAAAGGCTGCAAGCCCGCCCTCGAGGGATTCCCCTCGACGGTTGTTGTGCCCGGAACGCAACGGAGGCCACCATGACGACCACGACCACTGACATCCGCATACCGCTGGCGGACGCCCGGCAGATATATCGGGTGGAGGACGTTGACCGGGCGCTGGAAGAAAGCGCGCCCGCCCGCAACGAGGCCCAGGCGGCCTTTTACGAGCGCATGAAGAAGATGGGCGGGACGCGCTTCGTGGTGAAGCCCAGTCACGCCGATGCCGTCGATCCGCTCTACGAGCGCTGTCCCAACTTCGACGAAGTGATCGACGACATCCAGAAATCGTTGGCGTTGGCCGTGTCGGGCAACGAGCCGGTTTCCTTTGCGCCGATCCTGCTGCTCGGCGAGCCGGGCATCGGCAAGACCCACTTCGCCCGCGCGCTCGCGGAGCAGTTGGGCACCGGCTATCACTTCGTGTCGATGAGCTCGCTCACCGCGGGCTGGATCCTGACCGGTGCCTCGGCGCAGTGGAGCCACGCCAAGCCGGGCAAGGTGGCGCAGGCGCTGGTGGGCGGCGACCTGGCCAATCCGGTCATGGTGCTCGACGAAGTCGACAAGGCGGGCGGCGACTCCCGTTACGATCCGATGGGTGCGCTCTATGAGTTGCTCGAACATGACACGGCGCGCCGCTTCCGCGACGAATACGTGGACGTGGAGATCGACGCCAGTCACGTCCTGTGGGTGAGCACGGCCAACGACGAGCGCAATATCCCGGAACCCATCCTCAATCGCATGAACGTCTATTCGGTGCCGCGCCCGGACGCCGACGAGTCGTTCGCGATCGCCTGCCGGCTGTATCGGGACATCGTCGCCGGACACCGCTGGGGCTTTCCGGAGGAGCCGCCGCCGGAGGTCATGGAACGCCTCGCCACGCTGCCGCCGCGCGACCAGCGGCGGGCGTTGATGGCGGCGTTCGGTACCGCCAAGCTGTCCGGGCGTGATCACCTCGTCGCGGAGGACCTGGACGGCCTGCGCGTCGGGAGCAAGCGCAAGATCGGGTTCTAGGAGCCTGTCGCGTGCGGTTGGTTCGATGGAGCCGGGCGACCTCGATCCGGCCGGCGCGATGCCGCGCGGCGCTTGTGCGATCGACGGGAGGGGCTCGCCGGTCGGAAGGTCCGCTCACCCGAATGGGGTGCGTGATTACCCATTCGTAGTAGGCAGTCATCGCTCCCGGCGGCTATAGACCGAGATGCCGTCTTGCGCGTGAAATGACGGATTCGGGCGCCTGGGGCGGACATGAGATCGATTCGGGAGAGCGTCGGCAACAAATTGCTGGCAGTATCGGGCGCCGGAACGGCGCTGTTCGCCGCTGCCGCCGGCTACGGCCTCTGGGGCAGTTGGGAGACGCTGCGTGGCCTGCCGGACGCAGGCGCCGCCCAAGCCGTCATCGTCAGCCTCGGGCTGATGGCGGCCGCCTTTATCGCCGCGTTTTTCGCCTTCCTTACCGTGATGCGCCGCGCCATCGTGCGGCCGGCAGCGATCCTGGTCGCCGACCTCGCGCGGCTTGCCGGCGGAGATTTCGGCACTCCGATCCGGCACGCCGGCAGCGACGAATTCGGCAAGATCGCGACAAGCGCCGAGAAGATCCGCGTCGATCTGGGGCGCATCGTGCAGGAGGTGCAATCGTCCGCGCAGCACGGTGAAACCCTCGAACCCCGCTTTGCGGCGTTCGAGGGGGGAGGCGGGAGCGGCCGACAAGACCCGTGCCGGCGCGGCAGGCCGCTTGCCCCGCTCACAGCCCCTGGTAGATCGGCCCCTCGCCCCCCTGCGGCGTGACCCAGTTGATGTTCTGCGTCGGGTCCTTGATGTCGCAGGTCTTGCAGTGCACGCAGTTCTGGGCGTTGATCTGCAGGCGCGGGTGGGTGCCGTCGGCGTCGCGCACGATCTCGTACACCCCGGCCGGACAGTAGCGCTGCTCGGGGGCGTCGTAGCGGTCGAGGTTGATGCGGATCGCCACCGACGGATCCTTGAGCTGCAGGTGACAGGGCTGCTCTTCCTCGTGGTTGGTGTTCGACAGGAACACCGAGCTGAGGCGGTCGAAGCTCAATACGCCGTCGGGCTTGGGGTAGTCGATCTTCGGGCACTCGGCGGCGGGCTTCAACGTGGTGTGGTCGGCCGTGTTGTGCAGCGTCCACGGCGCCTTGCCGCGAAAGAGCTGCTGGTCGATGCCGAACAGCAAGGAGCCCAGCCACAGCCCTTTCTTCATGTAGGGCTTGAAGTTGCGCGCGCGGTAGAGCTCGTCGAAGAGCCAGCTCTGGCGGTAGGCCTCGGGGAAGGCGGTGAGCTCGTCGCGGCTGCGTTCGGCGGCAAGCGCCGCGAAGGCCGCCTCGGCGGCGAGCATGCCGCTCTTGATCGCGGCGTGGCTGCCCTTGATGCGCGCCGCGTTGAGAAAGCCCGCGTCGTCGCCCACCAGCGTGCCGCCGGGGAAGACCAGCTTGGGCAGGCTCTGCAGGCCGCCCGCGGTGATGGCGCGCGCGCCGTAGGCGAGGCGCTTGCCGCCCTCGAGGAATTTGCGGATTTCGGGGTGGGTCTTGTAGCGCTGGAATTCCTCGAAGGGCGCGAGGTGCGGATTGGTGTAGTTGAGCCCCACCACGTAGCCTACCGCGACCAGGTCGTCCTCGAGGTGGTACACGAAGCCGCCGCCGTAGGTGGCGGCATCCATCGGCCAGCCGGCAGTGTGCACGACGAGCCCCGGCCGGTGACGCTCGGCGGGCACTTCCCACAGCTCCTTCAGGCCGATGCCGTAGGTCTGGGGATCGACGCCTTCGCGCAGCTTGAAGCGCTCCTCGAGCTGCTTGCCCAGGTGCCCGCGGCAGCCTTCGGCGAAGAGCGTGTATTTCGCGTGCAGCTCCATGCCGGGCTGGAAGTTGGGACCGGGCTCGCCCTCGCGGGTGAGCCCCATGTCGCCGGTGGCCACGCCCTTCACCGCGCCGGTCTCGTCGTACAGGATCTCCGCCCCGGCAAAGCCCGGATAGACCTCCACGCCGGCCGCCTCGGCCTGTTCGCCGAGCCACTTCACTACGTTTCCGAGGCGCACGATGTAGTTGCCCTCATTGAGCAGCGCCCCCGGGAGCAGGCCGTTGGGCACCTGGCGGCCGCCCGTCTCGGTGAGGAAGAGCACGCGGTCCTCGCTGACCGGGGTATTGAGCGGGGCGCCGAGCGCCTTCCAGTCGGGAAAGAGCTCGGTCATCGCGCGCGGGTCCATCACCGCGCCCGACAGGATGTGGGCGCCGATCTCGGCCGCCTTCTCGATCAGGCACACCGCCAGCTCGGCGCCCCCTTCGGCGGCCAGTTGCTTGAGCCTGATCGCCGCCGCGAGGCCCGCCGGCCCGCCGCCGACGATCAGGACATCGAACTCCATCGATTCGCGTTCCATCCTATTCTCCTTTGTGCGCGCGCTTGTTGTGTCCCTGGCGTGGCGTAGGCCAGTGTAATACGCCAAGGCCGCGTCGGTAGTCGGGTGGCCATAACATACGGCCCCGTATGTTACATTAGCCCGGCGATGCAACCAACAGGAGACGGCTTCATGGACGACGGGCGAAAGCTGCTCCTCACCACGCGGATTCCGGTGCGGTGGGGCGACATGGATTTCTACGGGCACGTGAACAACACGGTGTATTTCCGCTACTTCGAGCAGGCGCGCGTGGAGTGGCTGGAGGCGATGACGTATCGGGTGGCCCCGGACGTTCCCACCGGCCCGGTGATCATCAACGCCAGTTGCACCTTCCTGATCCCGGTGAACTACCCGGCGACGGTGGTCGTGAAGCTCTACGCCGGGCAACCCGGGCGCAGCAGCGTGATGACCTGGTACGAGCTGTTCGTGGAGGGCGACGAGCGCATGTACGCCGAGGGTGCGGCCAAGGTGGTCTGGATGGACATCGCCACCGGCAAGTCCGTCCCCATCCCCGCTGCCTTGCGCGAGCTGTTTTGATCCAGCCGCATCGAATGGATTGGCCAATAATCAATTATCAGAAGAGAGAACGCAGGAGACCCGCCATGATGACCGCCGTCGACCAACCCCTCTGGACCCCTTCGGCCGAGCGAATCGCCGCGGCCAACCTCACCGCCTTCGCCCGCGCTGCCGAGGCCCGCTGGGGCGTGGCGCTTCCCGACTTCGAGGCGCTGCACGCCTGGTCGGTGGCACGCCCCGAACAGTTCTGGGCGAGCATGTGGACGTTCGGCGCGGTGGTGGGCGAACCCGGGGCGACGGTGCTCGCCGGGGGAGAGCGCATGCCGGGCGCGAAATGGTTTCCCGACGCGCGCCTGAACTTCGCGCAGAACCTGTTGCGCAGCCGTGACGACACCGACGCGCTGGTGTTCTGGGGCGAGGACCGGGTCAAGAACCGCCTCACCCACGGCGAGCTCTACCGCGCGGTGGCGCATTTCGCGGCGGCGCTGCGCGAAGAGGGGGTGGGGCAGGGCGACCGGGTGGCCGCCTTCATGCCCAACATGCCCGAGACCGTCATTGCGATGCTTGCGGCCGCCAGCCTCGGCGCGATCTTCACCTCCGCCTCGCCCGATTTTGGGGTGCAGGGGGTGGTGGACCGCTTCGGCCAGACCCAACCGAAGGTGCTCATCGCGGC
>Ga0214472_10004063_pt1 | contig 15449 bp, 8 predicted proteins | sample RVTome_6_FD_207662 | JGI IMG/M metagenome (GOLD analysis project Ga0214472, IMG submission 207662) | Soil microbial communities from uranium-contaminated site in the Upper Colorado River Basin, Wyoming, United States - RVT140D175 | ecosystem: Environmental > Terrestrial > Soil > Contaminated >...
TCTCGAGCCCCCAGTCGCAGGGCAGCCGCATCCGCTCGGCGAGGTCGGTCTTCATCACGAACTCGCCGGAGAGCGCGTAGCGGAACGACGACAGGTAGCGGATGTAGGGGTCGCCGCCGATCAGGCGGGTGAACGCGGCGAGCAGCGGGCTCAGGAACAGGCGCGTGACCCGCCCGTGCAACCGGTCGGAGACGCGCGCGTAGTAGCCCTTCACGAAGTCGAAGTCCACCGTGGGGTCGATGGCTGGAAGCACGAGCCGAGCCAGCATCTCGCGCCGGAAGTTCACGACGTCGGCGTCCTGGAAGGCGACGTACTCCACCCGCTCCTCCGCGAGGATATAGCCGAGCGCGAGCCAGCAGGCCCGGCCCTTGCCGGGCTCGCCCACGTAGAGCCCGACGGCATCCATCCGGCGCAGAAAGGCGCGCACCGCTTCCGACTCGCTCCAGACGATGACCTTGCGCCCGGGATACGGCTTGAAGTACTCGATCGCGCGGAGGTAGTCGTCGTGGCTCGCCCGGTTGAGCGAGATGACGAGCGAGTCGAGGTACGGCACCTGTGCGAGCTCGTCCAGGATCCCCGCCAGCGCGGGCCGGTCCATCTCGTCCGGCACCATCGGGATCACGAGGGCGACGGGAAACCGGCGGGCCAGGCCCAGGATCCTCGACTCCAGGTCCTCCACGGGGCGGTCGACGAGGCGCGGCAATGCGGTAACGGGTCCGCTCTGATGGAAGTCGCTCATCTCTTCCTCCTTTGGACGTCCCGCATGCGCGACGGACCGAGGGAAGCGAGGCCGGGCGCCGGACCGGAGGGCGCTCTCCTCGACGGGGCGGATCGATGAGGCGGGAACGTCCCGCCCCTCGTCAGGCGAGCGAGTCGGGTGGGTCGCGCTCCGAGCCGGGCGTCGCCGCCTGCGCGCGCGGCCCGAGGGCGGGCGGCGTGTAGAGGGCGCGAGCGAGCAGTCGCGGCGAGAGCGTGAAGCGTCCGGCCGGCAAGGACGCAGGAGTCTGGTCTCGCCGGCTCGCCGCGCGGTCCTCGCGGCGGGCCGACTCGTCCACGACGAGCGCGGATGGCGCGTCCGCGTGCCGCTCCGGCACGAGCACGACGCACGACGCCCCGTGAGCAGCCGGCACCTGGGCCGCGGACACGACGAGCGTCAGAAGGCACACGATCATGCAGCGCTTCCATCCTAACCGCGGGAGGTCGCCCGAGACAAGGAACGTCAGTCGCGCGGCGGGAGCGGTGCGACGAAGATGCGCACCTGGCGCGGCCGCACGCGCAGGCGCTCGCCCAAGCTCGGGCGCAGCTCGTCGAAGGGACCGCGCGTGGTCTCGACCTGGACGACGCGGCCTTCCGCGTCTTCCAGCTCGAGCTTGATCACGGCGCCCGCGGGGTTCACGTGGCGCAACGTCGCCCAGAACCCGTCGCCCGCCGCGTCGCGCCCGAGCTCCAGCTCGTGCGGGCGCGCGAAGCCCTGAGCGGGGCGGGCCGTCTCCTCGGCGTGCTCGGGGTACTCGACGCTCAGCGGGCCGAGGTGCGCCCGGCCCGCCTCGACGCGCCCGTGGAAGACGTTGACGTGCCCCAGGAAGCCCATCACGAACGGCGTCGCCGGCCGGTCGAACACCTCCTGCGGCGTGCCGACCTGCTCGACGCGGCCCTGGTTCATGACCACGACGCGGTCGGCGACCTCGAGCGCTTCCTCCTGGTCGTGGGTCACGAAGACGCTGGTGACGCGGATCTCGTCGTGGAGCCGCCGCAGCCAGCGGCGCAGCTCCTGGCGCACCTTGGCGTCGAGCGAGCCGAACGGCTCGTCGAGCAGCAGCACCTGCGGCTCGACCGCGAGCGCCCGGGCGAGTGCCACCCGCTGGCGCTGTCCGCCCGAGAGCTGCGACGGGTAGCGGTCGGACAGCCAGTCGAGTTGGACCAGCTTCAGCAGGTCGTTCACCTTCGACTGAATCTCGGCCTTGCTCGGCCGGCGGCCGCGGGGACGCACGCGCAGCCCGAAGGCGACGTTCTCGAACACCGACATGTGGCGGAAGAGCGCGTAGTGCTGGAACACGAAGCCCACGCCGCGCTGGCGCACGTCGCGGACGCTTTGGTCTTCGCCCTCGAACAGCACCTGCCCGCGGTCGGCGCGCTCGAGCCCCGCGATGATGCGCAGCAGGCTGGTCTTGCCCGAGCCCGAGGGGCCGACGAGCGCCACCAGCTCGCCCGTCGGGACCATCAGGCTCACGTCGTTCACCGCCACGAAGGAGCCGAAGGCCTTGCTGACGCCGCGAACCTCAATCGACACGGGCGTCCTCCGCGTGGGATGCCCGCTCCGCGGCGGCGCGCCATTCCACGGCGGACTTGGCGACGAGCGTCACGAGCGCGAGCAAGGCGAGCAGCGAGGCCACCGCGAACGCGGCCTGGAAGTTGTACTCGTTGTACAGGATCTCGACGTGGAGCGGCAGCGTGTTGGTCTTGCCCCGGATGTGGCCGGACACGACGGACACGGCGCCGAACTCCCCCATCGCGCGGGCGTTGCACAGGATGACGCCGTAGAGCAGGCCCCACTTGATGTTGGGCAGCGTCACGCGCCGGAAGATCTGCCAGCCGGAGGCCCCGAGCACGCGCGCGGCCTCCTCCTCGTCGGTGCCCACGGACTGCATCAGGGGGATGAGCTCGCGCGCCACGAACGGGAAGGTGACGAAGAGCGTGGCGAGGACGAGCCCCGGCACCGAGAACACGAGCTTCAGGCCGTGGGCCTCGGCCCACGGTCCGAGCAGGCCCTGGCGGCCGAAGAGCAGGATGAAGACCATCCCCGCGATCACCGGCGAGACGCCGAAAGGGAGGTCGATCAGCGTGACGAGGGCGTTCTTGCCCGGGAAGTCGAACTTCGCGATCGCCCACGCCGCGGCCAGGCCGAAGAGCAGGTTCAGCGGGACGGCGATGGCGGCCGTGAGCAGGGTGAGCTCGAGGGCGGAGAGCGCCATCGGCTCGCGGAGCGCGTCCGCGTAGGCGGCCCATCCCTTCTCCAGCGCCTGCGCGAAGACGGCGACGAGCGGCAGGACCAGGAACACGCCGAGAAACAGGAGGGCGGTCGCGGTGAGCGTGAGCCTCACGGCGGCGGGCTCGCGGGTGGCTCGGCTCGACATGGCCTACTGCGCGCTTCCGAGCCGCGCGCTCCAGGACTGGAGGCGATTGATGGTCAGCAGCAGCATGAAGGAGGCCAGAAGCGTCACGGCGGCGATGGCGGTGGCGCCCGCGTAGTCGTACTGCTCGAGCTTGGTGATGATCAGGAGCGGCGTGATCTCGGTCTTCATCGGCATGTTGCCCGCGATGAACACGACGCTGCCGTACTCCCCGAGCGCCCGGGCGAAGGCGAGGGCGAAGCCCGTGATCCAGGCCGGAACGAGCGCGGGCATGACGACGCGGACGATCGTCTGGAGCCGGCTCGCGCCGAGGCTGGCGGCGGCCTCCTCGACTTCCGGGTCGAGGCTCTCGAGCACGGGCTGCAGCGTCCGCACCACGAACGGCAGGCCGATGAACGTGAGCGCGAGCGTGATCCCGAGTGGCGTGAACGCGACCTTGATCCCGAGCCTCTCGAGCGGAGCCCCGAGCCAGCCGTTCGGGGCGTAGAGCGTCGTGAGCGTGATGCCCGCCACCGCCGTCGGAAGCGCGAACGGGAAATCGACGAGCGCGTCCATCAGCCGGCGGCCCGGAAAGCGGTAGCGCACGAGGACCCAGGTGACGACGAGACCGAAGACGCCGTTCGTGGCCGCGGCCACGAGCGACGCACCGAACGTCAGCTTGTAGGATGCCACCACGCGGGGGGCGCTCACCGCTTGCCAGAAGCCCGCCGGACCCAGGGTCGCGCTCTTCCAGAAGAGCGTGGAGAGCGGGACCAGGACCACGAGCGCGAGGTACAGGAGCGTGAAGCCCATGGCCAGGCGAAAGCCGGGGAGTACGCTACCTCGGTGATGCGGTAACACACGTTTGACGAGTCCCAGCATCACCGAGGTCTTTGGACCGTGCTGTTGACTCGTGCTCATCGCCTCTGGCTCTTTCCTCTTCTTCCCCTACTTGGGCTCGTAGATTCGATCGAAGAGGCCGCCGTCGGCGAAGTGGGTCTTCTGGGCCTTCTGCCAGCCGCCGAAGACCTCGTCGATCGTGACCAGGTTCATCTTCGGGAAGGTCCCGGCATGCTTCTTCGCAACCGCCTCGAGGCGCGGCCGATAGTAGTTCCTGGCCGCGATCTCCTGGCCTTCCGGCGTGTAGAGGTACTCGAGATAGGCCTGGGCCGCGGCGCGGGTTCCTTTCCGGTCCACCACCTCGTCGACGACGCTCACCGGGGGCTCGGCCAGGATGCTGAGCGAGGGGATCACGATGTCGACCTTGTCGGCACCCAGCTCCTTGATCGAGAGGAAGGCCTCGTTCTCCCATGCGAGCAGCACGTCGCCGATGCCGCGCTGCACGAAGGTGGTGGTCGAGCCGCGCGCGCCCGAGTCGAGCACGGGCACGTTCCTGAAGAGTGCGGTCACGAACTCCTTCGCCTTGACGTCGTTGCCTCCGGGCTGCTTCAGCGCGTACGCCCACGCCGCCAGGTAGTTCCAGCGCGCTCCACCGGACGTCTTGGGGTTCGGGGTGATGACCTGGATGCCCGGCTTGACGAGATCGCTCCAGTCCTTGATGCCCCTGGGGTTGCCCTTGCGCACCAGGAACACGATCGTCGAGGTGTAGGGCGAGCTGTTGCCGGGCAGGCGCCTCTGCCAGTCCCTCGGCAGCAGGCCGGCCTCGGCTACCGCGTCGATGTCGTAGGCGAGCGCGAGGGTCAGGACATCCGCTTCGAGCCCGTCGATCACCGCGCGCGCCTGCTTGGCGGCGCCGCCGTGCGACTGCTGGACGGTGACGGCTTTGCCGGTCTTTGCCAGCCACTGCTTCGCGAACGCAGCGTTGAGCTCCTGGTAGAGCTCGCGCGTGGGGTCGTACGACACGTTCAGCAGCTCCTGGGCGCCGCCACGCGTCGCAACGCTCCCGGCCACGAGCAGGACGAGCGCGATCAGGACGACACCGAGTCGCTCTCGCCGAGCTGCTATATGTATCTCGACCGATTTAATAGACATTTACTCGAACTCCGTCACGCCCGCTCCCGCGCGGCGCGTCCTCGCCGAGCCAGCACTCGACGATTGCGCTCGAGCAGGTCCTGCAGGCTCGTGTGGTCGAGGATCGCGGCGGCGGCGTTCCTCACGTCCAGGAACAGGTCGAAGAGGCCGGCGTGGCGCGGCTCCGTCTTGACGCGGTAGGCGAGCTCCGCCGCGTCCCCGAACGGCGCGAGAGCACCGTCGATCGTGCGCACGACTTCGCCGATCAGGACCTGTGCCGGAGGCCGGCGGAGGCGGTAGCCCCCTTCCCGGCCGCGTTGGCTGCTGACGAGCCGGGCGTTCTTGAGGGCGACCAGGATCCCCTCCAGGAACTTCTCGGGGATCTCTTCCTCCTCGGCGATCTCGTGGATCTTCACGAGCCCCCGGTCGTAGGCCTCCGCCAGGTGCGTGAGCGCCTTCAGCGCGTATAACCCGCGGCTTGAGATCTTCATGTCCATCGACATGATAGAGATTACTCGACGAGCTGTCAAGCCGTTCAGCACCAGCACGTGACCTCGTCGAGCGGCGCCTTCGAGAGGCGGCTTCAGCGTGGCCGGCAACCGGCGAGGTCTCGAGCCGCGTCGGGTCGGAACGCGAGGATGCCCGAGCTGGGGATGCCGGGTTTCTGGTGATTAAAAATCTATTATTTAATGATAGTTAGAGCACGATACTTCAGGTTATATATGGCATGATCTGGACGGTGCCGGGACCGTGCTGAGCCGGCCCTGTTCTTGCAAGCGGGACCACAAGCAGGGGTCGTCTGGCCAGGGGGGGGAGATGCGCGGAGGTCGGCAGGGTCACACACTCGAGCGAACGTCGCGCGGGGCGGCCATGGCGCTCGTGGCCCTCGCGCTCCTGTCCTCCGAGGCCGAGGGCGCCTTCGGTTTCCGCAAGGTCATCACCGTGCAGGCCGGCCAGGTGGCGGGCGGCCCCCAAACGGACTTCCCCCTCCTGGTGAGCCTCGTCGATCCGAACCTCGCGACCGTCCCGAACGGCGGCAACGTCACCAGCAGCAACGGGTACGACATCATCTTTCGCGGCGAGGACGTCACCACGTGCGGCGGCCCCGCGACCTGCCGTCTCGAGCACGAGATCGAACGCTACGACCCCGCGACCGGGACGCTCGTCGCCTGGGTGCGCGTGCCGTCGATCAACGACGGGACGCCCGTGTCCCTGTACTACGGCGACCCCACGATCACGCGCCGGATGGAGGCGCCGAGCGCGGTCTGGGAGCCCGACAGTCCCGCGACCCCCGGCTACGTCGGCGTCTGGCATCTGAGAGAGACGGGTGCGGGGGCAGCCCTCGAGTTCAGGGACAGCTCCAAGAACGCCAACCACGGACAGGGCGGCGAAGGCGACGCCCTCTTCCTGCCGACGCGGGTCGCGGGGAAGATCGGCTTCGCCCAGGATTTCGCCCCCGGGGCGACCACGGGCCCGAAGACGGCGCCGCCCGACGGCAAGTTCGACGTGATCGACGCCGGGCACTCCGCGCGTCTCCTCGGGGGCGATCAGATCACGCTCCAGGCCTGGGTCCGACACAACATCGTCCCGGCCTTCGGGGACTGGTACGGCATTCTGGCGTTCAAGGGCTTCAGCGCCGGCTACCGGCTGCACCTCCAGGAGAACACCCATCGGCTCAATTTCTCCCTCCCCGGCAGCAACGTCCTCACGACGGGCAACGTGACGGCCGGCGCATGGCACCACGTCGTGGCGACCTACGACGGGGCCACGATGCGCGTCTACGTCGACGGGGTGCAGGACGCGACGACCGCCGCCCGGGTCGGGCCGATCATCCAGGCGACCGGCGGCGACGCCGAGCTCTTCATCGGGCACGGCGACCAGACCAAGGACCGGCCGTGGAGCTACGAGTGGGTGGGGGAGATCGACGAGGTCCGCGTCTCTCGCACCGCCCGCTCGGCCGGCTGGGTCCTGACCGAGTACCGCAACCACAACGCGCCCGGGAGCTTCTACTCCGTGGGGGCCGAGACGCCGGGCCCCTACGCCACCCCTCCCTTCACGCTGCTGAGCGTGAACTACCGCTCGATCGGCACGAACGCCGGAGTGCTGCACGGAACCGGGACCGGCAGCGTCGCGCTCGGCTCGACCACCGTGGACTTCGGCGGCGGCGCGAGCCTGCCGACGAACGTCGGGATCGGGGACACGCTCAGCTTCACCGGGGCCCCCGCCGAGATCCTGTACGTCCTGTCGCGGAACTCGGCCACCCAGGTGACGCTGCAGACGCCCGCGACCATCGCCCACACCAACCAGACCTACACGGTCACCCGCTCCTTCACCTTGCTCGCCGACTGGGAGACCGCCCGGCAGGGCAACCTGGTGGCGGAGAACCGGCGGGAGATGGGCATCGCCTACAACGACGGCCCATTCACGACGGGAGTGAACGTCGCCGGCTGGACCACCGACTCCGCGAGGTACCCGATGCTGGTTCCGGCGGCCGGCCACCGCCACAACGGGACCGCCGGGACGGGCGTCGTGGTCGACGGCGTGGACACGGACCAGGGCTTCCGCGCGTCGACGAGCTTCACGGTCATCGACGGCTTCGAGTTTCGGCGGAACCGCGGATCCTCCGGCGCCGCCTCGGTGGTCGTGCAGAACTCCGCGTACGACGTGGTCCTCAGGAACCTGCTGATCCACGAGTACTTCGACGCGGTCAACAGCGTCAGCGGGATTCGCGGTCAGGCCGATTCCGACTACATGGTCCAGAACACGATCCTCTACGACGGCGACGTCGCGGGCATCCGGAACAACTCCGCAACCGCCAACGGCATCGTCGAGAACGTCACGATCTACGACATGGACGAGTGGGGGGTGCTGGCCTCGGCGGGACCGCTGATCGTCCGGAACACCATCTCCATGGGGAACCCGAGCGGCGACTTCTCGGGGACGATGACGCAGGGCTACAACCTCTCCTCGGACCTCACCGCCGTCGGGAGCGGAGCGCAGACGGGCCTCGCGGCCGTCGATCAGTTCATGTCGATCACGCCCGGGTCCGAGGACCTCCACCTCAAGGCGGGCTCGGCCGCGATCGACATGGCCTACTCCGCGTACATGCCGCAGTACTGGACGGACATCGACGGCGCCTCGCGCCTGTTCACGCCGGTCCCGCTTGCCGGAACGCCCGGGCCCTGGGACATCGGCGCCGACGAGTTCGGCGCCACGACCGCGGTCCGGCTGGTGTCGTTCGCGGCGCAAGGCGTGGACTCCGCGGTCGAGCTCACCTGGCAGACGGGGTCGGAGCTCGACAACCTCGGCTTCCACGTGAGCCGGAGCACGACCGCCGCGGGGCCCTGGGAGCGCATCACGGCGTCGCTCATCCCCGGCCTGGGGTCGTCTCCGGAAGGGGCGCGCTACGCGTACACCGACAGCGGGCTTTGGAACGGGACGCGCTACTTCTACCGGCTCGAGGACGTCGACGCGTCGTCGAAGACGACGTCGCACGGCCCGGTCTCGGCGGTGCCGGAGGCGAGCGCGCCCGCGGGCGACGGCAGCGGTGCGAACGCTGGCGCGGGGACGAAGCCGCAGAGCTCCGCTGCTTCAGGCTGCCCGGAATGGGTGCTCGTGGCCTACGGCTCGATGGCGGGCGCGGAAGCAGCCTCGCTGCGCTGCACGCGCCACGGGAACCCCGAGTCTGTCTCGCTGGACGTCCTTTCGCGCGACGCGCGTTCGGCCACGCTGGAGCTCCGCACGGGGGGCTTCTACGCTCTGCACACCCTGGCGGGTGCAGGCGAGCCCGCGGGCACGGTGCGCGTGTTCGTGCCCGGTTTCGACCTCCCGCAGAACGAGAAGGCCGCGGCCTTGCCGATCCGCCGTGCGCTGGCCGACGCCGTGGTCGGACGCAAGGTGCAGCTCGCGGGGGTGCGCGCGCTCGAGCTTCAGGCCTTCAAGGGTCTCGTGCCCTCCGCGCTCGGCAAGGCCGAGATGCAGGTGGGCCGCGACGGCACGGTTCGCGCGGCGCGCCGCGGCCCGCGAGCGCCGGCGCGACAGTTCCCGAAGAGCGAGCTGGTGAGGCTCCTGCCGAGTCTCTTCCAGGGGGAGAAGAAGAGCGCGCTGGTCGAGATCGCGCCGCTGCGCTTCGATTCACGGCGCCAGCAGCTGGTGCTGGCGAAGCGAGTGCGGTTCAGGCTACTGTTCACCGGGCGGGAGGTCGGCGAGAGCGGCCGCGGCAGCGTGGGCCGCGCGCCGAGGAGGCGGGAGCCGGCGCTCACGGGCGAGGTGCTGGCGCGGCTCCACACGTCGGGCCGCGGGCTCTACGCCGTGTCGTTCGAGCAGCTGTTCCCGGCGCTCCGGCGCGGCTTTGCGGCGTCCGAGCTGCGTCTCGAGCGCCAGGGCGAGCCGACCGGCTTCCACCTCGAGCCCGCGCCGAGCGTCTTCGGCCCCGGCAGCCGGCTGTTCTTCTTTGCCGACCGGACCGCGGGCTCGACGGAGTTCACGTCCGAGGTGGCCTACCAGCTGGTGAGCTCCAGGGACGGGGTGCGGATGCCGCTCGACGGCGTGGCGCCGGGCTCGCACGGCGTCTTGACGCCCTCGCTCGTCTCGCGCTCGTTCGAGACGAACCGTTTCTACCAGCCGGGGCTGCTCGCGGCCGAGGACGTCTGGCTGTGGGAGGCGCTCGTCTCGGGAGCGACGCGGGTCAAGAGCGTCCCGCTCTCGGGGGTGAGCGGCAGCGGGACCGCCGCGCTCGACGTCTACCTGCAAGGCGCGTCGGAATCCGGCAACCCCGTGGATCATCACGTGAGCGTTGCGCTCAACGGCGTGGCGGTGGGCGAGGCGCGCTTTGCGGGCAAGCTGCCCTACCGGATGAGCCTGACGCTCCAGGCGTCGCTGCTGCGGGAGGGACCCAACGAGCTCTCGCTCACGAACGTGGCCGACACGGGGGTCTCCTCACTGGTCTTCCTCGACCGCGTCTCGCTCGCGCATCCGCAGCTGCCGGCGCTCACGAGCGGGCTCTTCGAGGGAACCTGGGGCGAGAGTGGGACCGCGACGGTCTCGGGGCTGACTGGCCCCGTGGCGCTTCTCGACGTGACGCCCACGAGCGCCGCGGTGCGCTGGTTGACGGCGTTCGAAGCCTCGGGCGGCTCGCTGCGCTTCCGGGCCGAGGCCGGCCGGGTGTACCTGGCCGTCTCCCAGGAAGCTCTGCTCGCCCCCCGCGTCGCAGCGCCCGAGTCGTCGACCCTGCAAGCGGGCACGAACCGGGCCGACTACATCCTGATCGCCCCGCGCGCCTTCCTCGCGGCCGCCGAGCCGCTCGTCGAGCGCCGTCGGGACCAGGGCCTGACCGCGCGAGCCGTCTCCCTCGAGGAGATCGCTGCCGAGTTCGGGCACGGACAGGCGTCCGCCGAGGCCATCAAGAGCTTCCTCGCCCACGCCTTCCACTCCTGGACCCGTCCCTCGCCGCGCTACGTCCTGCTGCTGGGTGACTCCACTTACGATCCCAGGAACTTCATCGGCACCTCCCAGCCCTCGCCGCTGCCGGCACTATGGGTGAAGACCTCCTACCTCTGGACCGCTTCCGATCCCGCGCTCGCCGCCGTCAACGGCGAGGACGCGCTGCCGGACCTCGCGATCGGACGGCTGCCGGCCACGACTCTTGAGCAGGCCGAGGCGCTCGTCGAGAAGCTGCTCGCCTGGGAGAACTCGGGCCAGGGGCTTATGGGCACCGCCACGCTCGTGGCCGACAATCCCGACCTGGCCGGCGACTTCGAAGCCGACGTCGAGGACATCCGCGGGAGCTTCCTGGCCTCGCGCGAGACACAGGTGCTCAAGCTGAGCGAGCTCGGCTCGCAGACGCGTCCTTCGATCCTCGACGCCCTGAACGCCGGGCTCAGCTACCTGACCTACGTCGGCCACGGGGGTGCGGCAGTGTGGGCGAGCGAGAACGTGTGGAACTCGTGGGACGCCCCGAGCCTTCAGGCGCAGTCGCTCCAGCCGCTGCTGGTGACCATGAACTGCCTCAACGGATACTTCGTCGCTCCCGCATTCGAGTCGCTGTCGGAGTCGCTCTTGAAGGCGGAGGGGCGCGGGGCGATCGCGAGCTTCTCGCCGAGCGGCCTGAGCCTCGACGGCCCGGCGCACCAGTACCACCGCGCGCTGATGGCGGAGCTCACGAGCGGCCGTCACGAGCGACTCGGTGACGCGATCCTGGCTGCGCAAGCGACCTACGCCGGGACGGGGCTGATGCCCGAGCTCGTCGGCGTCTATCACCTGCTCGGGGATCCGGCCACGAAGCTCCAGTAGCCCGCTGCCAGCGTACCAGCGCGATCGCCAATCTATTGGCATGTGGCTGCACCCGCGCGAGTCGCTGCGCGTGCGGCGCGATCGTAGACGGCCTTGATCGTCTCGGTCGTGCCGACGGCGCCACCCGCTTCGGTCAAGGTCTTGCCGTCAGCCGACGTGACCACCGTCACTGTCCTGCCGCGCCGGGCGGCCTAGCGTATCCTCACGTCGATCCGGAGCCCTCCATGACCCTGAAGACCGCCTCCCTCCTGGCCGCCCTTGTGTCGCTGGGCACAGCGACGGCAGGAGCCGCCACGCTGCCGACCGGCTTCGCCGAGACCCTGCTGGTGAACGGCCTGTCGAACCCCACCGCGATGGCTTTCGCCCCCGACGGCCGGCTCTTCGTGTGCGAGCAGGGCGGCAGGCTCCGGGTGGTGAAGAACGGCTCGCTGCTGCCGGCGCCGTTCGTGACGCTGAGCGTCGACGCGTCGGGAGAGCGGGGCCTGCTGGGCGTGACCTTCGATCCCGACTTCGCCACGAACGCTTACGTCTACGTCTACTACACCGCCACGTCGCCGGCCGTCCACAACCGCCTGAGCCGCTTCACCGCGAACGGCGACGTTGCCGCCGCCTCCAGCGAGCTGGTGCTGCTCGAGCTCGACAACCTGAGCGGCGCCACCAACCACAACGGGGGTGCCGTCCACTTCGGGCCGGACGGCCGGCTCTACGTCGCGGTCGGGGAGAACGCCAACGGCTCCAACTCGCAGACCCTCGCCAACCTGCTCGGCAAGGTGCTGCGCCTGAACGCCGACGGCACGATCCCCACCGACAACCCCTTCTTTGCCTCCGCTTCGGGACGCAACCGGGCGATCTGGTCGCTCGGCCTGCGCAATCCGTTCACCTTCGCCTTCCACCGCGTGAGCGGCCGCATGTTCATCAACGACGTGGGACAAAGCACCTGGGAAGAGATCAACGACGGGATCGCCGGCTCGAACTACGGCTGGCCGACGACCGAGGGGACCACGAGCGACTCGCGCTTCCGTTCGCCGCTCTTCGTCTACGGGCACGGCGGCGGCACGAGCGCCGGCTGCGCGATCACCGGCGGCGTCTTCTACGACGCCGTGACGCGGCCCTTCCCCGCGAGCTACCACGACGATTACTTTTTCGCGGACTTCTGCAGCGGCTGGATCCGGAGCTTCGACCCCGTGAGCGGCCTCGCGAGCCTGTTCGCCACCGGGATCTCGAGCCCGGTGGACCTGCGGGTGCAACCGGACGGAAGCCTCTACTACCTCGCGCGGGGCGCGGGCGCCGTCTACCGCGTGCAGTACACGGCCGGCCAGGCTCCGACGATCGCGGAGCATCCGTCCGACGGCTCGGCCACGGTCGGGGCCCCCGCCACCTTCTCCGTGGGCGCCTCCGGCACGGCCCCCTTGAGCTACCAGTGGCAGCGAAACAGCGCGGACGTCCCCGGGGCCACGGCCGCGAGCTACACGCTCGCCGCCGCGCAGCTCGCGGACGACGGCGCTCTCTTCCGCTGCGTGGTCACGAACGCCTTCGGCACCGCCACCAGCAACGCGGCGCGCCTCAGCGTCACCCCGAACCTCGCGCCGACCGCCGTCATCGACCTTCCCGCCTCCGGCGCGCTCTACGGCGCCGGCGACACGCTCGTGTACTCGGGTTCCGCGAGCGACCCCGAGGACGGCACGCTCCCCGCGAGCGCCTTCACCTGGCGGATCGACTTCCACCACGACGCGCACACGCACCCCTTCCTGCTGCCCACGTCGGGGGCGACGGGCGGCTCGGTCCTGATCCCCACATCGGGCGAGACGGCCGCGAACGTGCTCTACCGCGTCCACCTCTCGGTGCGCGACTCGGCGGGCAACACGCACGAGGCGTTCCGCGACGTCCTCCCGCGGACGGCGACACTGCGCCTCGACACGGTCCCCGCGGGTCTGGAACTCCTGCTCGACGGACAGCCCGCCCCCGCCCCACGCACGTTCGTGGGCGTCGTGGGGATCCTGCGCGAGCTCGAGGCTGCGTCTCCCCAGCTCGTGAGCGGCACGACCTGGGTGTTCGAGTCGTGGTCGGACGGCGGGGCCCGTGCCCACACGGTCTCGACGCCCCCGCTCGACACCGGCTACACCGCGACCTACCAGAAGGCCCGCGCGGCGATCGTGTCACCCACGCCCGGCTCGGTGCTTCCGTCGCCCACGGCGACGTTCAGCTGGACGGGCTGGAGCTCCGTTCTCGAGTACTCGCTCTCCGTCGGCACGACGCCGGGGGGAACGGAGATCTTCGACGGGCCGCCGGGGACGGCGCTCTCCCAGGTCGCCTCGGGCCTCCCGAGCGACGGCAGCGCGCTCCACGTGCGCCTCTCGTCCCGGCTCACGACCGGCTGGGAGTACGAGGATTACACCTATCAAGCGGCCGCGCCCGCGTCGGGAGAAGCGGTGGTGTGGACCCGCACGCTGGGCGTGCAGGCCTCCGGCAACGACCTCACGATGACGGGCCCCAGGGGCTGGGGCAACGCCGGCGCCGTGTCGACCAAGGTCCTCGCGGCCGGCGACGGCTCCTTCGAGCTCACGGCGAGCGAGACGAGCACCGCGCGCATGATCGGCCTCAGCAGCTCCGACTTCGACCAGAGCTGGCGGACGCTCGACTTCGCCCTGTACTTGAGCCCCGTCGGGGACCTCGCGATCTACGAGCGAGGGGTCTACCGCGGCAGCGTGGGGAGCTACGCCACGGGCGACGTGCTGCGCGTGGCGGTCGAGTCCGGCGCCGTGACGTACTGGAACGGCGGCGTCCTCTTGTACTCGAGCCTCGCGATTCCCGTGTTCCCGCTCGCGGTCGACACCGCGCTTTACACTCCGGGGGCCACGCTGACGGACGTCGTCGTCTCCGGGAACTGGACCCTGCCGCTCCCGCCGAGCCCCGTGGGTACGGCCGTCGTCTGGACGGCGGCGGCTGGCGTGGAGGTGTCGGGCAACAACCTCACCAAGACCGCGCCCACCACCTCGGTGAACACCGGTACCGTGTCCGCGCAGGCGCTCGCGTCGGGCGACGGCTCGGTCGCGTTCACCGTGGGCGAGACGAACACGTCGCGCATGCTCGGGCTGAGCCGCCCCGACACCGACCGGAGCTGGCGGACGCTCGACTTCTCCTTCTACCTGCTCTCCGACCGGCGCCTGGCGATCTACGAGCGTGGCGTCTACCGCGGCTACTTCGGCACCTACTTCCCGGGCGACGTCCTGCGGGTGGGCCTCGAGTCCGGCGTCGTCCGGTACTGGAGAAACGGCGGCCTGCTCTACACCAGCCCGGCGGCTCCCGTCTTCCCGCTAGTGGTCGAGACCTGGCTCTACACGACCGGCGCGACGCTCACGGACGTGGTCGTCTCGGGGAGCTGGAGCCCTCCCTGAGGTCCCCACAGCGCTGATCCCCTGCGTGGCACCGCGGCTGAAGGCCGTCCCGGCCCGAGAGTCAGCGGAGGCGCACGGCGAGGCCGACGCTCAGATAATGCGGCGAGCGGTCGTTGAAGCCCAGGCCGCCCTCGACGAGAAGGCGCATCCTGTCGAGCACCCCGGTCTCGATGCCGACGACGAAGCGGGCGCGGGTGAAGGAGTCGAAGGGAGCCTCGGGTCGCTCGAAGTCGAGATCGAAGCCGCCGTACAGCGCGAGCCGTGACGCGAGCGGGTGATGGCCAACGAGCGCCAGGTCGAATCCGAGGATGTCGGCGCCGTCCTCGGCGAAGTCGCTGTAGTGGAGGCCGAGGGTGAGCGAGAGGTCGACGGGACCTCGCCTGGGCAGCCGCAGATCGCCCGTGGCGCCCAGGTAGTTGAGGTCGTTGTAGAACCCGAGGCTGGCGTGGGCGGCCAGCCGCCCGGTCGCTCCATAGCTGCCCCGCAGGAAGAACCCGAGCTCGTTATCGCCGCTCGGGATCAGCAGCGGGTAGGCGGTCACCAGGTAGCTGCCGCGGGCGACGCCGCTCGCCGAGGTCATCAGCGCGTCCTGCGCGGCGCCCGGCGCAGCCGAGCCCGTGAACGAGCCCAGCAGCGCGGCGCCCAGGAAGAGGCGCCGCGCCGCCCGACCGGTCAGCTTCCG
>Ga0214472_10004064_pt1 | contig 15445 bp, 22 predicted proteins | sample RVTome_6_FD_207662 | JGI IMG/M metagenome (GOLD analysis project Ga0214472, IMG submission 207662) | Soil microbial communities from uranium-contaminated site in the Upper Colorado River Basin, Wyoming, United States - RVT140D175 | ecosystem: Environmental > Terrestrial > Soil > Contaminated >...
CGGCAATGGCCGGCACGAGAATCCAGCCGAGGACCGCGAGCAGCGCGAGCGACAGCACCGCCGGCGCGTAGACTTTCAGCACGCGGTCCACGAGGTGCAACATGCCGGGCTTCAGCGCGCGCGCGTCTTCGACCTCGCGCGCCACGCGCTGCAGAAAGCCCTGCTCGCCGACGGCGGTGACCCGCACCAGCAGAGTCCCGAAGCCGTTCATCGAGCCGCCGATCACCGGGTCGCCCGCCGCACGCTCGACCGGAACCGGCTCCCCGGTGACGAGCGACTGATCCACCGCCGAATGTCCTTCGGCGACGGTCCCGTCCACCGGCACGCGCTCGCCGGGGCGCACGCGCACCAGCTCGTCGAGCCCCACCTCCTCGACTCGGACTTCGACTTCGTTTCCGCCACGCAGGACGCACGCCATCTCCGGCTGCAGCGCGATTAGGCGCCGCACCGCCTGCGAGCTGCGCGTCTTCACGATCAGGGACAGCCATTCGGAGAAGATGTGGTAGTTGCACACCATGACGGCGACGCCGAAGAACGGCGTCACCGGGAAATCCGGCCCGCCCGCCGCGAGCCCGTAGGCGCCGCCCGCGATGCCGGCAAGCGCCGCCGCTTCGAGCAGCACGTGCTGATTGACGATGCCGCGGCGCACGGACTGCCACGCCATGGCGAGTATGTGATGGGCCAGCCCGAATACGGCCGATACCGCCAGCGCGCCCGCGAGCCAGGCATCCAGCCCGGCCAGCCGGTCGGCATACCGGAGCCAGATCAGCGCCAGGGCCAGCACCAGCGCCGCGCATGCCCCGGCGATCGCCGTCGCCTTGCCCGAGGATCGCAGCACGAGGTACACGAAGCCGAGCAAGCTCAGAACGACGAAGGCCTCGAGCGCCGCGTACCAGAACTCCCCGGGGCGCGCGATGAGGGTGAGCGCGGCGAGGCTCATCACGGTCGCCCAGAGGAAACGCCGCCCTTCAAGGACGAGCTGCCGTTCCTGCGCTTCGAACGGCTCCAGCTTGCGCGGATCGGAGATCGTGTAGCCCATCTGCCGCAGCGTGAGAAGCAGCGCCTCCGGCCGTGCCAGGGACGGGTCGTACTCGACGAGCGCCTGCTCGTGCGTGAGGCTCACCGATACCTTGTCGACTCCCTCGTGGCGCAGAAGCGCCTTCTCGATGGTGCCGGTGCACAGCGAACAGTGCATGCCGGCGATACGTGCTCGGATGCGCGCGCGGTCCGGTCGGCTCGCGGGCTCGTGGGTCCAAAGCGGCAGGGCGGCTTCCATGGGCACAAGCCTAGGCTGCGTACCTAGGTCCGGAGTCAAGCCCTAGCGGATCGTGACGAAGAGGCCGAACCAGATCGAAAACAGCCCGAGGGCGATGAACAGCACCCCGGTCCAGAAGGGGATGCGGCGGCTGAGCGCGGCGATCCAGTCGAGCGCGCGGCGCGCGCGCTCGAAGAGCACCGCCGCCACGAGTGGCAGCGACAGCGCGAAGCCGAAGAGCGCGAGCGACGCGAATCCCTGGGCGAGGGTCACGCCGGTCGCGCCGCCCGCGGCCGCGGCGGCGATCAGCGCGAGAAGCAGCGGCGCCGCGCAGGCCGGTATGACGAGGCCGAGACCCGCCCCGAGGGCAATCGAGCCGCGCGGGCTGGACAGCGCGGCGAGGCGCGGCCCGAGCGCGCGCATCAGCAGCCCGATCCGGCCCGAGAGATAGAGCACCCCGATGCCCGCATAAAGCAGTCCGACCGCCACCCATGCGGTCTTCTGCAGACCGAGAAACAGCGACCCGAGCAGCACGGCGAGCGCGCCGAGCAGCCCGGTGAAGATCGCGCGGCTCGCCGTAAATGCGATCACCTGCGCGACCTTGGCGGGGGCGGACGCGCCTTCCATCGTCTTGATGAAGAGCAGCGTCGCGCCGATCGCGCAGGGCTCGACGAAGCCGAACAGGCCGAGCCCGATCGGCAGCAGGATGAGACTGGCGAGCTCGCCGCCCGGCACGTCGGCTAGCGGCTCGAGCGCACTTGGTAACCGGCGCGCTCCACCGCCTTCGCGAGTCCGGCCAGGTCGATTTTCGCTGGATCGAAAACCACCCTGGCATTGCCGTCGGCATAGGACGCCGTCGCGATCTTGACGCCGGGCTCCGCCGAAAGCAGCGCTTCAATGGTCTTGGCGCAGCCGTCGCAGTGCATGCCCTGGATGGTAAGTTCGCCGGTTTTCATGGCAGGCCTCCTTGTGCTGCGGACTGCGTGGCGGCCATCACGCGACTCGCGCGCGGCCGAGGACAGCGCCGCGACAATCGAGCATTTCTCGAGCTCGCCGCGGCCCGGGCAGCGCGCGAGCACAGTGCACGCAATGTCTCGCGCATGCGCGCGAATCGCGCCATCCGCGCCTCGATCTGTCCGAGCTTCGCCGCCGCGCGGCCGCGCACGGCCGCGCAATCCGTTCCGGGCGCGGCGTTCAACGCCATCAGGTCGCGCACCTCGCGGAGCGTGAAGCCGAGTTCCTGGGCTTCCCGCACGAAGGCGAGGCGAGCGAGCGCCCCGCGCGGATAGGTGCGGAAGCCCTGCGGCGGACGTACCGGCCGCTCGATCAACCCCCGGCGCTCATAGAAGCGGATGGTTTCCACGCCTACGCCGGCAACGCGCGCAAGCTCGCCGATGGTGAAGCGCCGCGGCGACGCCGAAGTTCTCATGCGAGCCATTCTTGCGCCGTACCGTGGTACGGAGTCAAGGCGACGGTGACCGCGACGCGCGCCCGAACAGGCGAAACTGCCTTCGCTTCATTCCTTACTCGTTCCCATCAGGGGGTACGCCGCGATCGGCAGGCGATCGAGGGGTCGTGCCGCTCGACTGGCCCATGCGACTTGCGCAAACTCCAAGCGCGCACATCGCCAGGCACGGCAGAAGGGAGACGATCACTGTCGTCAAGCCGAGTGCGGCGAGCGAGCCCCATCCGAAGGCCAGCCCGGAACCTGCGGCGGCCAACGCAAGAATGGTCAGCGTGGTTCCTTGCCGCACGCGGGCGCCAAGAGTGAGCAGAGGGTTGCAGCTTTGCGGCAGATCGCCCGACTGCGTGGCTTGTGAATTTTCCATACGAGGAACCCCCTGGCTACCTAGGTACTGAAGAACAGGCAATTTCTCATCATGCCGCCGTCCTCGTGCTCGAGGTTGTGGCAGTGGTACATGAACAGGCCGGCGAGCGGCGGCGCGAGCTGGATGCGTACGCGCTCACCCGGAAAGATGCCGAAGGTGTCCTTGAAGCCGACGCGGAGCATGCCCTCGCGCAATTCCGCCGGCACCTCGCCCGTTCCGCGCTCGACGATGCGGAACTGCACCCCGTGCACGTGAATCGGATGCGCCATCGACATGCCGCCGGCGTCGTTCGTGAATGTCCACACCGACGTCCTGCCCGCGGGCAGGCGCTCGTCGCCGGCGACGGCGGTCATGTCGTCCTCGTCGAAACTGCGGCCGTTGAGAGAGCCGCGCATGCGGCGGAACGAAAGCCGGGTATGCAGTTCGTGGCTGATCGGGCCTTGCGCCTGCATCCGATCGGGCAGCGCCGGCGCGGGGCTGCGCGCGCGAGGCCCGGGAGCGACGGTAAAGCGGGCCACGTGCAAGTCTTCGCCCTGCGACGGACCCATCATGCCCCCCATCATGCCGCCGCGCCCCATCATTCCGCCCATCATGCCGCCGCCCATCATTCCCATCATGCCGTCCACGCCGGAAAACGCCCGGCTGAGCAGCGCGATCTCGGCGCCATCGCGCCGTGCGCCGAAGTCCTCGAGCAGCTCGACCCGCTCGAACGGAAACAGCGTCACGTAAGGCAAGTCCTGCACGCCATCGGCGCGGCTGAAGAGACCGCCGTCGGAGGCAATGACGCGCAGCGGCCGGCCGTCGGACCAGGCGAGCTTGTAAATTCGCGCGTTGGACACGTTGGCGATGCGCAACCGGTAGGCGCGCGGCGCGACTTTGAAGGCTGCGTCGTCGATGCCGTTCACGAGCACGCGGTCGCCCAGCACGCCATTCATGTCGTCCATCATCATCCGCTTGAAGACGAGCTGGTTGTCCCGGCCGAAGCGGCGGTCTTGAAGCACGAGCGCGAGCTCGTGCTCCGGCCCGGGCAAGCCGATGTCGCGCTCGCCCGCCTCGCGCACGATCAGAAGACCCGCGAGGCCGAAGTACGTCTGGCGACCGGTCAAGCGGTGGGGATGGGGATGGTACAGATACGTTCCCGCCGCGTTGCGCACCGTGAAGTCGACCGTATAGCTCTCGCCCGAGTCCACCGCCTGGTGCGGATGGCCGTCCGCGGAGTCCGGCACGATCATGCCGTGCCAGTGGATCACCGTCGGCTCCCCGACGCGATTCACGACCTCGATACGCACGCGCTCGCCGCGCCGCAGGTCGAGCGTCGGCCCGAGGTTGCCTTCCGCGGGGCGCAGCGCATCGCGCCGGCCGCGCAGCACTTCACCCGTGTAGCGCAGGCCGCGCGTTTTCGCGCCTGGACGCACCGCCATTGCAGCGGGGGCCGCGACTATCCTCAGAACGAGATCCGGATCCTCGGCGCTGAATGCGGTACGCAATGCCGGCGGCATGGCCAGCACGCCACCCACGGCGCCCAGGGTTGTCAGAATCTCGCGTCGCGTCCACATATTTGACCGTCAGCCAATCCGTCCCAGGGCCGGAAAAGTCTCGAGCAGCCAGAAGGCAAAAGCCGAAAGCCGCCCGGTCATCATGGCGAGGCCCATGGCGACGAGCACCAACCCCGCGACGATCTGCAGCACCCAGCCCACGCGGCGAAGCACCCTCATGCGATCCGCCAGCTCGCACGTGAAGAGCGCGACCAGCAGGAACGGCACGCCCAGGCCCGCCGCGTAGACCGCGAGGAGCGCGGTGCCGCCCGCGCCCGGGGCTTGCGTCGTGCTCAACGTGAGAATCGCGCCAAGCACGGGTCCGATGCACGGCGTCCAGCCGAAGCCGAAGGCGAGTCCCAATACGAATGCGGCGACGGGCCGGCCGCCGGGCAGATGCGGATGAAAGCGCCACTCGCGCTGCAGCCAGGGCATGCCGCGCGACATGCCGATCATGAGCAGGCCGAAGACGAGCACGATCGCGCCGCCGACGAGGTTTGCCTCGTAACGGTAGCGTAGGAGCAGGCTGCCCAGAGCGCTCGCACCCGCCCCGAGCGCGACGAACACCACGCCGAAACCCAGCACGAACACGCCGCTCAGGGCGAGCGCCGAAAGCCGCTGCTGAACATCCCGCCGGCGCGCGAGCGCGGTGCTCGACTGCCCCGCCACATACGAGACGTAGGCGGGCACGAGCGGCAGCACGCACGGCGAAAGAAAGGATACGAGACCGGCGGCGAACGCCGCGGCGAATCCTACGGAGGCGCTCTCGATCATCGGGCGCGATGCTCCCGGGTCCGCTCGCGCAGCGCAGCGACGATTTCCGGCGCATCCCATTGCTCCGGTCCCGTCTTGCGCCAGCGCTCCCCGCCCTCCCGGTCGAGCAGCAGCGTGGTCGGCACGCCCACGATTCGCAGCTCGGAGCCGGCGCGCATCGACGGGTCGACGTACGGCGCGAGCGCGCGGATGCCGATTTCGTCGTAGAAGCGGCGTACCGCGTCCATGCCGCCGCTGTCGATCGAAAGCGCCACCACCTCGAAATCCGGCCCGCCAGCCGCCTGCTGCAACCGGTCGAGCGCCGGCATTTCCTCGCGGCAGGGCGCGCACCAGGTGGCCCAGATGTTGAGCAGGACCACCTTGCCACGGAATTCCTCGAGCGTGTAGGACCTTGGCGTCGGACCCAGAAATGTCAACTGCGGTACGGGTCGGGATGCGGCGGCCCAGCCTATGCCGGAGCGCGCGGCAGATTCCAGTTCCTGAGGACCTCCGCGCCCCGTGACGTACGTGGCGAGGCCGGCGGCGGCGATGATGCCGAGCCCGACCACGATGAGCGCGGCGCGCAGCCCCCTGGTCATATCAAACGCCGCGGCCCTTGTCCGCGATGCGCGACCAGGTGCGCCCGGCGTTCTTCGTCAGGAACACGCTGCGCCCGAAAGTCGCGATGGCGTACTCCTTTGGGGTCGCGGGATTCTGCGCGATGTAGGCGACCGCATCCTTAGGCATGGGGGGCAGAGGCATCTGCACGGCCGATCCGTTCGACAGCGGAACGCGCGCCAGCCGCGCGCCGTCGCGATACCCGCCGTACCAGAGGTGCTTGCCGTCAAGGTCGAAGAACACGGAGACCCCCTCGAGATCAGCGGCCAGCGCCGCGAAACTCGCCCCTGAGTCGCGCGAGAGGAAAACGCCTTCCTCGGTCGCGGCCGCGACCAGCGCCGGATCGGACGGATGCACGGCCAGCGCGCGCGGCGCGCCGATGAGTCCCGCCGCCGCTGCCGGCCGCCACAGCAGGCCGTCGTTCAGCGTGTAATGCAATCCGGGCAATTGCATCCTCGAGTTGGGCGCCGGGTTCCAGACGTAGATCGCGTTCGTTTCCCATCCCGTGGCGAGCAGATGGAAATCCGTCTCGCCCTGCAGGCCGAGCTGATCCCAGGTCTTGCCGCCGTCGCGGCTGCGGATCAGGCCGAACGGATTGACCAGCCCCGAGCCGGAAGCCGGATGCCCACTGCTGTACTGATGCCGGGCGGTGGCCGAAAAGCCCATGTAGTCGTGCTGCGGGCCCGGGGCCTTGGTCCACTTGCCGCGGGTAAAGACGGCGAGGCCGTGGTGGCTCGGGATCATCAGGCGCTTGCCGTCCGCGCTGTAGGCAAGCCCGTGGATGTGCGTCAAGGTCACCGCCTGCTGCGCGCCGGCAGCGAGGGCGATGCCGCCCAGAACGAGCGCAATCGCGTACATCGTGAACCGCGTCATTTTTCTTCCTTTCAAGGGACTCTCAAGGCTTTGCCCGCGACGCCGCATCGAGTATGCGTCGCGTGTCTTCCAGCGGGATCGCCCCGGTATAGCGCTCGCCCGTCTCGACGAACCAGGTCGGTGTCGAATTCGCGCCGAGCTCGCGCCCGAGCGCCACCAGCTTCTCGACCGGCGTGTCGCAATCGGGGGACGCGGTGGGCTCGATGTCGCGCAGCATGAGATCGTTCCACGCCCTGGCGCGGTCGGGCGAGCACCACACCGACTTGGTGAGCGGCAGCGACTCGGGCCGGATCACGGGGAAAAGGAAAATGTGCACGGTGATGTCGTCGAGCTTGGCGAGGTCCTTCTCGAAGCGCTTGCAGTAGGGGCAGTTCGGGTCGGAAAAGATTGCGACCTTGCGCCGGCCGTTGCCGCGCTTCGTGCTGATGGCGTCGGCGAATGGCAGAGTCGCCCAGTCGATCGCGTTCAGCTTGCGCAGGCGCTCCTCGGTGAGATTGAAGCCGGTGCGGCCGTCGAGCACCTGCCCTACGACGATCACGCGCGCGCGCTCGTCCGCGTAGAAGAGCTGCGGCCCGTTCGGCCCGCGGACCGTCACCTCGTAAAGGCTGCTCCCGGGAACGCGCTCGATCCGCTCGATGCGCACTTCGGTGCCCACGCGCGATTGGATGAGTCGGCGCACCGCGCCCTCATCTGCCGCCGCGCTGGCCGCCAGCACGGCCAGCATCGCAATTACCGCAATGCGCATCATCGCGAACCCTTCTCCGGGAATTTGTCCAGACCCACGTCGACCCATTGCTCCTGCGGGATGTAGCACACCCCGCTGTCGGAGCAGCCCTGCGACACGACCTTCAGCCTGACGCGCTCGCGCGCCAGGTCCACCCCGCTGAGCGGCACCCGGATGCGCACCCGGTCCCGGTAAATCTCCGAGCGGCCGAAGAACGGGTCTTCTTTCATCTTGCCTTGCGGCAGTTCGGCTTCGGCGATCAACTTGCCGGCGGCGGTCTCGAAGCGAAAGCGGTCGCGGTACAGGTAGTAACCCTCGGCGATGCGGAACTCGACGTCCGCGCTGCGTGCGTCGCTCGCCACCACGGTCAGCCGGAAGGCGTCCTGCGGATCGAGCAGATCGCGCGGGTCGAGCGCCAAGGCCGGCAGCGCTATCGCGAGCGCCGCGCACAGGACTGCTCCCCGGGCCGATGCTGTGAGGCGCTCGATCATGATTTCGGGCAATCCTCGCGGATGAAGGCCGAGATCTCCTCGAGCCGGGCGAATACGACCTGCGCCCGATCGCCCTGCATGCCCTGGCCGACCACGACCGGGCGGCCCGGGGCCGGCCCGCTGGGGCTGGAATCGGTCTTGAAGCGCAGATTGAATTCCCAGAATGGCAGCGTTTGCCCTTCGCCATTGGTGACAAAGTAGGTGTCACCGCAGTGCCGCAAGGCGGAGACGACCGCGCTCGAAGGCGCCTTCTTCAGGTCGGGCAACGCCGCCGCGCCCCGCGCCGGCGGCGCTTCGCCCGCTGATGCCGCGCGCAGGTAAGCGACGAGGTCCGCACGCACACGCGCGTCGCCGATGCCCGGAAACTGCATGTAGTTGGCCGGCACCGTCTTCTCGGGATTTGCCAGCCACGTATCCAGCGTGACTTTGTTCCAGACGATTCCCGAGTTCTTCAGCGCCGGGGAAAATCGCGCGAAGCCCCTGGCCACGCCGCCTTGGCGGCCCCACACGACGCCGAGGCTCGGCCCGGTCATGTGGCGACCCGGCTCCATGGAGTGGCACGCCGCGCAGGCGCCGAAAGCGCGCGCGCCGCGGACGCTGTCACCCTCCCCCAGTGCCGGCGCGGCGGCGAGCCACAGCACGAGCCAGCCGAATGCGATGCCGCGAGCGTTCATGTCAGCCCGACGCCTCGCGGATCAACTGCCGCAGGTCGTGCGCGATCGCTTCCGGCGCCGCGTCATGCGACTTGATGTAGAGGCGCAGTCGGCCCTTGGCGTCGATTACGTACACCTGCCCGGAGTGATCCACGCCATAGGCGCCGTGCGTATCCGGCGCCTGCGCTTGGTAGAAGATCTTGAACTCCTTGGCGGCGCGTTCGGTCGCGGCCTCGTCGCCATAAAGTCCAATCAACGACGGATCGAACGCGGTTACGTACTTCGCGAGGACCTCTGGCGTGTCGCGCTTCGGGTCCACGGTGACGAACAGGCCCTGCACCCGCCGCGCGTCCTCGCCGAGCAGCCCCCGCGCCTGCGCGATCGTGGCGAGTGCCGTCGGACAAACGTCGGGGCAACGTGTGAAGCCGAAAAAGAGCATCACGACTTTGCCGCGGAAGTCCTCGAGCGTGCGTGGCCGCCCCGTGTGGTCGGTCAACCGAAGCTCCTTGCCCCAGGGAACGCCGGTAACGTCGGTCGCGTTGAATTTCGCCGGCTCCGCGCTCAGCCGCAGCAAGGCGTATCCCGCCGCACCGATCGTCAGCGCGACGGCGCCGACCGCGAGCCAGAGCAGGCGGGCGGCGCTCATCTTGCTGCGGCGCTCGCCGACATCTGCGCGCGCGCCTCGCGCACCTCGCGCGAAGTCCAGCGCGACTTGATGAAGGCGAGCGTGGCCCAGATTTCGCCGTCGGCGAGCCGCCCTGCGAATGCGGGCATGTCGGATTCGTAGTCCGCAGGTGCGTAAGGCGGCGCGAGGCCGTTCTTCGTGATCGCGAACAGCATGCCGTCCGGGTGGTGCCAGGTGTGCCCGGATTCGTCGTGCGGGGGCGCGGGCAGCCGCCCGTTAGGCAGTCGCCTGCGCCACTGCGGCTGACCTTCCAGTTTCGCACCGTGGCAGACAGCGCAGTGCTGCGCATAAACGCGTTCGCCCAAAGCCACGCGGGCAGCGTTGCCAGGATCGGCGCGCGCGTCATCCCATTGCGACGACGTTTCGGTGCAGCCCCACGCCAAGGGCACCAACGCGATTGCGAGCATGGCGAGGCGTCTTTCCATCAAGTGACGCGAATGCAAGACATCATCCCGCTCGCCTGATGCTCGAGCACGTGGCAGTGGAACATCCAGTCGCCGGGGTTATCCGCCACGAAAGCGATCTCCGCGCGCTCGCGCGGCTCGAGCATCACCGTGTCGAGCCACTCGCGGTGCCGCGTCGGATTGCCGTTACGCGAGAGGACGCGAAACGAATGCCCGTGCAAGTGGGTCGGGTGGTGCCATGCCGTGTCGTTCACCAGGTGCAGGATGCAACTGCGTCCTTTTCGCAGCACGAGCAGCGGCTCGAACGGCAGGCCGCTCTCGCCGCAGCCGTTGGTGACGCCGTTGACGCCCCAGGCCATGCCGCGCCCCAGGCCGCGCATGTTGCCCATCATGCCGCCGGTGAACACGATCTCGTGGCGCTCGGCGGACCGAATGTCCGGCTCGGCGAGCGGATTGTCTGCAAGGCGCGGCGGATCGCTCGCGCGTGCGCGCAGCGGCGGCTCGTCGCCATATTCGAGATCTACCAGGTCGTAGGCGAGCCGCCGGTAGAAGCCGTCGTGCACGGCGTGCCGGCTGGCCGGCGCCGCGGTCATGTCGAGGATCAGGTCGGCGCGCATCGCCGGCCCGAGCACCACGGCACCACCGTCCGGCTGGTGCGGCTCGACCGGCTGCCCGTCGAGCGCGATCACCCAGGGGCGGTGGCCGCGGAATTCGAGCGCGAACACCCGGGCCGGCGCCGCATTGATCAATCGCAGCCGCAGGCGCTCCCCCGCGCGCACGCGAAACGGCTCGGCAACACGCCCATTGATGGTCACGGTATTGCCGATGCGCCCGGCGTGGCTCACATCCATGAAGTTGCCGAAGCCGCCGCGGATGGAGGCGTCCGCGTTCAGGCGGTAGTCGGCCAGCACCCAGAGAACGTCCCGATCCACCTCGGGCGGCGTGCGCTCCTCCACGATCAGCGCGCCCGAAAGGCCGCGGCCCACCTGCTCGTAGCTTCGCTGGTGCGGGTGGTAGAAGAACGTCCCGGCATCGGGCAGCGCGAAATCGTAAGTGAAGCTCGCGCCCGGTTCGATCGGGCGTTGCGTGATGTAGGGCACGCCGTCCATGGCGTTCGGCAGGCGGATGCCGTGCCAGTGCACCGTGGTCTGCTCCTCCAGTGCATTCTCCACGTGCACGCGAAGGCGATCGCCCTGCCGCGCGCGCAGCACCGGACCGGGCACCGAGCCGTTGTAGGCCCACACGCCGGTGCGCGCATACTTCTCGGGCACGAGCTGCACGTCCTTGGCCGCCGCGACGAGCCGCGCCTGCACCAGCGCGGGCTCGGCTGCGGCTTGCGCGCTGCCGCGCACCGGCAGGAGCGGCAGCGCAGAGATTCCAGCCAGCCCGGCCAGGAAACGCCGCCGCGAATGCGGTGAACGGATTGGAGCAGCCTTCAAGGAAACACCTCCGTCGTCATGACCCGAAAAGGGGCCGGATCGCGGCACCCGGCGGGCGCCGCGCGATCAGACGACGAGCTTGGGCGGCGCGGTGTCGGGCGCCCGCGCGGGCCGGGCAACAAGCCGTACGACAAACGTCACGGGCGAAACCGAGATGCGGGCCGCATGACCCCGGTCCGGCGACCCGAGCAGGAGCGCCGCACCCGCGCCGGCGCAATCGGAGATCGTGCACTCGGGCGCCGCCGGGGCGCTCCCGCAGCAATCCATTGCGCTCTGGGCCGTCAGCGCGGCGCAATGCGCCGCATTTGCCGACGGCTGCGCCACCACCGGGAAGGCAGCGGCCAGCGTCAGGGCCACGACAATGACAAGGACTCGGCGCATACGGCAAGCAGCCTAGCAATGCTCCCGGCAAGCGGTCAATCGACCGGGGTTCGACCGTCTCGCGACCTCATAGTTCGCGCAGCACGCAGGGCGATTCCGCTGCCCGATGCGTCTCGGAATCCGGGCTTCGTGCCCGGAGCCGCAAGCCCTCGAGCGCGACCGGCACCCCCGCCTGGCGCGGGCGGCGCCGAGATCAAAACGGGCTTTCAGCTAATGTCCAATGCGCCGGTGCTCGTTCTGCGAGGCGATATTGCGCGAGCGCACCCGGTCTTCCCAGGCCGCGCGCACGAGCCGCGTGGCGATGAGCGCCAGCTCACCGAAAGCGTGCTCCCGGCAGCGGTAGGGCAGCCGTTGCATGCGCTCGACCACGCGGCGAAGGTCGAAATCGACCTGGCGGTAAAGCGCGTGCCGGTGGCAGGCCTGCTCGACCCGCAAATGACTTCGGCCGGCGCGATGAAGGCATGGACCCGGCCGCCAGCCGTACCCGTCAATAGCTCACATTGCACCTCAACCGCGTTTCTGTTTCTCGCGCTGCTCCTGGGTGAGTACGGCATCGATCTGCTTTTGGGCGCTGAGCGAGAGGTCGAACATCTGATGCCGCAGTTCTGACATCTTCCGGTAGCTCGCGCTGAGCGCCGCGTCATCGCGCTTCTCCGAGGCGTACTGGTCATTCATCTGCGCTTGCTCGTCCTGCATCTTGCCCATCAGATCCCAATGTTTACGCCGCACCTCGTTCTGGATCTTGGCGATCTTGCTGCGTTGCTCCACCGTGAGATTCAGATCGGATCCCGTGCCGTAGCCGCCCATCATGCCGGTACCCATGCCGTAGTCGGGGCCGTAGCCGCCGCCCATCTGGCCGGATCCCATCCCGTAACCGGAGCCGTATCCGCCCATCATGCCCGGGCCCATGCCGTAGCCCGGTCCGTAACCGCCGCGCGGCTGGTCGGCCAGCGCGATTGCTGCCACGATCGTTCCGCCTATCAACACGGCGGCACTCAAGGTCTTGCGGAGATTCGTGCGTTTCATGTCCAAGTTCCCTTTGTAGTTGACGCAATTAATGTGTCCAAGGCGGCCCGCTCACTTTTTTTTCTGCGCGACGACCCATGCCACGAAGCCGGCCACGACGATGACCAGCAGGACCGTCACCCACATCCCGCCGTATCCCCCGATCCAGCCAGTGCCAGAGCCGTCCATCATGCCGGTGCCCATGCCGTTGCCGGGGCCGTAAGTGCCGCCTTGTGACTGTTGGGCGAGTGCACTTGCTGTCACGATCGATCCGCCTATCAATGCGGCGGCGCTCAAGGTGTCGCGAACATTCATGCGTTTCATGGCCAGGTTCCATCCAGGGTTGAAGTAGTCAATGTTTTCATTGCAAGCGGCCGTCTGGGCCAATGCTCGCCGCCAGCACACGGCAACACGCCTGCGGTGCCCTGCCTGTATAGAGGCATCCACACTCGCCGTCCGTGCGCCGTCGCGCATTGATGGCCTGGACATCAAGCGCATCGCCCCCGTGCCAGGATTCATCCGGGCCGATCTGTTGCTGCGAAAACGCCGCTCCGCATTGCGACCATGTTTCGCCATTGATCCCGGCGCGGACCGGAGGTTGGCGCGGAGTCTGTCGTGCCGTGGGAAGGTCGAGCCTTGCGCAAGGACAGGCTTGGGAAAGCGAGACAGAGTGCAGCATGACTCAGCGGATTCAAGAATCGAATAGTCAGAAGTAGCCGAGCGCAATCAACACGACGATCGCGAGCATCGGCGCGCAGCACAAGACCATCCAGATCGAGTCCTTCCAGCGGCTATGCTTTCCGTCGCTCGACTCGTGATGCATGGGGAATCGCCCTACGTCCGGGCCGTGCTCCAGCCCAGCCACTTGTACAGCGGGCAATAGCCGCGGACGCCGGTCACCACGAAATCCACTCCCTGGGCGATCAGCGCGGCGTAAAGCAGCAACCATACGAGCAGCGCACCTCGGTGCAGCTTCGGATATCAGGCTGCCGCGGGTCGATCACGCGCCGCAGCAGCCACCTTTCTTCCGGGCCGCCGCCGGCGCCTGCTCGCCCGCCGGCGAGGCGGGATAGCCCGCCTCGGCGATAGCCTTGCCCAGTGCGCCGGCGGAACTGCGGCCGTCGACGCGCACCCTGCCGGTCCCGAGATCGACCTGGACGTTCGCCTCGGGGTCGACCGTTTTGACCGCACGCGTGACCGCGCTCACGCAGTGACCGCAGGTCATGCCTTCTACGCGCAACTCGAATGGACTGGGAGGGACTCTGTGCCTTCCCATGGTTGGAAGGTCAAGCCCCGTTCTAGGGGCGAGCGGCGGGCTTGACCTTCCTACCATGGGAACCTGCAGGCTGGCACCCGACTCTCAGCCAAGGGGAATATGGCCATGTCTGCTTCAATCGCGGCGGTGGCGGCGGAAGCCGCCCCAGCACCGGGAACGAGCTTCGCCTGCCCATCGCAGGCATGACGTGCGCCTCGTGCGTGCGCCTTGCAGAAGGTGCCCGGCGTGCGCGCAGTCTCCGTCAACCTCGCGTTCGGCGACGCGGTGAAGGCCGGCGCGCGCGAGGCGATCGCGGCCCTGCACGCGCAGGGCGTGAAGACCGTGATGCTGAGTGGCGACAACCGCGGCAGCGCGGAGGCCGCGGCGCGCGCCCTGGGCATCGACGAGGTCAGGGCGAAAGTGCTGCCCGCGGACAAGGCGCAGACCGTGGCCGCCCTGCGCGGCAAGAACAAGGTGATCGCGATGGTGGGCGAGCCGGCGAGGCTTCCCGCGGTTCGTAGCCGCCGCTGCGGGTGGGAATGTCGCTGCGCAGCGCGATCTCAACTCGATTGTCTTGCGTGAGCTCACCACGGCGACTTCACTCCGCCCAGAGCAGGCCTTCCATGACGGACCCTCCTTTCGCGGCTCCCTACAATGAGGCGAGTACGCGTTCCAGCCGCGTGCGCACCTCGCCTGCGATCTGCGCAATCTCCGGCCGGCCGACGAGCTGCAGTACCGCGTGCGGGTCCATGATCTCGACGCGCGTCTTGCCGCCTTCCTCGCGCACCACCACGTTGCAGGGCAGGAGTGCCCCGATCTGCGGCTCTAGCTCGATCGCCTTGTGCGCGAACTGCGGATTGCAGGCGCCGAGGATGCGGTAGGGCGCGACGTCGATGCCGAGCTTCTTCTTCAGCGTCGCCTTGACGTCGATCTCCGTCAGCACGCCGAAACCTTCCTTGGCGAGCGCCTCGGTCACTCGGGAGACGGCCTCGTCGAAACCCAAGCCGACGGTTTTTCCGAAAACGTACTTCGCAGTTGCAGTGGTTGACATAATGCCTCCTTAGAGTGATGTGCGCCGCAGCCGCAGCGCATTGGTAACCACGGACACCGAGCTCGCCGCCATCGCCGCGCCGGCGATGATGGGCGAGAGCAGCAGCCCGAAAACGGGATACAGGACGCCCGCGGCGATCGGAATGCCGAGCGCGTTGTAGCCGAAGGCGAATACGAGGTTCTGGCGGATGTTGCGCATGGTGGCGCGAGAAAGGGCCGCGGCGCGCGCGATGCCGCGCAAGTCGCCCTTTACGAGCGTCACCCCTGCGCTCTCCATCGCGACGTCGGTGCCGGTGCCCATGGCGATGCCGACGTCGGCTTGCGCGAGCGCGGGCGCGTCGTTGATGCCGTCGCCCGCCATCGCCACTTTGCGGCCTTCGGATTGCAGGCGCTTCACGTGCTTCGCCTTGTCCTCCGGCAGCACCTCGCCAATCGCATCGTCGATGCCGAGCTGGCGAGCGACCACGGCGGCTGTGCGCTTAGAGTCCCCGGTGA
>Ga0214472_10004066_pt1 | contig 15438 bp, 14 predicted proteins | sample RVTome_6_FD_207662 | JGI IMG/M metagenome (GOLD analysis project Ga0214472, IMG submission 207662) | Soil microbial communities from uranium-contaminated site in the Upper Colorado River Basin, Wyoming, United States - RVT140D175 | ecosystem: Environmental > Terrestrial > Soil > Contaminated >...
GAAAGTCTGCTGCTCGAATGGGTCGAATCGAGCGGGCTTGCGCCCGAAGAGCCGGGTCTTGCCCGGGCCGCGCTCGCCGACTGCATCGCATGACCGGATCACGGCTTCGGATCGGAATCGACCTTGGCGGCACCAAGATCGCCGGCATCGCCATGGCGGCGGACGGGAGCGTGGTGACGAAGGACCGCGTTGCCACGCCGCGCGAGGATTACGAGGGCTCGCTCGAGGCCATCGCGGCCCTGGTGGCGCGCCTCGGCGGCGCCTGCCGAACGGCGGCGAGCGTCGGCGTGGGCATCCCGGGCTCGATTTCGCCGGCAACGGGCCTCGCCCAGAACGGGAACTCGGTATGGCTCAATGGCCGGCCGCTCGGCACCGACCTGGAGCGGCGGCTCGGCCGGCCGGTGCGACTGGCCAACGATGCGGACTGCTTCACGCTGTCGGAGGCGTTCGACGGCGCGGGAAGGGATGCGCGAACGGTGTTCGGCGTCATCATCGGCACCGGTTGCGGCGGCGGCATCGTCGTCGACAACCGGCTCGTCACCGGTCCGCACAACACCGGCGGGGAATGGGGCCACATGCCGCTGCCGTGGCCACGCGAGGAAGAGAGCGACGGCCCCGACTGCTGGTGCGGGCGCAGGTCATGCATGGAAACCTGGGTCTCGGGACCGGCGCTGGCCCGCGATCACGCCCGCGTCACCGGCAAGACCCTGTCGCCGCCGCAAATCGTCGCCGCGGCCGGGACCGGCGAGCCCGGGGCGGCGGCCACCATCGCCCGTCATGGCGACAGGCTCGCACGCGGCCTTGCCGTGATCGTCAACCTGATCGATCCCGACGTGATCGTCCTTGGCGGCGGGCTGTCGAACCTTTCCCATCTCTACCAGGTCCTGCCGGGCCTGATGGAGCCGCACATCTTCGCCGATGCCTGCCGGATCACCATCCGCCCGCCGGTTCACGGCGATGCGAGCGGGGTGCGCGGCGCGGCGCGGCTGTGGCCGGCCCGCGCGGACGCCGGGCGGTGACGCCGGGCGATCGCGCGGCGGCGGGCCCCGGCGGATTCTGCCGCGACTGCGGCCACGATGCGCCCGCGGCCGACCGCTGCCCGTCCTGCGCGAGCCCGCGCATCCTCGCCCACGCCGAGATCGATGAGCTGGCGATCGCCCATGTCGATTGCGATGCGTTCTACGCCGCGATCGAAAAGCGGGACCGGCCCGAGCTCGCCGACCGGCCGGTGATCGTCGGCGGCGGGCGGCGCGGCGTCGTCTCGACCGCCTGCTATATCGCGCGCATTCACGGCGTGCACTCGGCGATGCCGATGTTCAAGGCCCTCGAGGCGTGCCCCGATGCGGTGGTGATCCACCCCGACATGGCGAAATACGCGGCCGTGGGGCGCGAGATCCGCGAGATGATGCGGGCGCTGACGCCGCTGGTCGAGCCGCTGTCGATCGACGAGGCGTTCCTCGACCTGTCGGGAACCAGCCTTCTCCACGGCGCGAGCCCGGCGCGTACGCTGGCCCGGTTCGCCGCCCGGGTCGAGCGCGAGGTCGGCATCACCGTCTCGATTGGCCTCAGCCACAACAAGTTCCTGGCCAAGATCGCGTCCGATCTCGACAAGCCGCGCGGATTCTGCGTGATCGGCCGGGCGGAAACCGACGCCTTTCTGGAGCACCAGCCGGTCGGCATCATCTGGGGCGTCGGCAGGGCGCTGCAGCGCCGGCTCGCCGATGACGGCTACCGCAGGATCGCCGATCTGCGCCGCGCCGGGGCGGAGCGGCTCACGGCCGACCATGGCACCATCGGCGCGCGGCTGGCGGCGCTCGCCTGGGGCCGCGATGCGCGAGCGGTGCAACCGCGGCGCCAGACGAGGAGCATCAGCGCCGAGACCACGTTCGATGTCGATATCTGCGATGCGGGCGAGCTCGAGACCCGGCTGTGGCGGATGTGCGAGAAGGTCGCCGCGCGGGCCAAGAGCGCGGGGCATGGCGGGCGAACGGTGACGCTGAAGCTCAAGCGCTCCGACTTTACGATCCTGACCCGGAATGCGCGGCTCGCCTCGCCGACCCAGCTCGCGGCCACCATGTTCGCGGCGCTCAGCCCGGTGCTCGGCCGGCTCGCCGACGGTCGGCCCTATCGGTTGCTGGGAGCGGGCCTGTCCGATCTCGGCGCGCCGCAGGAAGAGGCGAGCGGCGAGCTGTTCGCGGCAGGGCCGGCCAGGGCCGCGAAGGTCGAGGCGGCGATGGACGAGGTGCGTGCCCGGTTCGGCCCGCGCGCGCTCGACAAGGGCCGGGCGCTCAGCGCGGCGCCCCTTCCTGCGCGCAGTCGGGCGCTTCCAGGAACTCGAGATCGGAAAGAACGCCCCTGATGACGATGTCGCCGTAGTCGAGAACGAGTTCGGACGCGACGCCATTCGCGTAGAGGTCGAAGCTCTGGGCGAAGGCCGGAGTTTCATCGCCCTTGCCCTCGCCCTCGAAATAGCTGACCGTGACCCGCCAGGCGCTGAACCCTGAAAGCTTGGCGCCGGCGGGGCCGCCATCCCCGGTCGACGCTTCGTCGGGGTGGCGCTCGGTCCCGATCACCGCCAGCGTCTGGTAGACCTTCCTGCCGTCGCCGGAGACGTCATAGACGCTCGTCTCGGCGATGTGCTCGCCCGCCATGGCCGCACCCAGGATCGAGGCGAGGTGAGCGGTCGGAAACACGGTACCGGCCGGCAGATCGAACGTCTCGTCGGTCGGCTTCGACAGCGTCACCTGTCCGCCCCGCGCCGGCGTGCCCTGCTCGGCGTGGGCCGTGACCTCCTCGATCACCGTATCGTTCATGCGCCGAACCGAGGTGAAGCTGTAGGACTTGCCGTGGCTGTCCTCGAACGAGGCGAAGCGGATGTCATCGACGTCGACATCGCCGTCGGAATCGGCCATCTGTGCGATCCAGCGCATGGACACCGTGTAGCCCTCGCAGGGCGTGCCGGCGAACTCGTGGACCATGCGCCCGCGCACCGACACGATCGCGCTCGCCGAACTGCGCGACATGAGGCTGAGATCGTAGACCGCGCGGTGCGGCGCGAGAGCTGTGGCCGGAACCGAACGACCCGCCGCCGGCATGGCGACCAGGATCACGCCGAGGACAACGGCAAGCGAGTATTGAATGCGGCGCGCGCTCATGCGATCTCGAACCTGTTGCGGCGTTCCGGGGATCGGATGCAACGCAGGTGCCAGCGGCCTGTCAAGGGTCTTGCGGTCCGGGCCGCCCGCATGAACCGATCAGCAAAGGAAAGCCAGTCCCCATGAGTGTGACCTCGAGGCTCGAACAGCTCGGCATCCGGCTGCCGGAAGCGGCCGCGCCGGTCGCCAACTACGTCCCCTTCCGCCGGTCGGGAAATCTGCTCCTCGTCTCCGGCCAGCTTCCGCTCAAGGACGGCAAGCCCGCCTTTACCGGCACGCTCGGAACGGACTCGATCACGATCGAGGCGGCCGGGCAGGCTGCGCGGCTCGCGGCGCTCAATGTCCTTGCCCAGGCAAGCGCCGCGCTCGGCGGCGACCTCGACCGGATCGCGGCATGCCTGCGGCTTGGCGTTTTCGTCGCCGCCACCGCCGAATTCACCCGGCACCCCCAGGTGGCGAACGGAGCCTCGAACCTCATGGTCGAGGTCCTTGGCGATGCCGGTCGCCACGCCCGCGCCGCCGTCGGCACGTCCGGCCTGCCGCTCGGCGTGCCGGTCGAGGTCGAGGCCATGTTCGAGGTCCGCTGAGGGATCGGACATGCGCGGCCCGGACTGGCTTGTCGCTCGGCCGATCGCCCATCGCGGCCTGTACGACCCGGCGGCCGGCATTCCCGAGAACTCGATTGCCGCCGCGCGCGCGGCGGTCGAGGCCGGCTACGCGATCGAGGCCGACGTGCGGCCCGCGGCCGACGGCACGGCGATGGTGTTTCACGATGCCGCGCTCGAACGCATGACCGGCGCGGCGGGACGGATCGGCGAGGCAATGCCCCGCGCCCTGTCCCGCCTTCGCCTTGCCGGCGGCGACGAGCCCATTCCAAGCCTTGCCGAACTTCTCGCGGCAATCGCCGGCCGGGCCGGCCTGTTCGTCGAGATCAAGTCGGGCATCGGGCGCGCCGCGTCGGGGGCGAGGGCTTTCGCGCACGAGGTCGCACGCGAGCTCGACGCATATCGGGGTCCCGCCGCCATCATGTCGTTCGATCCGGAAAGCGTACGCGCGGCCGGTGAAATCGCGCCACGGGTCCCGCGCGGTCTTGTCTCGGGAGCCCATCGCGGCGAGGATGATCGCCGCACGCTCGATGCGCTGACCCGCTGGCGGCGGCGGCACCTGCTTGCAGTGTGGGAGACACGGGCCCATTTCGTTGCCTATGACTCGCGCGCGCTGCCCGCGATCGCGCCTGCCATCGTTCGTCTTGCGGGCGTGCGCCTGTTGACCTGGACGGTGCGCGGCCCGGACGAGATGAAGCGCCTCGAGCGTCATGCCGACCAGATCATTTTTGAACGGTTCCGGCCGTGACGACCCTACCGGCGTGTCTATTGAGGTGTCATGGGTGACCCGGCGGAACTGACGGCAAGCGCCGAGACCTCCATTGCCGATATCGGCCGCGAGGCGTGGGACGCGTGCGCCAATCCGCCGTCCGCGTCTCGGGACCGGAAATGGCGCTACCCGTTTCTGTCGTTTGATTTTCTGGAGGCGCTCGAACGCTCGGGATGCGCGAGCGCCAAGACCGGCTGGCTCGGCCAGCACCTCGTCCTGAGGACCGCCAGCGGCGAGATCGTCGCGGTGTGCCCGTGCTATCTCAAGAACCATTCCTTCGGCGAGTACGTGTTCGACCATGCCTGGGCCGACGCCTTCGAGCGCGCCGGCGGGCGCTACTACCCGAAACTGCAGGCGGCGGTCCCGTTCACGCCGGTCACCAGCCCGCGCATCCTGGTGCGCGACGGTTTCGAGCGGCCGGTGGCGGAACGGGCGCTGGCCTCGGCCGCGATCCAGATCACCGGCAGGCTCGACGCATCGAGCCTACATCTCACATTCCTTCCCGAGGACGAATGGACCCATCTCGGCGCGCTCGGCCTGCTGCAGCGCACCGGCAAGCAGTTCCGCTGGCCGAACCGGGGCTACGGGACCTTCGACGATTTCCTGTCCGCGCTCTCCTCGCGCAAGCGCAAGACGATCCGCAAGGAGCGGGCCCGCGCGCTCGAGAGCGGAATCGAGGTCGAGCTCGTGACCGGCGCCGACCTCGCCGAGCGCCACTGGGATGCGTTCTTCGACTTCTACATGGACACCGGCGCGCGCAAATGGGGCCACCCCTATCTCAACCGCGCGTTCTTCTCGCTGATCTCGGAGCGCATGGCGGGCCAGCTTCTCCTCGTGCTCGCGCGCCGCGCGGGACGCTATATCGCCGGCGCGCTCAACATCATCGGCGCCGACACGCTGTTCGGCCGCTACTGGGGCGCGATCGAATATCACGAGTGCCTGCACTTCGAGCTGTGCTTCTACCAGGCGATCGACTTCGCCATCGCCGAAGGCATCCAGTGGGTCGAGGCGGGCGCCGGCGGACAGCACAAGCTCGCGCGCGGCTACCTGCCGATGACGACCTATTCGGCCCATTATGTGGCGCACAAGGGGCTGAGGCGCGCCATCGCCGACTATCTCGACGACGAGCGCAACTGGGTCGAGCTCGAACAGCGCGAGCTCGGCGAGCACGCGCCCTACCGGCACGGGGATGGCGGCTGAGCGCCTTGCGGGCGCTCGGTGATGACGCTAAGAGCCACGCGAGCGAGCCGAGCCGGAGGGTCCCATGACCGCCTATGACGACCAGAACATCTTCGCCAGGATTCTCGCCGGCGAAGTGCCGTCGGTCCGCGTTTTCGAGGACGAGCGGACCGTGGCGATCATGGACATCATGCCGCGCGCCGACGGCCATGTGCTGGTGCTGCCGAGGGCGGCCTCGCGCAACATTCTCGACATCGACCCGGTCGATATGGCGGCCGTCATGGCGACGGCGCAGAAGATCGCGCGGGCGCAGATGACGGCATTCGGCGCCGACGGCATCACCGTGCAGCACTTCTGCGAGGGCGCCGGCGGCCAGGTCGTGTTCCATACCCACGTCCACGTCCTGCCGCGCCATGAGGGCGTCGCGCTGAGGCCGCCCGGCCAGATGGCGGAGCAGGCCCTGCTCGAACGTCATGCCGAAATGATCCGCGGCGCCCTGAACACGTAGCCGATGGAGCGCAGCGCAATCGCCAACGCGATTTCGTCGGGACGGCTCGAGGTGGCGGGCCCGCGCGCGATCGAAAAGGCGCTCGGCGACTGGCTCAATCTCGGGCCGCTGACCGAGGTGGCGACGGCGCGGGGCTTAGGTCCCCGCGACCTTGTCCTCGGCTCGCTCCTCCTCAACGTCTACCGTCGCAGACTTTACATCGTACCGTTCCATATTGAACTGATCAAATCCAAATCCATATCTATCTGCTGGGATCATAGACTCCAAAATCCCTGGAATTTGCATCATTAATTCACGAAATCCGCGACAATATACAGAAGAACACCTTTCCTTCACATTTTTATACGCAATATGGTGCAAAAAATAGTCCTTTGTACTATTAATTACGCACAGTCCATGTACGTGCGCTTCACTTTGTTTTGATGTTGCCGACTTGAAATTGTCTAGCAACTTACAAGCGCTTTCCCAACCACGATATGCAAATATAAAATACCTTGGAGGTAAGGATGATCCTATCCCTACGTACTGCACCTTCCGATCTTTACCATCATCAACTCGCCTTTTATAGCATTTATTTGGTTCTCCATCGTCCGATTTTGCCATTCTCCGGATTTCTACGCATTTTTCCATAGACTCTATAAGTCTATCTCAAGTAAGCTTGGTTTTTACCTCAATAACTCCATACACAATTTCGATAGGGTAGATTGCCCACGCTTCAGATGCATACAGCGGCGCATTGTTAAGTTTGTCAAAAAGGATAATATCACATTGAGGACTTTGCTTGGCGTTTGGCCCGCCGCATGCTATGAACCCTGTGCCTACCCCAATCTTTGGCGGAAGATATCCACGCAGGAATTTGACCAAATGACTTTCATTTAACCGACCAATCTCTGGATTATGGTCAGTAAGTTTGCTAAAATACTCTGCTTCTGTCCGTAACTTTTGTAGTTCCCCCTCGAATAGCTTACCTAGGTCAAAGGGCGTAGGCATTGCTTTTTGCCACCACAATACAGAATATTTGGACCGAGGCCTAATCCACCGCGAGCGGCACCTTCGGCACCGAACCCCGGCCGGTGCTGCCGCCATTGTTCCTCGGCGCGCCGCTGGAGCCGTCGGGCCCCCTGGGGGCCTTCTTCGGCTTCGGCCGGCGCTTCGGCCGCGGACGCGGTATCGGCAGGTCGGGCTCCTCGAAGGTGAAGCCGAGTTTCCTGGTTCCTTCCTCGGCTTGCTCCAGCGTTACCGAAACGGCACCGCCCTTCATCAGCCGGCCGAACAGCACCTCGTCGGCGAGCGGCTTCTTGATGTGCTCCTGAATGACGCGCGCGAGCGGGCGGGCACCGAACTTCTCGTCGTAGCCGTGGTCGACGATCCAGTCGGTCGCCTCCTCCGACATCGCGATCGTGACGTTGCGGTCGGCGAGCTGGACCTCGAGCTCGAGCACGAATTTCTCGACCACCTGGCGCACAACGTCGCGCGGCAGGTTGGAGAACGCGATCACCGCGTCCAGCCGGTTGCGGAACTCGGGCGAGAACATGCGGTTGATCGCTTCCTCGTCGTCGCCCTCGCGCTTGACCTGCGAAAAGCCGATCGGCGGCCTGGCGAGGTCTGACGCACCCGCGTTGGTGGTCATGATCAGGATCACGTTGCGGAAGTCGACGCTCTTGCCGTTGTGATCGGTGAGCTTGCCGTGGTCCATGACCTGCAGGAGGATGTTGAACAGGTCCGGGTGCGCCTTCTCGATCTCGTCGAGCAGCAGAACGCAGTGGGGGTGCTGGTCGACGCCGTCGGTCAGGAGCCCGCCCTGATCGAAGCCGACATAGCCGGGCGGCGCGCCGATCAGCCGCGAGACCGTGTGGCGCTCCATGTATTCCGACATGTCGAAGCGGATCAGCTCGACGCCCATGAGCGAAGCGAGCTGACGGGCGACCTCGGTCTTGCCGACGCCGGTCGGCCCCGAGAACAGATAGCACCCGATCGGCTTTTGCGGCTCCCTGAGCCCCGCCCGCGCCAGCTTGATCGCCGCCGACAGCGCCTCGATCGCGCGTTCCTGGCCAAATACGACGCGCTTCAGGTCGGTGTCGAGATCCTTCAGCACCGCGGCATCGTTCTTGGACACGGATTTCGGCGGAATGCGCGCCATGGTGGCGACCGTCGCCTCGATCTCCTTGACGCCGATGATCTTGCGCCGCCGCGCGTCGGGCAGCAGCATCTGGCGGGCGCCGGTCTCGTCGATGACGTCGATCGCCTTGTCCGGCAACTTGCGGTCGTGCATGTATTTGGCCGCGAGTTCCACCGCCGACTTGATCGCCTGGTCGGTGTAGCGAATCCTGTGAAACTCCTCGAAATAGGGTTTCAGCCCGCGCAGGATCTTGATCGTGTCGGGAACGCTCGGCTCGTTGATGTCGATCTTCTGGAACCGGCGCACGAGGGCGCGGTCCTTCTCGAAATGCTGGCGGTACTCCTTGTAGGTGGTCGAGCCGATGCAGCGCAGATGCCCCGACTGGAGCGCCGGCTTCAAGAGGTTCGAGGCGTCCATCGCGCCGCCCGAGGTGGCGCCGGCACCGATCACGGTGTGAATCTCGTCGATGAACATGATCGCGCCGGGATAGTTCTCGATCTCCTTGACGACCGCCTTCAGCCGCTCCTCGAAATCGCCGCGATAGCGCGTCCCGGCAAGGAGCGCGCCCATGTCGAGCTGGAAGATCGTCGCATCCCTCAGCACATCGGGAACATCGCCCTCGGTGATGCGGCGGGCGAGACCCTCGGCGATCGCGGTCTTGCCAACGCCCGGATCGCCCACGAACAGGGGATTGTTCTTCTGGCGCCGGCACAGAACCTGAATGGTGCGCGCGAGCTCGGCGGCCCGCCCGATCAGCGGATCGATGCGCCCTTCGTTCGCCTTGCGGTTGAGGTTGACGCAGTATTGGGACAGCGCATCGTTGCCATCCTTCTCGTCCTCGTCGCCGCCGCGCGCTTCTCCCTCCTCGGAGGCGCCGCGCACGGGCCTTGCCTCGGACAGTTCGGCGCGCTTGGCGATTCCGTGGCTGATGTAGTTGACCGCGTCATAGCGGGTCATCTCCTGCTCCTGCAGGAAAAAGGCGGCATGGCTTTCGCGCTCGGCAAAGATCGCGACCAGCACGTTGGCGCCCGTCACTTCTTCGCGGCCGGACGACTGGACGTGGATCACCGCGCGCTGGATCACCCGCTGGAAGCTCGCCGTGGGCTTGGCATCCTCGCCGCCGGCGACCACGAGATTCGACAGATCGTGATCGACGTAGTCGACGAGATTCTGCTTGAGGACATCGAGATCGACATTGCAGGCGCGCATGACGGCGGCGGCATCGGCGTCGTCGATCAGCGCGAGCAGAAGGTGCTCGAGCGTCGCATATTCGTGATGGCGATCGTTCGCCAGCGCCAGCGCACGATGCAGTCCCTGCTCAAGACTCCGCGAGAACGTCGGCAACTCCAGCTCCTTCAGTCCTTCTCCATGGTGCACTGTAGCGGGTGCTGGTGCTTGCGGGCAAAATCCATCACCTGGGTCACCTTGGTTTCCGCCACCTCGTATGTGTAGACACCGCAGATCCCGACACCGTGCTGATGCACATGGAGCATGATCCGTGTTGCCTCCTCACGCCCCTTGGAAAAAATCCGCTCCAGAACATGGACCACGAACTCCATCGGCGTGTAGTCGTCATTCAGCAGCAGTACCTTGTACATGCTGGGCTTTTTCGTCTTCGTGCGGGTCTGGGTGACGATCTCGCCGTCGCTCCGCCCGCGATCACGCCCGGACCCGCCCCTTGTCGCCAGCAGCGGCACGCGGGTCATTTTCAAGTGGTCCCGAACTACTTTCAACATCACGACAGTTGGGGTGTGCCGAACCTGCGGACACGTGCGATTGTAACACCGGAACGGGACACGCATGCAATAGATAGGCGGGCGCCGGCGGCGTGAAAACACCCCGCAGCGTCGAGCAGGCATGTGATTTTGGATGGCGGGTTGCGCCGGCGCGCGGCGGGCCGAGGCAAATCGGCTGCCGGTATGATTCGCGGATCCTGCCGGCGCGCGGACCGGCGCCAAACAAAAGGCCCGGCAGGTGCGCCGGGCCGTGAATCCGCGATCATCGGTGTTTCATGTCTGCCGGCGCCCGCCAGTTCCCCGGTCCGGACGGCTGGTCAATTTTCTGGCCTGCCTCGCAGGCGGCGGAGTTGATCGGACCCGATTCGCCGGCAGCGGAGCCCGCTCCAGTGGCGGTCAGGCGGACTTGCGAATCTGCTTCTCGATCGGCGCCAACGCCTCGCGCGCGGCGGCGAAATACATCTCGCCAAGCTTGCCGGTCTCGCTCACGAAATTGTCATACGCCTTCTTGGCGAACTCGGCCTGGGTCTGGTAGGCCGAATCGACGGACCGGGCCGCCAGCGTGGCTTCCAGCGCCTTGGTCGACAGATCGAATGAAGACTTCGTATAGTCGGCGCATTCGGCCGCGATCGCCTGCCAGCCGTTGGTCCACGCCGAAAGGCACTCCATCGCCGCCTCGAAACCTTCGCGGCCCTTGGCCTGATAGTCGTCAAAACTGGTCATGGTCATCTCGCTCATGGCTCCGCGAACCCCTTTTTCGGTCGTCAGCGCGGCGGCATGCTGCGCTGCACAATCCAATATTTAGGCTTCCCGCCGCCGGTCGTCAAGATGTTTTTGCTGCAGCGCAACAAAAAAATCGACCGCTCCTTTTTACCGATCGCTAACCTCGGCTGACTAGGGTGGCGAATCGTTGGATCCGCCGGTCGGGGGCTGCGTCCTGCCTCAATATTGTCGCAATAAGGTGTTGGTTTTCCACACGAACGGTGGTGCGGCGATGGAAGGTCTGGTAAGCGAGTCGGTCGGTACGGCGCGTTGGTGAGGGGACATCTGATGAGTAGCCGCCGGCCTGTCGCCTGGCTCGTTCATGTGGTGGTCTTCGCCGTTGTCGTGCTGACCGCCGGCACGACCGCGACACCGGCCGCGGCCAACAGCAAGTACGCATCGCTGATCATCGACGCCAATACGGGCGCCGACATCCGCGCGCGCAACGCCGATTCGCCGCGCTATCCCGCCTCGCTCACGAAGATCATGACCCTCTATGTCCTGTTCGGTGAAATCGCGGCGGGCCGAATCAAGAAGTCCGACCGGATCACGTTCTCCGCCCACGCGGCGGCGCAGCCGCCATCCAAGCTCGGCCTCGAGCCCGGCGAGACCATCACCGTCGATGACGCAATCGGGACGCTGATCACCAAATCGGCCAACGACGTCGCGGCCGCGGTCGCCGAGCATATCTCGGGCACCGAGTGGCAGTTCGCCAAGCGCATGACCGAGACCGCGCGCGCGCTCGGCATGACCCGCACGACATTCCGCAACGCCTCCGGGCTTCCGAACGCCGAGCAGAAGACGACGGCGCGCGACATGGCGACGCTTGGCCTCAGAATGATGACCGACTTCCCGGAATTCTACAAACTGTTCCGGCTGAAGAGCTTCACTTGGCGCGGCAACACCTATTCCAATCACAACCGGCTGCTCGGCACGTTGTCCGGCACCGAGGGTATCAAGACCGGGTACACGCGGGCGTCCGGATACAATCTCGTCGCTTCGGCGCGGCGCGGCGACAAGATCGCCATCGGCGTCGTCATGGGCGGCAAGTCGGGATCGAGCCGTGATGCGCATATGCGCGCAATTCTCGAGGAATCGTTTCCCAAGCTGTCGACGCAGCCGAACCTGTCGCCGCGCCCCAAGCCGGCGCTGGTCGCCGCCGCTCCGGCGACACCGGCGCCGGAACCGGCACCGGAGCGGGCCGAAGCCGCCCCGACCCGGCCGGGAACGGTGAAGCTGACCATGGTGGAGGTGCCGCCGCGCTCGCGCGAGCTGCCACTGGCCGAGCCGGTCTCACGCCCGCCGGGCTATACGGCCGCCGGCCGCCAGCAGATGATCAAGCCGACCGTGGCGCGAGCCGCGGTGATGCGCGCCGCGTCGCTGCCGCCGACCGCCATGTCCGCCTACCAGGTCGCCTCCTCGGTGCCGGCCGGGGCGTCGGCCTATGTGGACGACGCCGAAGGCTCGATGGATCCGATCGAACGGCTGATCGCGGCGGCGATGGAGATGCCCGACATCGCGGGCGAGGTCGACTCGACGCGGGCCGGGCGCCTCATCGTGCCCGAGCGCGCGGCATCGCCCGCGCCCACTTCCGATGAAGGCGGCGGCGGCGATGTGAGCGCGGTCGCCGCCGCGGCGACACCGGCCCACACGCCGGAGCCCGAAGCCATCGAAATTCCCGCCGGCTACCAGATTCAGGTCGGCGCCTATGCCTCCCAGAGCGATGCCCAGCGCCGGCTCGAGACCGCGCAGAAGACCGCCAGCGAGCTCCTCGCCGAGGCGATGGGCTTTACGCCGTCGGTCGAGAACGAGAGCGGCACGATCTACCGCGCGCGCTTTGCCGGACTCGACAAGCAATCGGCCACCCGCGCGTGCTCGGCGCTCAAGAAGCGCAGCATCGACTGCATCGTGGTCGCGCGATAGACCATTTCATGTCTTGACGGCACCGGCCCCATCCCCAACGCCGGTTGTCACCGCGATTTCAGCAGCAGGTCCTTGGCCTCGTTCACCTTGGAGGCAAGATAGGTCGAGCCGCCCTGGTCGGGATGCAGCTTCTTCATCAGCTGGCGATGGGCGCTGCGGATCTGCTCCTTGGTCGCATTCGGCGCGACGCCCAGAACCTCATACGCCTCCTCCCGGGTCATCGGGCCGCCGGTATCCGCGGCGCGCGCGCCTTCCGCCTGCCCCTGCTCGGCGCCCACCCTCGCCCGCCAGCCCCCATGCGTTCGATCGAGGTAGGCATCGAGAAGCTGGACCGACCGTGGGTCGCTGCCGGCGCATGACCGCCTCAGGTCCAGCAGCGCTTCGAGATCGAGGCTGCCCAGCCGTTGCCCGGCCATGGCGCCCGCAAGGACCTCGCCCTCCATTTCGCCGCTGTCATGATCGAGGGTCATCTCGATGGTCGCGGTGCGCACGCGCGAGGTCTGCCCGGCCGACGGCCGGCCGGAGCCGGGAAAGCCCCGCGGCAGGCCGAAACCGCGGGACAGCAGCGTCAATGCGATCCAGGCGAGCGGCACGGCAAACAGAAACCGGCCGGCGAGCGCCAGCAGAACGGCCAGCAGCAGGGCCGAAATGCCGCCCCCCCTGCGCAGGGTCTGGGCCAGCGTGGCCGGGTTCGCCCGCACGAAGGCCAGGCCGCCCAGCAGCAACAGGCCGAGAGCGGCAATGCCGAGGAGGACATAGGCCATGCCGGGCTATCTGAGCTGTTCGATCAACCGGCGCGCGCCGCCGGTATCGCGGTGATCGGCGAGCGCCTCCAATCCCCCGGCGGCATAGACGGCGACAGCCGCGAGCAGTTCGCGCAACTGGTCCGCCGAAGCCGCATCGAAGCGGCAATAAGCACCTGACGACAGGCGCGCGATTTCCCGGAAGGCGGCGCCGGCGACCGGCTCGTGGCCCTCATGGAACATGAAGACCGGTACCTTGAGCATGCCGAGCTCGCCGGCGAGAACGCACAGCTCGTCGACATTTTCCTCCATGCAGTCGCCGACATAGACAAGGGCGCTGACGGGCTTGCGCCCGGTCTCCTTCAGCGCGTGGCGCAGCACGCGATGGATCTGGGTGCGGCCGCCGCGGCAGTAGACCGAGGTCATCAGGCGGGCGAGCGCCTCGGGGTTGCCGACCCACTTGCTGGCGCGGCATTCGCCAAGCCCGCGAAAATAGATGAGCTGGACGTCGAGGCCGCCGATGGCCGAGGTGGCGCGGAACATGTCGCCCTGAATGGCCAGCGCGCGGTCCCATGTGGGCTGGCGGCTCATGGTCGCATCCATGGCGAAGATCAGCCTTCCGCGCCCGGCGCCGGAGGCCCGCGGCCGGCGCCTCACTTTCGACAGGAACCGGTTGATCTCGCTTTCGCTCGACCTCGTGATCTCCCTGTCGGACGCCGGTGCGGGGGGCTTGCGGTCTTTGCTCATGAAACCTTTGTTCAGGCTAGCCCGAAGCGGCCCCATCGCCGAATACGGGGCCCGATCCTCGCCTATACAATGGGAATTTGCAGCGCCATTGGCAATCCGCCGTTTGAGCCCTGCCAGCCGGACCGCGGGCGCCAGCTCCACCTCGCGCTGTCGATGCGGCCGCGAGAGCGTCGCCGCTCCCGCCCGGCTCACACCAGAGCGGCGATGTGGGACTGCCGTCCGTGATGGGGACGGGCGAACGGGCCACGCATGATCTCATGTGATGGATAAATCCAAATCTACAAATATTTGTTCTAACGTACTTTTGTTGACCTTCCTTGAACCGGCCTTTCCGGTGAATCCGCGCTCGCCAGTGACAGCAGCGTCGTGTTGCCGCCCGACGCGGTCGTATCGGTGGAGCGGGTGCGCTCGGTGGCGAACCGGTGCAGATAGAGCGCGCCGCCCGCCTTGGGGCCGGTTCCCGACAGACCTTCGCCGCCGAACGGCTGCGCGCCGACGACCGCGCCGATCTGGTTGCGGTTGACGTAGACATTGCCCACCCGGGCGCGGGCGGCGATGTCGCGGGCGCGGGTCTCGATGCGGGTGTGAACCCCGAGGGTGAGCCCGTAGCCCCAGCCATTGATGGCATCGACGAGCTGATCGAGCCGGCTTGCCTCGAACCGCAGCACGTGGAGCACGGGGCCGAACACCTCGCGGTCGATTTCGGCGGGCGAGCCGATTTCATACGCCGCCGGCGCAACGAAGGTGCCGTGCCCGGCCGCCTCCGGCAGCTCCAGCTCGCGGATTACCCGGGCCGATGCGCGCATCGCCGCCTTGTGCTCCTCGAGCCGGCCGCGCGCCTCCTCGTCGATCACCGGTCCGACATCGGTCGTCTCGTCGAACGGACTGCCGACGATGAGCGTGTCCATGGCGCCGGCCAGCATGTCGATGATCCGCCCGGCGATGTCGCTCTGGACGCACATGACCCTCAGCGCCGAGCAGCGCTGGCCGGCGCTATCGAACGCGGAAGCAATCGCGTCGCGCACGGCCTGCTCGGGCAACGCCGTCGAATCGACGATCATCGCATTGAGGCCGCCGGTCTCGGCGATCAGGGGCACCAGCGGCCCGTCGCGGGCCGCGAGCGACCGGGCGATCGCCCGCGCGGTGTCGGTTCCGCCGGTGAAGGCGACCCCGGCGGTGCGCGGATCGGCGA
>Ga0214472_10004067_pt1 | contig 15438 bp, 10 predicted proteins | sample RVTome_6_FD_207662 | JGI IMG/M metagenome (GOLD analysis project Ga0214472, IMG submission 207662) | Soil microbial communities from uranium-contaminated site in the Upper Colorado River Basin, Wyoming, United States - RVT140D175 | ecosystem: Environmental > Terrestrial > Soil > Contaminated >...
TCGCGGTAGTTCTTGAGCCGGGTGATGATCTCGTCCTTCAGTGCCTGGGCCTCGGCGCCCTGCCCGACGATGCCCTCGCCCTCGCGGCCCTTGACGTTGAGGAACATGCCGGTCAGACCCAGGACATAGGCCTTCGTCTTGGACCAGTCGACGTCGCGCAGCCACTCCGCGGAGCCGTCGGCACCCTCCTTGAGGGTCAAATAGCCCTCGTCCAGGAGCCATCGGTTCAGGTTGACGCCGCGCCGGAACGACGTGAAGCCGTGGTCGGAGATGACCATCAACATGTCGTCGTCGTTGACGCGCTCGAGAACCTTGCCCAGGAGCACGTCGTTGTGCGCGTAGATCTTTTCGACGGCGTTCGCGTGTTCGGGATTCTCGATGCCGCGTGCGGCGGGATGACCCTCGTCGATGTAGCGCCAGAACATGTGCTGGATGCGGTCGGTGCCGTCGAAGACGCAGGTCAAAGAGCCCTCCCGCAGCCGGTCGAGAGCCGCGAAGAACATCTCCTGGCGCTCGTTGTCGATGTCGTAGGCCTGCTGCAGAAACGTGGCATCGTCGGTCACGCCTTCGTTGAGCGCCCAGGTGTCCTCGGCGAGGCCCAGCGTGCAGTAGGAGCCGATCTTCTTCGCCATGTAGGTCGCGTAGTAGGAGGGGTGCGAGATGGGCATCGACGGCTTGTCCGGATCGATGTTGATGGGCGTCACGTAGAGCGAGAAATGCTCGTCCATCTCGGTGACCATGAAGCGACAGACGCCCTGCACCTTGATGGCTGGGGCGGCCGGGAAGCTCAGCGTCGTCCACTCCGAGAGCACGCCCGACTCGAGCTGGAGTCTTGTGCCGTCGATGTTCAGCTCCGTGCGATTTCGCGCCTTGTCCAGCTGTATCGTCATGGGGATCTTCATCGCCGGCCTCCCGTCGATGAAGCTGTTCTCAGGCCCTTCGATTGCCGTCTCGAAGCGTTCGAGCCCCTTTTCGAGTTCGAAACGGGCTCCCCCCTCCTTGAACGCGCCCTTGGCCGGACGTGTCGTAAACAGCAGGAAGGTGCCCTGGGTTCCCAGGAGATCCGGCGTGCACATGGCGCTGAGCTGCGCGCCGTAGAACTTCTCGGGCGGGAAGGTGATGGGCACGCGGAGCACGGTGGACCAGTTGTGATACTCGCCCAGGATCGTCCAGAACGGCTTGCTCTTGCGCAGCAGGCGGATGATCGGCTTGCTCAGCGGGATGCGGTACTTACCGATCTTCATCGTCCGCTCGACTTCGCCGATTTCGGTCGAGGAGAGCAGCGGCAGATAGGTTCGACGATCGCGGTCCAGGAAGTCGAAGATGTTGTGCTTCGCCGGATGGGTCCCAGTGCAGAAGGAAGACCAGGCGACCGGCGAGATGGCCGGATATGTGGTTCCGAGGCGGTGATAGCAACCCATCTCGGCGAGACGCTGGAAGTTGGGCAGCTTTCCCTGCCCCATGTAACGATCGGTCATGCGCGGATCCTGCCCGTCGAGTCCGACGATGATCAGGCGCTTCACCCACGGCTTCGGCCGGCCGCGGTACTTGATCACGAGCCAGAGCTTGCGGAACGGCCAGATCAGGAAGGATGCGAAGACAACGATGACGGTGGACAGGAAGACGAAGAGGGAGCCCACGAGGGCGAAGCCCGCGCCAGGCCCGATGTAGGCCGCAGCGGTGGTCGGGTGGAGGAGGACGACCGCCGCGACATACGCCAGCAGGAGTCCTCGGTGGCGACCCAGGAACGCCAAGATCGGAGCGCTAATCGGCATTTGGTAGGCCGATGCCTTTCCCAGAGCCCGCTCCCCGCGCGGGGCTCCTCAGTGACCGTCAATTTCCCGACTGTCTGCGAGACAAGAACCCGTATTTTATAGTGTTTCGGGCCATCCAACAAGTCGGCGAACGGGACGCGAGGACCCGGAATCGCGGCTCGTGCCTCACGGGAGCTATGCTACCTTCTGCCGTCGCACGCGGGCGGATGAGGCCAGTGCCCGCAGGACCCATCGAGGGAGATCTCACAGTGCCAGGATTTGGAAAACTCGTCCGTCAGCTGCGCTACGGCAAGCCCATCGTCGTCGTCTCCGGCCTGCCGCGGTCCGGCACCTCCATGGCCATGAAGATGTTGGAGGCCGGTGGCATGGACATGGTGATCGACCATGTGCGGACAGCCGACGAGGACAATCCGAAGGGCTATTACGAGGATCAACGCGTGATGGACCTGGCTCAGGCCAAGGACAAGTCCTGGCTGAAGGATTCGCGTGGCAAATGCGTCAAGATCATCGCCTATCTGCTCTCCCATCTGCCCATGGAGAACAACTACAAAGTCGTCTTCATGCACCGCGACATCGAAGAAGTGCTCGCCTCCCAGAAGAAGATGCTCGACCGGCGCGGCGAGGCGTCGGACACCGAAGATGCCGCGATGATCGAAGCCTACGATCAGAACCTCGAGCGCGTGCGCTTCATGCTCAAATTTCGCGATTGCTTCGAGACGCTGGAGATCAACTACCGCGAGGTCATTCGGGAGCCGGAGGCGCATGCGAATCGGATCGCGGATTTTTTGGGTCTGCCGTTGGATCGCAGAGCCATGGCGAGTGTGGTGGATCCGGAGCTGTATCGGAATCGGGGGGCGAGCTGACAGAAGCGCTCGCTCGAGCCGCGTGGCGGAAGCGAGCGTCTACTGCAGGGATACCGGCAATCCCCGACTCCTGCTCCCATCGGCGCGCACGACGAAGACGAAGACCTCGTCGCCCGCCGAGAACGACCCACGATTCAGCTCGACCGTGATCTCGTCGTCCGACCATGCCGTGGGAACCTGCGTCTCCAAGTGCGTGCAGAGGTCGTAGGTCGGTCGGTCCCCGATCTCGACCCGAGCCTGGGTCCCGAACTGGAGATAGAGGTCATCGTAGAAGAAGTCGGCCCTCTGCTCCATGTCTGAACCGACGTTGTCATCGAAGTAGTTCTGGAACTGAAAGTGTCTCCACGGCTGTGCGGCGTCGCGCGTGCAGTCCGTCGAGTGGGTGAGAATGCCCGACCAGTCGACCGAGACCTCCTCGACCTGGTTCGGCTTGTGAACCGAGAAGAAGAACTCTCCGTTGGCCACGTCCAGATCGCTCGACTTTGCCCGAATGACCACGCGTGTCCATTCGCGGGGACTCGGGAAGTTCTCCGCGCTCGATTCACCAACAGGGTCGCCAATATTGGGCCCGGAAAGGCCACATGAGCTGCTCGTGCAGAGCGGTGCGCCGACTTCGTTGTCGAAGATATTCTCGTAGCATCTTCTCCAGGCCCATTGATTGCCCTCGTTGGCACAGAAGATCAGGACGGTCGCCGCGCCGGGAGCGTCGTCCGTCCACCGGGCGCCGGTGTAGATCTCACCGCATGTATTGTTCACCGTCGCGTCACCGATGCGAAACCACTTGTTGGCGCTATAGCCGATGGGAACGCTGGTGTGGATGGGGTCGAACCAGAACCAGAACGAGATCCAGATCTCGTCGTAGCTCGTCGGATGCGTGTAGAGCATGACGGACTGCCAGGCACCCGTGGAACGGACGACGCGCGCCAGAACGGACTTCGAACCGCTATGGGCTCGTTCAGTGGAGATCGAGGCGGGAATCGGTGTCGCCTGTCCCGTCGTCCACGCCTTCACACCCTTGAGTCTGTTGAACGGTGTCCGATCGCGGCTGGCCTCGATCCATCCTTTTGAGCCGAGTCCCGAGGCGATCTCGAGCGTGTGCGCGCCGAAGGCTGCGCCCGTCAGCCGGATGGCATTGCCGTGGACGAGCTCGCCCCAGACAGCCTGGACGTGTGGCGGATCCGCGGACTCGCCGGCGTTCGGTGACGGGTTCGACGCGGCGTCGACTGCCCAGTATGGGATCAGGACGGAAATCCCCAGCATCACGCCGAAGCACCGGACAAGGCTCCATGATGTGCGGATCGCCATGCTCCAATGATACCGCCTGAGGAACTTTTCGATCAAGCGATGCCCCCCATCGTTCGGCCCCATCGACCTCGACCGCTTCGAGACTCGCAGGAATGATTCACGCAGGCTTTGCCCGCCCACAGTGGCGTGATAGATTCCTGTTTGATGAGACCGTCTCGTCGATTGGACCGAACCAGCGCACGCCGTCCAGAATGTTGGAGCGTCGAATGCGACAATTGATTGGAATCTGCGGGAGCGGACTCATCGGCACCGACCCCTGGGACCCTCAATCATGGTCGGGGAGCAGCCCTTCTTTCTTCGGAGAGTGTCGAGACCGCGGCCTCCTGAAAGAGGCCGTGGGGATCGACGCCCCATTTCACTGGAAGGGCTTCTACGCCCTACGGAACTACCTGCGCGATTCCGACCATTGGAAGCGGCTCTTCTACATGGAACCGGGATACCGCCGTGTTCTGACACGCGAAGTCAGACGCGCTCTCGATTCACGCGACGGTGAGCACGACATCCTTCAACTGGGAGCGATGTACAACGCGAAGGAAGTCGTGGGCACGTTGGCCCGGTGCTACTCCTACAACGATGGCAACTTCTGCATGGGAGTGCGAAGCCCCTATTTTCCGAAGAAGATCCCGGCCGCCAGGATCGAAGCCACGTTGGATTACGAGCGTGGGGTGAACGCGTCCCTCGACCGCATCTTCACGATGAGCGAGTACCTTCGAAAGTCGTTCATCGACGACTACGGTATCGCACCCGAGAAAGTCGTGAACATTGGCGCCGGGATCAATCTGCCGAGTCTTCCTGCGGTCGTCGAAGACAAGGATTACGAAAGCGGGTCCATTCTTTTCATCGGAGCCGATTTCTACCGTAAGGGCGGCAGACACCTGCTCGATGCGTTTCGGATCGTTCGTAAACGCGTCGGCCATGCCGCGCTCCACATCGTGGGACCCAGCAGACGTCCCGAGGGCGTGCGCGCCGTCGAAGGTGTGGCTTGGCATGGGTTCCTGCGCAAGGATCAGGCTCAGGATCTGCAGCAGCTTCGGAGGTTGTTCGAACAGGCCAGCGTCTTCGTGATGCCGTCGCTGTACGAGCCCTTTGGGATCGCCCCTCTGGAAGCGATGGCGCACATGGTCCCCTGCGTCGTCACCGACGACTGGGCACTGCCGGAGATCGTTCCGAGCGGTGTCTGTGGGGAGAACGTGGAATGTGGGAATGTGGAACAGCTTGCCGAAACGCTGATCGCGCTCCTTCGAGATCCGGCTCGACTGCAAAGCTATGGGATCGCCGGACGCCGCTGGGTCGAGGAACGCTACACCTGGCCGCGCGTCGTCGATCGCCTGGTCGCGGCACTGGACGGCCCGGTGTAGCCGAGCGAGACGCGCGGGCCCGCAGCGGCCTAGCTGTCTGCGGGCCGCGGACTCGGTCTTCCTACTGCAGCGTCACGGACCTGCCTGCGCTTCGACTTCCGTCTTGCCGTACGACAAACATGTAGACCGTGCTGCCCGGCGTGAACGAACCGTGGTTCACCTTGACGGTGATGCCGCTGGTCGACCACTGGGTAGGCACCTGGGTCTCCAGAAGAGTGCATCGGTCGTAGTTCGGATCGTTGCCGATCTCGACCCGAGCCTGGGTGCCAAACTGGATATAGATGTCGTCGTAGAAGAAGTCCGCCCGTTGACCCATGTCGGAACCGTAGTTGTCGTCGAAGTAATTCTGGAACTGGAAGTGCTGCCATGGCTCGACGGAGAAACGGGTGCAGCCGGACGAATGGGTCAGAATACCCGACCAGTCGACCGCGACCTCCTCGACCCGCTCGGGCTTGTTGACGGAGTAGAAGAACTCGCCGTTCGCAATATTGAAATCGCTCGGCTTGGCCCGCACCACCACGCGCGTCCACTCACGCGGAGTCGGGAGATTGTCGGCCGCGCTTTCTCCGGCGCAGTCGCCGACGTTGGGGCCGGATTGGCCGCAAGCACAACTCGTACACAGAGGTTCGTTGGACTCCTCGTCGTAGATGCTCTCGTAACAAGTGTCCCAATCCCAGAGGCTGGAACCCGGCACTTGACCGCAGAAGATCAACACATTGCTGGCGCCTGGGCGGTCACCCGTCCAGCGGGCTCCCGTGTAGATCTCGGCGCAGGTGTTGTTCACGTCGGCGTCGCCGACGCGAAACCACTTGTTCGCGCTGTAGTTCGTTCTGGGATCCGTGCTCGTGTGGATCGGGTCGAACCAGTACCAGAACGAGACCCAGATCTCATCGAAGGGGTTCGGATGTGTGTACCGCATGACCGATTGCCAGTGGCCTTGCGATCGCACGATGCGGGCCAGGACAGAATTCGAACCGCTATGTGCCTGTTCCGTCGAGATGATGGCCGGGATGGGAGTGCTGACGCCCACATCCCAGTTGGTTGCACCGGAGAGGTTGTCGAATCCGGTGCCCGCGCCATTGGATTCGATCCATCCGTCCGGACCTACGCCCGAAGCGATGTCGAGAGTGTGGCTGCCGAAGTCACTGCCGGAAATCTGCACCGTGCCGCCGTTGGTGGCCGAACCGGAGACCCCGCTGATGACCGGCGACGACGGATCCCCCCAGCTTCCGACGAAGTTCTTCACCTCATCATCTTGAAGATCGTGGGCTTCTGAACTGGGGCTCGGAGTGATCCAGCCCGAGCGGTCGCCCCACGTCACCGTGTAGAGTCCGAGGTCCACGTCGGCATAGGTCGCGTCGCCCGTTCCCGATCGGTTGAATCCGCCGGGTCCGGAGAGCGACCACGGAAAATCCTCTCTCTGGGGGAAGGTACTGATCACAATGGTACCGGCGGGCGGGCCGGTCCCGATGGGATCCTCGACGTACAGTCCCGTCCTGCTGGTGGTCTGGTCGGCACCGAGCGTGAAGACCCATGGATTCGGCGTCGGCGTGATGTAGCCTGGCGTGTCGCCCCAGGTCAGCGTGTACTCGCCGACCTGGCGTCCGGCCAGAACGGCGTCGCCCTCGCCGTTGGTCATGAAGCCGGCGGGCCCGCTCAGGCTCCAGGGAGCCGAGAGGGAATTCGGATTGGGGTCGATCTCGATCGTCCCTGTGGGTTCGACGATCTGAGTGTAGGTCCCGGTGAAACGGATGAGTCCACGCTGGATGAGAGGCTGCGTCGTCGGATTGGGGGTCGGAGACGCCAGGCCGTCCACAGGGCCCCAGACGAGCGTGTAGGCCGCCGACGGTGCCATATTGGCCAGCTCCGCGTCGCCGTAACCGGTCAGCTCGAGCCCGCTCGGCAGTTCGAGTGACCACGGAGCGTCGAGCCCTTCTGGGGTCACATCGATGACGATCTGCCCGTCCGTGGAAGGCGCGGGTTCCAGGAGTTCGGGCTGGCTCTCACAGGCTGCGAGATTCAGCCCCATCCCTGCTAGAAGCAGGAGAACTTTCGATGCATTTTTCCCTGTGCTGCCGGTCATTCGTGCGCTCCTGTGGGGTCGGACTTTTCTATCGTCAATCCTGAGAAGTTGCCAGGCCTTATCAGTCGTCCCCGCAGCCCGCCTGTGCTGAACCGTGCATCCGGTGTGCCAACGTGCGCAGCGACCACGCCACGGCCCGCAGCCGCAGTTCGCGTCCTTCTCTGTGATTTCCGGCCGAAGCCATGCTGGTGCGAGAGTCCCGGAGCGCTTCGCAAGCGGGTGCTTCCTTGAGTGTGGTGGTCAGCGGAAGAGGCGGCGTTCCGTGGAACTCCCGAGTCACCCTCACCCGGCTCGAGGCGAAGACGGGGACTCGCGTGACGAAGGAGGAGGTCGAGTCCACCCGAAGTCCACGGTGGTTGCGGGCCAAGTACTGGATTTCGGATGCGCGCGTCAACCCCGTGCGCGCTCGAAAAGTGTCAGGCTGCTCACACGCCAGCCCGAAACCGACGATCGGGGTTCAGTAGTGACTCTTCAGCTGACCCCAGGAAGATTCACGCACGGCCACCGACTCCGGCGGTCCGTAGGCGAAGAAATGGAGGGGGTCCTTCTGGTTGCGGTACTCCGTGGCGATCCACTGAGGCGTGCGTAGGCCGGCCTGGAGCCGGAATTCGTCACCGACGCCATTCATGGGATCCAGGTCGTTGAAGAACATGGGGCTGAGGACGCCCACCGGTTCGGCCTGGTTGCCCACGCCGTGCGGGTGCCACTTCTCGGTCCGGATGATCAACCACAGAGGCTTCTCTTCGCCGTCGTAGTAGAACGTGATCGAACTGTCCGACTCGGAAAGCGCCCACGCCCAGTGGTGCCATTCGTTGATTGCCATGGGAGCGTCGAACCAGCGCCAATCGTGGCCCCCGCAGTAGCCGTTCTGGTACTGGGCGTTGTGCGAGACGTTGCTTGCCTGGGCGGAAAAGTGGAAGAAGCACGGGCTGCCCTGGAGAAAGAAATCCGTACCGCGATCGTCCAAGTACAGCCACGCCGAGGTCGTCCAGGAACGTTGGGGGATGTAGATCGAAGAGGTCGAGGTGATCTCGCGGCCGTCGTAGTGCCAACCCCGGCCGATCTGACCTTCGACGAGATCGGAACCAGTCCAGGCGCCACCCGCTCCGGCGATGGCAGCGGCATGCGCCTGCGCGGGGCTCGAGTCTCTCAGCGACCCGCCCGCCGGATTCTCGTCGAAGTGATAGACGGCGGCGTAGTCGGCCCACACGTCGGTCGTCGAATTCGCCGTCGCGATCGCGTTGCCATAGTAGAGAAAGAACTGGTTCTCGCTTTTCGAGAACGCGGGGACTCTGATCCAGAGTTCGGCCTTCCGGGCCTGCCCGTCGTAACTGACCAGCTCCATCTCGGGCGCCGTCACGCCGTCGCCCAGTGTAAGGCGGATGTCACTTCCGTCGGGTTTGGCGCGGTCGAACACATCGGGGTGAATTGCACCGTCGAGCGTGATCAGAAGGGGAAAGCCGGCCAGGGAGGCGTCGCCAGAGATGAGGGCCGGATCGGCGGTGATCGAGAGACGAGAATTCCACGCTGCATCCATCCACGGCGCCGATGCCCCGAGAGCATTCGAGGAATTCGCGTCCTGATGCGCGTTCAGGAGCGTCTGATCGCCATCCTTGCCGGCAGCGTCGAGCGTCGCCGCAACCAGTGCGACGAGAACGGTGGACCACCAGGCTGCGGTTCTGGGCAGACTCACTCTTGCTTCCCTCCCTCTGGGACATCAGGGATTCCCAAATCGCCGTGGTTTGCGGCGGCGACTTCAATCTCGAAGCGGATGGCCGTGACCGAAAACGTCGCGCGCGTGGATTGCACGGATCACGAGCAGATCCTGTACCACAACATCTCGGCACTCGTGCCCGTGGAATACGGGGGTGTTCCCGAAATCCGCATCTGGATCAGATGCGCCCTGTGTTCACCAACGCACTTTTTTCCCGCGAAGTCGCATCCAGAGAATGCTGCAGAGGTTTTTGATTTTTCCCCAGATCGGCTTCAAGAGCAGTGGCTCGCGCCAGACATTCAACAACAAAAAGAGGATCATCGTCCGCTTGAGGGCGTTGTACTGCCTCTCATACTCCCGATAGAGCTTGTCATCATCGAGCACCCGGCACGCGTCCGGTGAGGAGATCGCATGACTCGAATGTTCGATCACGGCGAGGTTTTCTGCGGTCTCTTCCTCAGTCGCGGGCAGAACCTGAAACCTGTTCCCCCGCTTCACGAAGCTGAGGGCGAAGTCCCCCACTCGATGGGCTTCGAGATCGCAGCGCAGCACCATGCCGAACTTCCACTCTCGCGTCACTGCATCGAAGAGGAAGTTTCCCAGGCTATAGGCCACCAATCCGTCACCCTGTCGTTCGACTCCCTGAACGACATGCGGATGAGATCCTGCGATCAGATCGACTCCGTTTTCGAGGAAGCACCTTGCCTCGAGCGTCACGCCGTACGGTGGGAGCGTCGTCCATTCGTAGCTCCAATGGGGCATCAAGACGACGCAGTCCACTTCCTCCCGTAGCCGCCGGATGTCCGCCAGCACGCGCGTGTTTCTCGACTCCAGTCGCTGTCTGTGCTTCTCGTCGGCCACCGCATCCCTGTTCCAGGTGTAATTCACCACACCGTCCTCGACGATTGCGACGTAATTTCCCCAATCTCCGGGATCTTCGAGCCCGATCCAGTTGTAGCCCAGGATACCAATCGTCAGGCCGTTCCTGTTCAAGATCACCGGTTTCGAGTAGTACGGCCCCTGTCCTCTCAGGCCGCAGATCTTGATGCCTGCGCTCTCGAGATGCTGGATCGTCTCTTCGAGAACCTTCCGGCCGTGATCGAACGAGTGGTTGTTGGCGAGGCTCAGGACCTCGAATCCCAGTTCCCGCAGGGTACGAGCCATCTCTGGGAGTCCGGCCAGTCTCAGATCCCGTCTGTAGACCTCGTTCGTCAACACTCCTTCGAGATTTCCGATCAGCAGCTCGGATCCCCCCAACTCTTCCCTGATTTTCTCGAAGGGAAATGCGCTGCCGAAGCGCTTTGTCATTCTGCAGACACCGAAGCCGACGATGTTGCAGTCTCCCGGCGACACATCACCAACGGCGACGAGTCTAACGCTGCTCTTCGGCCTCTGCGATGGATGCATCGCGGCTTCCCTCCTTCTCGATCACGGGCGCTACTGCGGTCCGAGTCCCACGATCACCCGCAACTTGCCAGATCGCTCTCGCCGGATCTCGTCTACTCGTTCGAATGTGACTTTCGCGTCGGCGTGGAACGAATTCGTGATCTGCTGGGTGATGAAGTGTTCGGTGTTGGGGCCGTAGTTTTCCTCGGGGACGATTCTCATGTGGAAGGCGTCCAGCGCGGTCTGTACGACCTGAAATTGTCCGATTCCCAGGTCACGGCGCTTCGCTTCCTCGAAGATGTACATCATGAACTCGGCGTGAAATACCCGTCCGTCCGCGCTGTACAGCAGATCGTAGGCGCGTCCGAAGACGTTCGAGATCACGCTGAGGCTGCGTCCGCAGGGGCACGCGTCTTCGGACCACGACGCGAAATCACCGGTCCGGTATCGAATGAGTGGCGCGGCATAGTTGTTCAGCTCCGTGATCACCATCTCGCCTGGCACGTTCGGCCCGCATGGCTCGTCGCCATCGAGGATCTCCAGAATCATATTCTCGTCGCTCACGTGCAAATTGGAGTGTTCACATTCGTGAGCGATCGTGCCCAGCTCGCCGCATCCGTATTCGTCGAAAACCGAGGTTTGAAAGACGCTCTCGAGGATCGTTCGATGGCTGAGGGTGAGGACCTCCGATGTGCTGATGATGCACTCGAGATCATAGGACGGCTTCAGTCCCCTCTTTTGATAGAACTTCGCAAACTGGACCAGCATCGAGACATAACCGTAGAAGTAGGCTGGCTTGAACCGCGCGAGGGTCTCGTGATAGCGGAGCAGTGTCTCGTCATCGAAATCGAATGCAGAGCAACGCTTGCGGTTGCAGGCGAAGTCGACCAACGCGGCACGCCACCGCCCTTGGCGGTCCAACGAAGAGCCCCAGAGACGTGCCTGGCGATCGCCGATGCCGACTCCCGCCCAGGAGTAGCCACGCCAAGTTGCCGCCAGCTCCCAAGACATCGCCTCGCGCGTCTTGGGAATCGTGAGGGGCTGCCCCGTGGATCCACCGGTCGTCTTCTGGGTCAGGAATCGCCGGGGCTTGCTGTCGGTGAACTCGGACGAGTGATTCTTGAGTATTTCCTTGGTCGTAAACGGGAGACGGCGAACATCCTCCGCGCGCTCGAACGAGCGGGCCGCATCGGCAGAGAGTCTCTGTCTGTAGTACGGCACGCGGGATTGCGCGTGCTCGATCAGCCTCCTCAACCGCTCCACGCGCAACTGCTCCACACGTTCCCTCGGCCAGTGCTGGGATGCGGTCAAGAGTCGCAGAGCCTGGGTCAGTTGAGGGGCGGCCAACCAGGTGACCGGCAGATAAAGACCATACTTGAAGAACGTGGGATGTCGCATCATAGACATAGACCGTTTTCATCCGCTGGCGGACCAGTCCGGGTTGACACGTACCGTCCGTGTCGCAGGGATCGGCTAGGGGGTCAGTCGTTGCTCAGCGGTCAGGGATTCTCCGTCTTCCTGAAGTAGAGCATGTTTGCGCCCGACCATGCCGGAAGGGGATCGAGGCGGAACCACGCTCGATTGAAGGAGTGGATCGCTTTTCTCAACCGGGCGCCGTCGAATCTCGTGTAGAGTTCGGTGAACTGGCCGGAATGGCGACAGTAGAGCTGCATCCCATGAGCTGCAAAGGTTCGCCGCAGCCAACCGACATCCGATTGACGAGTCACGAGCGCGCCCGTGGCCTCCCGGGTCCAGTACTCGAACCCGGCCGGAACTCGCCTCGGTTGCACACCCTTCTTCAGCAAGACTCTCGCATGGCGGATGAGAGCGCTCAGCGGAGCGCTTGTATTCCCCTCGCTCACCAGAAGCACGGCCCCCGGGCTCATCACCCTGCTGAGCTCCGCGATGGCTGTCTCTACTTCGGGTATGTGCATGAGCACGCCCCAACAGAGACCAAATCGAACCGACCCGTCGGCCAAGGACAACTTCGTGAGGTCTCCCTGAGCGAGACTGATGCGATCGGAGAGTCCCGCCTTCTCGACAGCAGCTGCGGCCAGGTCGAGAGCCGATACGGAGAAATCGAAAGCTCGGACATCGAGGCCGCGCCTGGCGAATCGGATCGAATGCTGAGCCGAGCCGCAGCCGAAATCGTGAATCGTGTCGCCATGCCCCAACTTCATGGTCTTGATGGCATGGTCGAGCGCCAGCTCATAGAAGCGCTCGTTCTCAGGACCTCGATAGTGGGATATCCACCTCTGATGGGCATCGTCAGTCTGCAGGTAGTCCGTCACGGAGTCGGAATCAGGGCGGGGTCCGTTCATTTCTCTGCTTCCGTCGCTCGACATTTGCTCTGCGTGAAAGGTCATGATAGCCGGGACCGATCGTCCCTGCCAAGTCAGGGGAGCTGCTCGCGCCCAGAGGAAGCGGCCAAGCCACTCGGTGACAGACCGAGCGTCCCATGATGTCTCATCCCAGCGGTTGGCTTGCCGGCTCGGCCCTCGTCACGAGATCGACTCGCCGGGCGGGATTTCCCAGGAACGTGGCATCGTCAGGGGCATCTCGATAGAGCACGGCGCCAGCCGCAATGGTGCAATTCTCCCCCACGTTGGCGAGGATCACCGCGCCTTCGCCGATCCAGGAATTGCGTCCTACCCGGATGGTCTCGTAAACGGCGGAGATCGGCTCGGCCGCCGCACGCTCTTCTGGGCGTCCATGTTGGTATCGACCCGAGACGATGGACACCCTTGAACTGATCAGGACGTCGTCGCCGATCTCTGCATGGCCGATGATGCAGTAGCTACCGATCAATACTCGACTTCCGATCACGGTTCTGCGATGGGCGATCATCGACCCCAGAAGCAGGCAGACGTCCGGTGATACTTTCGTGCAGCAAGCCCAGTAATACGTGGCGCGCAGATACCTACCCAGCAGAGAGGGAACCGGGGCCAGAATCTCCTTGCAGGCACCATAGATCCGCTCGCTCTTGGAACGGACGAGAGCGCCCTCGAGCCACGTGGCCACGATCAAGGGCGTGGCCAACAGGAGGGCCGAACCGAACAGTGTATTCTTCAGAACCAGCCTGAGCATGCTGGACATCCCGGTAGCATGTAGAACTCTGAGAAGGGTCCACATCGTCTGCCAGCTCGCACGTTCGGGCAAGCATGGATTCGCGGCGCGCTCCGGCCATCGCTCGCGAGTGCGAACCATGAGGTTCCACGGTCTTGACGAGCGTGGAGAATCGGGACAATCTCCCGATCATGCCCGAGTGAGGGTCTGAGACTCCAGGGTAAGGCTCCCCGAATCGCCGCTCTTCGACCACATCTTGCGAGTTCATCAGAAGCCATGAATATCCTCCATCTGCGTGCGTCCAATTTCTATGGTGGCCCCGAACGGCAGCTGCACTTCCACGCCCGGGAGGCTCTGGGGTCCGAACACCAGGTAACCATCGCCTCCTTCGCCGAGGAAGGGAAAGAGCCCGAGTTCATCACGACGATCGCCGAAGACGGCCTGCGGACGCACTTCTTCGACGTTCGATCCGCATACGACGCGCGGGCCGTCGCCGAGATCCACCGCTATCTGCGCGAGAATCGGGTGGACGTGCTCTGCACGCACGACCACCGATCGACGGTGCTCGGGTGGTTGACGGCACGCGGCAACCCGACTCGTTGGGTGGCTTTCTCGAGAGGATTCACCCTGACCAATGCCAAGGTCAGACTGTACCAGACCATCGAAAAGATCCTCGTCCGTCGCGCCGCCCACATCGTCGCGGTGTCCGGCGCCCAGAAAGAGAAGCTCAAGAGGTTGCTCATCAAGGATGAACAGATCACAGTGGCGCGCAACGCCATCGATGTGGACGCGCTGGCCACTGTCGCGCGGGTCGATCTGCGCGCTCGTTATGGATTCGAACCAGGGTCGATCATCTTCATCGCTGCCGGGCGCTTCAGCATCGAAAAGGGACAGGAGATTCTGATTCGGGCCGGCGCGAGGGTTCTGCAGCGACATCCGCAGGTCCGTTTCGTGCTGTTCGGCCAGGGATTCGAACTCGAGAAGATGCGCCAACTGACCCGGCGTCTCGGAGTCGAAAACGAGATCCTGTGCCCAGGCTTCGAACGAAACATGCTCGGATGCCTCAAGGGCGCGGACGTCCTCATCAACCCATCTCTGATGGAGGGTCTGCCCAACATCGTCCTCGAGGGGCTCGGGTTCGAAGTCCCCATCATCGCCACCGCGGTGGGAGGCGTGCCAGAGATCGTCGAAGATGGCAGGACCGGTCGTCTGATCCCCGCCGGCAGCGAAGAAGCTCTCGCTGCCGCCATCTTAGAGACCGCGGAGAACATGGACAGGAGTCGCACGATGGCAGCGGCGGGCCTACGCTTCGTGCGATCGGAATGTACATTCGGTAGGCAGTTCGAAGTCCTCGCGTCGGTCTACGAACGACTGGGCTTTGGGTGAGGAACCCAAGTGGCAGGGATCGACTTCGGTTCTGATTGGAAACGCGGGAAGTCCGCGTGGGCGACACGGCGCGAACTCAGCGCTGCCGGGCTTCCTGGACGAGGCGCGTGTAGAGCTCTTCGTACGCGTGGATCATGGTGTCCCGGTGAAAAATGCCACGGATCTCGCGATCCTGCCGCCAGGCGCGGGCGCCGCCGGGTTGGCTCAGGAGGACCTGGAGCTTCTCGGCCATTTGCGCGGGCTGGTGCGCCGGCACGACGAATCCATCGATCCCATCCCGGACGGCTTCCCGAGCCCCCCCGACGTCGGTCACCACGACAGGCATTCCAGCGGCGAGATACTCGAGAATGGAGTTGGAAAAACTCTCGAAATGCGAGGCCAAGACACCGACGTCGAACAGCTCCAGTAACTCTGGCACGTCCGCGCGCTTGCCCAGAAATAGCACTCGCCGATCGACCTGCAAGCGCCGTGCGAGATGCTTCAGCTGAGACTCCTCTGGCCC
>Ga0214472_10004068_pt1 | contig 15437 bp, 15 predicted proteins | sample RVTome_6_FD_207662 | JGI IMG/M metagenome (GOLD analysis project Ga0214472, IMG submission 207662) | Soil microbial communities from uranium-contaminated site in the Upper Colorado River Basin, Wyoming, United States - RVT140D175 | ecosystem: Environmental > Terrestrial > Soil > Contaminated >...
CCGGCCCCTGGGAACTTGTCATCCGCCTCGACGACGACGACCCGACCCGCGATGCCTACCCCACCCACGCCAACATCATCTATTCCGTCGGCCCGCGTGTCGTCCTGTCCCAATACTGGAATGAATGCCACGCTCTCGCTCAAGGCCCCATCTTCTGCCACGCGGGAGACGACATCGTCTTCCACACTCCTAACTGGGATCGCCTCGTCGCCGCCACGTTCCCCCCCGACGGTATCGCTTTCGTCCACGGCGACGACGGCAGCGTCAACGGTCGTCTCCTCGGCACCCACGGGTTCTTGCATCAACGCTGGGTCGATACCGTCGGCACGTTCTGCCCCCCCTACTTCTCCTCTGATTACAACGACCTCTGGTTCAACGAGGTTGCGAACGCGCTCGGCCGCCGCATCTTTGTCCCGATCATCACGGAGCACATGCACCCAGCCTTCGGCAAAAGCGAGTGGGATGATACTCATCGTGAGCGGATCGCGCGGCATCAGGCCGACAACGTGGAGCAGATATGGCAGGACAAGCAGGAGGAGCGTGAACGATGGGTAGCGCTACTGAGACAGCAGATGGACTGAGCCACGACGGCCACGATGGTCACTACGACCACGCCTACTACCAACGTGATATCCCCGAGAACTGGTTTGCCCCACGGCAACTTCTCCGCCCCGACCAGCTAGCCGCCGTCTGCTACCTGTTCGGCCTTCCCTTCTACGGCGACGAGGAGTACCCCCCGCGCCCCGATCCCGGCCCCTGTCTGTCCGTCGGCTGCGGCACCGGCACCCTCGAGGCCAGGCTCGAAGCCCTCGGCGTAGAAGTCTTCGGCTCTGACCCGTCCCCCGCTGTGCGCGACCTCTACGCCGGACGTCGGCTCATCCAGTCTGATCTCACCGGCACCCTGGACCGCCTGCCCCCCGACCAGTACCGCTCCGTCATCTTCTGCGAGTCCCTCGAACATATCCCCCTAGATCAGATCCATGCCGCCTGGCGCGTCTTCCGCGACGCCTCAGACCTCCGCATCGTCATCGTCAACTGGCCTGCCCGTCATCCCATCCCGCTCGACCCTTCCGGCTGGGATCACATCACCCGCGTCGATGACTCCCTCTTCGATGACCTAAGCGCGGGCTTCACCACCATCGTGCGCCGCGGCTCGCACCTGGTCCTGGACCGATGAGGCTCGCCTTCGTCGGACTCGGCAAACTCGGTCTGCCCACCGCTGAAGTTCTCGCCACCGCCCATGACGTTTCCGGCTACGACATCGCGCCACGTTCCAGCTCCACGGTCCACATCGCCGCCACGCTAGCCGAAGCTCTCCACGACGCCGAGGCGGTGATGGTCTGCATCCAGACTCCTCACGCTCCCGCCTATGAGGGCATCACGCCCGCCCCAGACGACCCTGCCGACTTCGACTACTCCTATCTCATCACTGCCCTCGTTGATATCACCAGAGTCGCCCCGCCTACCCTTCCCGTCATCGTCATCTCCACTGTGCTCCCCGGCACATCCGCGCGCCTCCTCGAACCTCTCGTCAACGGCCCCTACATCTATGAGCCCCTGTTCGCGGCAATGGGTACCGTCACCCAAGACCTCCGCCATCCCGAGTTCACCATCGCTGGTGTCCGTCATCCCGGCGACGCGGAGATCATTTCTGGCATCTGGAAGCCCATCAACGACGCCCCCATCATCTCCGTCACGGTTGAATCCGCCGAGCTGGCTAAGGTCGCCTACAACTGCTGGGTAAGCGCGAAAGTTGTTCTCGCCAACAGCATCGGTGAGATCGCGACGGCCGTCGGCGCCGACCCCTGCGAGGTCGATGACATTCTGACGAAGGCAACCGACCGTATCGCCTCGCCTGCCTACATGCGGCATGGCATGGCAGACGGCGGCGAGTGTCACCCCCGCGATGTGATCGCGATGTCTTACCTGTCACAGAACATCGGCCTAACCCACGACCCGTTCTCCTACGTCGTGCGCGCGCGCGAAGCCCACATGCAACGCCTCGCCGTCCACGTTGCCCGCCTCGCCATCATCCACAATCTCCCCATCGTCATCGTCGGCCGGTCCTACAAGCCGGGTGTGGACATCGACACGGGCTCATCCTCTTTACTCCTCGCCCACTATCTGCTCGAAGCGGGCCACGAGCCGCGCTGGCTACTTACCGCCGACACCCCCGGCACCGATCCCGCCATTTACGTCCTGGCTCATCCAGTCTCTTGGTTGTTCCCCGAAGGCTCCGTCGTTGTGGACCCATGGCGATGACCAAGACGGCCGACGACGATGCTGCCGAGGCTCTCGCCGAGCGCGAGTTCTGGGATGCTGCCACGCCGCTGCACGTCTGGGGCACCAATCCGGCCGAAGGACTAGAGGCATCTCTATCTGCCATCCACGCCGGCTTAGACCTCTGCATCGACGCAGAATCTCCGCGCGTGCTGGAGATTGGCTGTGGCCTCGGTCGCCTGCTTGTCCCCCTTGCTCGGGCTCATCCGACCTGGACCCTCTACGGCTTGGACATCTCCAGCGTTTTGCTCTCCCAATGCCGTACCCTCGTCGCCAATTATCCCAACGTCACGCTACTCCACAGTGACGGTCGCACTATCCCCGCTGCGGATATGTTCGACGCTATCTACTCGATGGTGGTCTTCCAGCACATCTCCCGCCCCGCCACAGCCCACTACCTCACCGAATCCTTCGACCTTCTGCGCCTCGGCGGCATCATCCGCTTCCAATTCGTCGAAGGGACCGAAGACACGTTCCTGAACCGTCACTGGCAATCCCCAGAGATGATCGCCGTCCTGCGCCAAATCGGCTATGAGGTGATCGGCTATCACCATGGTCTCATCGAACCCAACTGGACGTGGATCACCGCACGGCGACCGTAGCCAACCAACTTCCAAGGAGTGAAGATGAACACAGTCCCCGTCATCTGGCTCAGCCTCCACGACGGTATCGAAGCACGCGGCACCTGGGATCACGGCCTCCTCCTCGACCTTCTCGACAACCATCTCGCCCCCACCGGCTACGACTACGCCCATCACCGTAGTCCCCCGCCGAAAGCCTCTATCCTCGACGGCGCTATCCTCATCGTCCCTGGCCAGCATCACACTTCTCCCTCCGACCTCGCTCGCATCAACGAGATCATCGCCTCCCTCTACTGGTGCCTGCTCATCATCACCGGCGACGAGGAACACCTGTTCCCCCTCGATTCTCTCGCCACGCACCCGCGCCTATCCGTCTGGGTCCAGCCCGCCCGCGAACACCCTCGCGTCGATCACCATCTCCCCTTTGGTTACCCCCCCGACACGGCTGCCCTTCTTCGCCATATCCCGACCGACAAGTCCTGGGTCTGGTTCTTCGCCGGCCAGGACAACAACCGCATCCGCCACGCCTGCATCGAGGCCCTCCGCGCGGATGGCCGCGGCAAGCTCTCCCCCACTGAGTCCTTCTCCGCCGGCCTTTCCCGCTACGAATACCTCCAGACCCTCGCCGCCTCGCGCATCGCCCCCTGTCCCTCTGCCACCGCCACCCCCGATACCTTCCGCGTCTATGAAGCCCTCGAGGCCGACTGCATCCCCGTCATCGACAACCCCGACCACTTCACTCGCGTCTTCTTCGGCTCTGTACCCCCCTTCCCCGTCGTCTCCAGCACCTGGTCCGACTATTCCACCGTCATCGACTTCATCTCCAACCATCACGTCGCCCTCGCCAACATCTGCGCCGCCTACTGGGGTCGCTACAAATCCCACCTCGCTAACGCCCTCGGCTCCACCATCGCCGCTGTATCCGGCACCCCTCGCTCCCTTTCCGACATCACCGTGCTCATCCCCACCTCCCCCATCCCCTCCCACCCCTCTACCGCCATCATCGAAGAAACCATCTCCTCCATCCGCTCCCGCCTCGACCTCAAATCCGCTCCGATCATCATCGCCGCCGACGGCGTCCGCATCGAACAAGAACACTTCCGCACCGCCTACGACACCTACCTCCACAACCTTCTCCACCTCTGCCGCACCCGCTGGCATAACGTGACCGTCCGCATCTTCGACGAGCACATCCATCAGTCCGGCATGACACGTGCTGTGCTGCCCGACATCACAACACCCCTCCTACTGTTCGTCGAACATGACACGCCGCTGACCGGTCACATCCCCTTCGACATTCTCTCGCGCGCCGTTCTCGGCGGCACCGCGAATCTGGTCCGGCTGTATTACGAAAAAATCTTCCAGCCTGAGCATGAGTACCTAGCCGACCGCTCCCGCCTCACACATGTCGAAGGTGAACCCTTGCTTCCGACAATCCAATGGTCTCAGCGACCTCACTTGGCCTCGACCAACTACTACCACAAGGTTCTCTTCGGATGCTTCACTGCCAACGAGTTATCTATGATCGAGGATCGCCTACACAGTGTCGTCCAGGTTGCAGGCTGGGAAGGCTGGGATGAGCATCGTCTCTACATCTATCTTCCCGACGGCGACAACATCCAACGCTCGTATCATCTCGACGGCCGTGGCGATCAACCGAAGTGGACAGACTCGTGAAGCTCGGCCTGATTGCACGCTGTGACGCTCGTGGGTTGGGCATACAATGCCGTGGATTCCACGACAACCTCCCCGTAGACCGAACGCTCGTCATCGAAGCCGCCGCGAACATCTCCCCACTCACTCAACACCCCGAGTGGTATCCGCCCGACTCCATGAACATCCTGTGGGACGGCGGTCCCATCGACCCCGACGTCATGCGCCGCTTCTGCACCGGCCTCTCAGCTGTGTACTGCGCTGAAACGCCATACGACTGGTCCCTGTTTGACATTGCCCGCTCGGTCAACTGCCGCACCATCCTCCACGTCAACGCCGAGCTGTACCGTCCCGCCATCGACACTTACCTCCCTCGCCCCGACGCCGTCTGGCTTCATTCCCCCTGGCTCGCCGACCAGATCCCCCACGACGCCATCATGCCCGTCCCCGTAGACCGCTCCCATCTCCCCTACCGGCAGCGCCATTCTGCCCGCCGCTTCGTCCACGTCGTCGGCCTGCGCGCATCCCGCGACCGTAACGGCACGTCCACCCTCATCCGTGCTCTCTCCCGTCTGCGCCCCGCCGTCCCCATCGAAGTCATCCTGCGCTCCCAGTCTCCCCTCCCCCGCTTTGGCCTCCCTCGCAATCTCCCCGACGTCACGCTACGCACCGAGATCGCCGATGTCCCCACCGTCCGCGGGCTCTACGACGATGCCGACGTGATGCTCCTCCCACGCAAGTATGGGGGTGGCTGCCTGCCGATGTTTGAAGCAGCATCACTCGGCTTGCCGGTCATAATGACGGACACCGCACCGCAGAATACGATCCTAGGCGCGGAGTCCCTCGTCCCGGTCGCCCGGTCGGCGTTGTTGCGTACCCAGTTCGGTCGCATCCCTATCGTGGAAGCGTCACCGGTCGGTCTGGCGAAGCGCATCAACGAGTTGGTCAACGATGATGCGATGGTCGAGAGGTTGTCGAGGGGGTCTGACCGGATCGCCGGCGAGCATTCGTGGGACGTGTGGCGAGGGAAATATCTAGCCGAGATCGAGAAGGTGATCGCGCGATGAGTCCGATGAATGTTAGGCCGCAGCCCTACTTACACTGCCACATGTGCAATACCTCCCGCACGGTCGATGGGAACTCTGTCCCGTCCGGCTGGCTGACCATTGCCCGATTCCAAGATGTCCACATGGAGATCGGGGCCTTCGGCCAGGAGCGCAGAACGCAGGACTATAGCCAGTGGCTTGTCTGCTCGCTGTCGTGTCTGGGCGTGCTAACCGAGATGCTGCAAGTGGAAGGGGAGGGATGAGGTCTGGCCGGGCGGGCCTGTTGTTTTGGTAAGAGCCATTGGTATTCTGTACCGATGGCTCTCACTATTGATGGGTTCGCCTCTCGTCGTCATTACGCTAATCATCTTTATCCCATCTGGCGTGCGCTTCCCGAACATCGTCGCGGCGTCTTCTACGTCACTTCATCCCTCGCCGCCGAAGCTACAGCCGCAAGCATCTCTGTTGCGCAAGGCCGCGTCCCAACCCGACCCAATATCCCTATTCTTGTCAGCGCATACTCCGATCTCCGTATCGCTCCACACCGCCGCGTCGTGTTCACCGAACATGGCAGCGGTCAGTATTACGACACCGATGACCCCTCCTACTCTGGTGGTCCCGGTCGTGAGCGCGTGGACTTATTCATCTGCCCAAACCCTCGTGTCGCCGCGCGCAACCTCGCTCGTTACCCCACATCCCATGCCGTCGCCGTTGGTTGTCCCCGTCTTGACCAGTGGCATCCGCCTGTTCCCAAACCCCCATCTTCCCCGCCTGTCATCGCTGTAACTTGGCACGCCGACATTCGCGTCGCACCCGAAACTCGCCCCGGCATTCGCGAGTTCTCCCCCATGCTCCCCCTTCTCCAGGCCGCTGGCTATCGGCTACTCGGCCACGGCCACCCCCGCATCTTCTCTCGCTTGCGTCGTCTCTACGACCGCCACGGCATCGAATCTGTCGCAGACCCCGACGAGGTGTTCCGCCGCGCCGATGTCCTGATCGCCGACAACACGAGCTTCGCCTTCGAGTTCGCATCCCTCGGCCGCCCCGTCGTGTTCTGCTCCCCCTCTTTCTACCGTCACGACTTCCATGCTCCGCCGCGCTTCTGGGATGCCACCGAGGTCTACCCTCACGCCTCCACGCCCGAAGAAGTCCCCGCTGCTGTCGCCGCAGCCCTGACCCCGCCCTCCTCCGAACTAGCCGCCGCGCGTGACTCCTTCATCCGCAGCGTCTACCATCATCTCGATGGCCGTAGTTCCGCTCGCGCCGCCGCTGCCATCGTCGCCTATCTCGAAGGCCGTCTGGAGGACCTGGATGCGCTCGACCGTGACCCTGATGACGGTTCTGTGGCTAGGCCTGTTGATCTGGATCTTCGTCCAAGTCCGTAGGCGACACTGATGGCCGCCGATCCCGCCAACGTCTTCACCCTCGCCTCCGCCATCCGCGACGAGGTCATCGCCCTTTACGCTGCCGCCTCTCTCCCCCTCCCCGCCCGCCGCCTCGTCTCCGAAGGCTTCCCAGCCTGGGACTCCTGCGAGCAGCTCATCGTGGAACTGCGCCGTGTCGTCCGCGGCAACGTCCCGACCGAAGACCTCTCCCCCGTCAACTGCGCCGGCGTCCGCTTCGCCGAGTTTCACATCTGGATCATCCGCTGCGCTGCCCCCATGAACCAAGACGGCTCTCCCCCTGCCGTCGCTGCCATCGAGACGGTCGCCGAGACCCTCTACACGGACGCCTGGTTTCTGCCCACTTCCCTCGCCGAATCTGTCTCATCGGGCTCGCTCGCCACGCCCTGCCATGATGTTGTCGTCGGCCCGCTGCGCATCCAGGGCCCGGAGGGTGGTTACGTCGGCGTCGATCTCACCGTACTATGGCAGTTGCCCTACTAACCAGGAGGCTCGATGGCGACGCTGCAGCTGGACTCGGCCGCCATCGACTCCTTCACCCGCTCCCCCAGCGGCCCCGTCCAGTCCCACATCCGCGGCCTCGCCGACCGCACTCGCGCCGCTGCGGCGTTCCGTGTCCCCCAGTCCATCCGTGAAGGTCGCCAAGGCCCCCATCTGGGCGACACGATAGAAGTCACGTCTGATGGCGATGGGTATCTGATCGGCTCCACGCTGCCCCACGCGCGAGTCCACCACGAGGGCGCGCAGCCTCACCCCATCTACCCGCGTGGCGGTGCGCTTGTCTTCACGTGGGCTCGAAAGGGATTCCGTGTCGTCGTCCCGCGAGGTGGCGGGTTCCGCACCGGATTCCGCGGTGGTGTTCTCTGGATTGGGAAAGGCCGCGTGGACCACAGCGGCCACGCCGGAAACCCATACCTCATGTCCGCCCTGACCGAAACCGTCCAAGGAGGTTGACGCCCATGCCCCCACCCGAAGAGATGCTCACCTTCACCGCCCCTCCTCCCCCCACCGATCCCGTTACCTTCTCCATCAACTCGGAGACCTTCATCGGCATCCCCTTCCTCCCCGGCTCCCGCTTCCTTCACTTCTCCCGCGTCTTCGATACCGCCACCGCCGGCCTCGTCTCCACCCTTCTCGTCGAAGAGTTCTTCAACGAGATCCTCGACGCCCCCGAACGGGAACGCTTCTGGAAGTTCTGCAACGAACCCTCGTCCGGCATCACCGCCACGCTGCTATCCGAGATGTTCCTCTCCCTGTTCGCCCGCTACTCGTCTGGACCGGAGGAACGTTCCCGCCCTACCGAGCCGCCCAGACCCTCGCAGTCTGGGCGGTCGAAAACTCAGGATTCCTCGAAGGAGAGTGGCTCCTCGCCGGAATCAACCCCCACCGGTACACCGCCGAGCAGGTAGCGAACATGGTCTATGCGATGCTGGTGCGAGACATCCGGGCCGACCCGGCTGTGAGGCATCGTCTCGACCGCATCCTCGCCGGCGAAGTTGTCCTGGACTCGGGCGATCCGATGACTCCATCGCCGCCGATAGACCCCGAGCAGGCCCGGCAGCGGATGGAAGCGATGCGCGACTCTTGGGGTGCGACGCCCGATGCAGCGGCCGGGAAATCTTCGGTCGATGAGATGCTGCGGAGGTTCTCCTAATGGCAGCCGGTAGCCTGCGACCGCCACGGAGGTTCTCCTAGTGGCACAGCCAGTCCTAGGCGAAGCTCATGTCCGCATCTCCCCCGACGTTTCCCGCTTCGCTGCCGACCTTCAACGCAGCCTTGCCCCTCAGCTCGCTCAGGTCGAGCGGTCGATCCAGCGCACCTTCGGCACAGCCGGATTCGCTCAAGCCGGGCAGCAGGCAGCATCAGGGTTCACTTCCTCCTTCGACAAGGGATTCAAGCAGCAAGCCTCCGGCCTATTCGTCCCGTTCTCCGCCGGTCTAGAGAAGGCAGGCGACGAGGGGGCGAAGAAGGCCATCAATCGCATTGGTAACAACCGAAAAGGCTTCGCTGCAGAAGGTGAGAAATCAGGCCGCACCTTCGGCGGTGGCTTCGGGGAAGGATTCGCCGCCCTCGCCGCCTTCGCTATCGCATCTCGCATCCGTCGCTTCTTCACTGAGATCACTCAGTCGGCTATCGACTTCGAGAGCGCGTTCACGGGCGTGCAGAAGACCGTCCAAGGAACCCCCGAACAGTTCGAGCGCCTGGAAAAGTCCATCATCAATCTGGGTACTCGCTCTCGTGATGCGCTGCCCTTTGCCACAACGGAGATAGCTCGCATCGCTCAGATCGCCGGACAGCTAGGCGTGCCCATCGAGTCCGTCACGAAGTTCACTGAGACGATCTTGAAGTTCTCGACGACTGCTCAGGATCTATCTGCCGAGGAAGCTGCAACCGCCTTCGCGCGATTCGCAAGGGTTACTCAGGAGCCGCTTGTCAATATCGAGCGTCTCGCTTCTGTTGTAACGGAGCTAGGCAATACTTTTGCTGCCAATGAGGGTGAGATCCTTCGCTTCTCCCAGAACATCGCCGGACTAGCGCAACGATTCGACATCCCCGCTTCTGACATCATCGCCTTCGGTGCAGCCTCGCGTGAGGCCGGCGTCAACATCGAAGCTGGTGGTACGGCGATCCAGCGTGTCCTGGCGCAACTCGTCGCTGCTGCAAGTGGCGGTGGGGCTGAACTGACGAGCTTCCTTGCCATCACCAAACTCACACGAGAAGAGTTTCAGCGTCTTGCTCAAACGGACCTGGGGACGTTGTTCGTGCGCTTCGTCGAGGGGCTGCAAGGATCTGGTACGGAACTAAGTCAGGTTCTGGACGATGTCGGCCTGGGGACTGAGCGCATCGAGCGAGAGATATCCAAGATTTCCGGTGCAGCAGATTCCTTCACTCGTGCCTTCGCGAGTGCTCGTGAGGAAGTGGTGCGAAACGAAGCCCTGCAGCGAGAGTTCGCACTACGTCTAGAAACCACTGCCTCCAAGCTGACGATCCTTCAGAACCGCATCGGAGAGACGCGACGGCAGATAGGTGAAAAGCTCGCCCCCGCCCTACTATTCGCCACGGGAGCTATGGCTAGCCTGGGAGCAGCCAGTACGGGGCTCACGGCAGCTTTCGCGGGGCTCGTAGCCGGGGCTTTCGCTTTCAACCGGCTTCGCCATATCTTCGGTGAGCTTGCCACGAATATCGGTGGCGCTCGCCTTACTGTCGGGCAGTTTTCTGCTGCACTTGGATTCTCTCAGGCTACTGGCGAATCGCTGCGAACGACTCTGCGGGGACTCAAGAACGGAACGCTTGAGTTCAAGGTCGCCACAGACGGTACTACCGTTACCGTGCAGCGTCTTGCATCGACCGAGGCGGCTGCCAACGCTCAGCGATTGTCCTCCATCTCAGCCTTCAGGGTCGCGCGTGTTGCTACTGCCGATCTTTCTGCTCACCAGGCTGCCTTGAATCTGCAATACACCATCGCTCATCCGATTATCGGGAGAGCAACCGTTGCGATGCAGGGATTCACGCAGACGCTTCGGGCGCAAGCATCAGCAGCCGCTGCTGCTGCGGCAGGTATCGGGCCGATGAGATTATTGTTAGGTGGCCTCGTGGTTGCTGCCAGCGTCGCGATCGGAGTCGATCTCCTGAATCGCGCCCTGGAAGCTCTCCAAGAAAAGCTGGACAAGTTCCGTGGGCGCCCAGGTATAGCTGAGGTGGACGATGCCTTCGCCGACCTTGCTGAAAACGGTTCGGCGAATATCGACGTCCTCATAGATAGGATCGGTGCGTTCGGAAGTTCTTCAGCGAAGGCTGCCATCGACGCTGGGAATCTTGGGGATGCGATAGATAATGCGCTGACATCTCCCGTGCGCTTTCTAGGTTCAGTGATTCCAGGAGCCAACGTTGCAATCGAACAACTGCGGAAAGAGTTCCAGTTTCTTGATGAACGTCTGAAGTCGCTTGTTGAAGGTGGGTCAGTCGAGACAGTTCGCAAGGATATAGAGAACCTTGCATCTGCTTTGAATATCACACCGGAACAACTCCTCGCCGTGCTGGATGAAACCAAAGTGGCGCTCGACCAGGTGGGGGCTGCTGCTCGGATCGCAGGGATCGAAGCGAAACTTTCAGGGGATGGAGCAGCCGAGGGCGCTGAAGGATTCGGAGAGTTCGGCGATGCTGCCAAAGCTGCTGCCGGTGCCCTGAATGCCATCAAGGCCGCCCAGGCTGAATACCAGCAGCGTGTTGACTCCTTCATCCCCACCTTCGGTGAACTTGTCGTCGAACAACGTAAATCCGGTGCTGCTGCTGATAAAGCGGCTAAGGATACTCGGACATCAGCGCGGCAGATCGCTGAAGCCCAACGTGCCCTCGCCCGCGCTCGCGAAGACGGCAACCGCCGCATCGCCGAAGCCGAACGCCGCCTCGCCGAAGCCGAAGAAGACGCCGCCGAGCGTATCTTCAACGCCCGTATCCGCCTGCAAGACACGCGTATCTCCCAGACCCGTCGGGTCCGCGACGCGCAGCAGGCCCTCCAGGACTTCCAGGCCGCCCTCGCCCGTGTGGGTGGCGCTCAGACTCCCGAGGACCTTCTACGCCTCCGTGACTTGGAGCAGGCTGCGGCCGACGTGCGCGAGGACGCCAAGCGTGCTGACGATGATGCCGTCCGCGATGTCCGGCAAGCCCAAGAAGATGGCGCCGAAGCGGTCGAAGAGGCGCAGCGCCGTATCGTCGAAGCTCAACGGGAGGCCGCTGAACGTGTTGCAGACGCGCAGCGCCGGTTAGCTGAAGCGATGGAGAAATCGGCCGAGCGGGGAGCTGCGGCTGCCCAGAGTGTCGCCGACACGATTGTTCGCACTACCTCCTCGCTCGTCGAGTCCTTCCGCACCAACACCCGGCTGCTCAACACCTTCGCCGCGAACCTCGAAAGCCTCGCGCCGCGCGTGTTCGACATCTTCGGCGACCGCGATGTCGGAGAAGCATTCCTCGCTCGCCTCGCCGAGCTGGGCCCGGACGCCATCCCGCTACTTCGCAAGCTGAACAAGACGACCGATAAGGAACTTGAGGGCATCATCAAAGCCTTCGATAGCAACATCAAGGCTGCCAAGCGTGTCGCTGATCAGAACTTCACCCGCTTCCCACCCAACTTCGAGAAAGCTCTCGCCCCTGCGGTCAAGTCCATCGAGGACAAGATGGCGGAAGCCATCGGTGCCTTCGATGCCCTTGGTGACGCCGGGGCGGATACGGCCGATGCAACCGCTGCAGAGCTGACCGAACTCGGCCTCAACCTTGAACGCTTCGCGCGTGAGGGAGCGTTGAACCTCAGCACTGTCGAGAAGGGGCTACTCCTCACCGGAACATCCGCCGCAGATTCCGGCGTCAAGATCGAGGCGATGAGGGAACTGCTTGAATCTCTGCGCTCCCGCAACGTCACTCTCAACTTCGACGCCAAGACCGACAAGGCCAAGCGGAAGTTCGAGTTGTTCATCAAGGACATCCTCGACACGGACCTTGGTGGCGGCGTCACCCTCGGCGAGTTTCCCGGTGTGTTCCAGCATGGTGGCCCCATTCAAGCGGGCCAGGCTGGTCTGGTTGGCGAAGCAGGCCGCGAGTTGTTCGTCCCCTCTACTGACGGCACGATCATCTCTCACCGCGAAACTGAACGTATCCTGCGCGCCCTGAGCGGCCTCGCCCCCACCGGCGGCGGCTTCGTCCAGCACGTCACCGTCAACGAGGTTGCCCAAGACCCGATCGCCACTGCGCGCGCCGTCTCCTGGGCTGTTGCAAGAGGGGCGGTGCGTTGAATCATGAAGCTCCGTGACTTTCTAGAGTTCAACGGTTTCGAGATCGCTAATGAAAATCGAGTACGCGCCTATCTCGAGGCCGGGCTCCTCGGCGGCGGCCCTCGCATCGTCTCAACCGACTGCGGCTGCGATGCAACCGACACCGGCCCTTACATCTCCCCCGAGACCGATCCTGCCCCCTGGTATGACGACAATTACCTCTCCTCCGCCGACTATCTCGGTCTCATGCTCCACGACGCCCGCCTCGATCCCGTCATCGCTCGCGCCGTCACTCCCCGATTCTCCGGTGGCGCGACCATCGGCCGGATGCGGCCCCGGCATCGCATCGTCGCCGTCCGCGGCCTCATGCTCGCCTCGTCCGAACTGGGGATGCGCTACGGGGAACTGTGGCTCACCGACGTTCTCGCCGGCACGATCACCGGCTGCGCGGCCGACACTCTGCGTATCCTGCTCGGCTGTCCCGACGACGACTATGCCGAAGTCCCCTATCGCACGCTACGCCAGACCGGCATCGTGGAAGGCCCCAACTTCTCTCCCATCGCCGAGCTGCCCGAATGCTACCTCCAAGAAGTCACCTTCCAGCTCGCGGCGGGCATACCCCATCTTCTCTCCGAGCCTGCGACTTGCATGTCCCAGGAGGTGAGCGCCTAGATGCTCGATCATGCCGACGGCTTCGATTGGATTCCCACGGCTGCCGACGACGCGCTGCTCGCCGACCGCTATGACCTCGTGGATGCCAACGTCACCATCGACGACTCTTTGGCGAACGTCGATTGGGAGAACGGCCTGACCGCCACCTCATCCGGCCAGCGTCTACGCAAGGTCGTCACCACCTCCGCGACCCGCATCACCGGCTTCCACTTCGTCGCCACGTCCCTCGCCGCGCAGACCATCTTCCGCTTCCTCGACTCCGGCACGGTCCAGGGCTCGTTGCGTCTTACCGCCGACGGGCGTATCGCGGCCTACTCGGGCGACGCGGCGACGCTGCTCGGCCAGTCCGATGCAGGGGCTATCGTCATCAACACCGTCTACTGGATCGAATGCAAGTATCTCGTCTCCTCGGATGCGGACGTGGGCTTCATCGTCGTTGGCATAGACGATGTCGCTGTGGTATCCGTCCGCGCCGTCACCCAGATCGCAGGCGCGACCATCAACCAGGTGGAACTCGTCGCCGACTCGAACGTCATCTTCGACGACTGGGTGAACAAGAACATCCTGGGCTCGACGCACAACGACTTTGGCGGCGAAGCCTACGTGGAGCTAACCCAAGTCTCCGACGAGCTAGAGTACGGCGGGTACGAGGGCGGGTCCGAAGCCGCGTTCGAGTGGGTGAACTCCGCAGGCAACTCGTTGAACAACAACATCTACGTCGATGAGGTCCCCACGTCCGCGCCCGATGACGACACGTCCTACGTCCACGATTCCGGCTCCCCCGGCGACATCGACACTTACCGCGCCAGTCTAGCGATGCTTGAAGGCACCCTGTCGATCACTATTCCCCTCTCCGCCGTCTCGGTTCTGTACCGCGCGCGTCTCGAGGCTCCCGGCTCGGAGAACTTCGCCCCCCACGAGTTCCAACCTTCCACCGGCAATCGTGTTTCCGGTGACGCTATCGCCGACTTCATCGCTGTGGACTCGGACTCCTACGCCTACTATGAGGCCATCCACGTCACCGATGCCGATGGCGCCGCGTGGGATGTCGAGAACTACGAGACGTCCGAGTTCGGGCAGGAGTCGGCATGACCATTCGCATCACGGCGCTGAACCCGCAGCTCGTCTACGAGGCGGGCTCGACGCTGACCGACCCGGAGGCTGTACCAACGCCGCTGCCGACGGGGACGTGTTGCGAGTTTGCGGGGCCGGGGATTGGGGATTCGTCGCCGGTCATTACGGTGACGACGGGGGGGAGTGCGGCGACGGATGTCACTATCTGGGCCGAGGGCTGCGAATGTGGTTACACCGATATCTACGGGGAGTATTGTGATGTAACCGAGGGCGGCGTCTATCCCAACGCTTCGATCACCGACACCGAATACCGCATCGCCGACCTCCCCGCCAACTCGATGCTCGTCATCGACGCCGTCGAAGAGAAGGTCACTCTCACCGACGACGAAGGCATGGTGCAAACCGGCGGCGTGGAGGCCCTCGAATGGGCTGGCATCTTCGAGTGGATACGCGCGGCGAAGGGCGGCTGCCAGCGCGTGTGCGTGGATGTGGGGAGCGGTTCAGCCGATGTCGAGATCCTCGTTTATGACCGCGAGTGGTAAGCCATGACACTTGGTTGCGGTCATCCGCGCGCCTTCATCCAGTCCGTCGGCGGCACGAACCCCATCACCGAACTCGCCGTCTCCAACGTCTCCTGGGGCCGCCGCCTCGATGAACTATCCGACGGTCGCGTTGTCCTCGGTGAAACCCAAGACGCCGCCTGCCTTCCCGTCCTCGCCTCATTGACTCCCTTCTCCCACGAACTCGCCATCTGGCGTGACAGCGAAGAAGTCTGGGTTGGCCCCGTCACCGAGCCCATCTATACCCTGGGCGGCCTCACCATCCCCGCCCGCGACTTGTTCCAATGGTTCGAGCGCCGCCTGCTTCCCTTCGACCGCGTCTTCACCGGCGTGGATCTCTCCGTCATCGCTGCCGCCTACATCGACGATGCCCTCTCTCGCGACAACACGCCCGCCATCGCGA
>Ga0214472_10004069_pt1 | contig 15437 bp, 12 predicted proteins | sample RVTome_6_FD_207662 | JGI IMG/M metagenome (GOLD analysis project Ga0214472, IMG submission 207662) | Soil microbial communities from uranium-contaminated site in the Upper Colorado River Basin, Wyoming, United States - RVT140D175 | ecosystem: Environmental > Terrestrial > Soil > Contaminated >...
AAGGTAAACTGCTCCTCGGTCTCCACACCTTCTGCGACAACCTTCAGGTTCAACTGGTGGCCGATGGCAATGATGGCTTCGCAGATAGCAGAATCGCTGTCGTTAACATGCAGATCACGAATAAATGATTTATCAATTTTGAGCACATTGATGGGAAACTGCTTGAGGTAAGCCAATGATGAATAACCGGTGCCAAAATCATCCAGCGATAATTTGACACCGAGTTCACTGAGTTCAGTCAACAGTTTGAGACTGCGTTCTGTCTCGGTCATCATGATTGTTTCAGTAATTTCGATCACCAGCTGTTCCGGCGAAACGCCTGTTTCTTCCATGATTAATCTGATCCTGTCTACTATGGAGTGATCCACAAATTGCCGTGCAGACAGATTGATCGAAACGCTTTTGAAATGTTTATTCATGGTGGACATCTGTTTTATATCCAGACAGGCCCGCCTTAATATCCAGTCCCCCACAGGGATAATCAAACCGGTATCTTCAAGTAACGGCACAAACTGGTCCGGTGAAACCAGGCCGGTTTCCGAATCATGCCAGCGTATCAATGCTTCATATCCGGTAATCTGCAGGGTCTTCGAATCCACCTGCGGCTGGTAATACAAAATGAATTGATCAAATTCCACAGCGCGTCGCAACCTGTTTTCCCTGTCCAGTCTCTGCCGGGCCTCGGCATTCATTTCCTGGGTGTAATACTGGTAATTATTACGGCCTTTGGATTTGGCGAAATACATCGCTGAATCTGCATTTTTCAGCAATGATTCGATATCTTCTGCATCATCCGGATAAATACTGACACCGATACTGGGGCTGATACTGATTTGCTCACCATCAAGATCAAAAGGTTCTTTCATCACCATCAGTATTTTTTCCGCAACCTTGCCGGCATCACTGATGTCCTGCATTTCCGGCAGAATAACAGTGAATTCATCCCCACCCAGGCGGCACACCGTATCTGAATTTCTCACACATTCAAAAAACCTGTTTCCCGCAAGTTTTAATAATTCATCACCCACGGTATGACCCATGGAATCATTGATGATTTTGAACCGGTCAAGATCGATATAAAGCAAACCTAGTAACCCATTTTTTCTGCTGGTGCGTCCGATGCCCTGTTCCAGCCGGTCCATAAATAGTGAACGGTTAGGCAAGCCGGTCAGGGAATCATAATTGGCAAGATGCAATAGTTCTTCTTCCGTGCGTTTACGCTGAGTAATGTCCTCAAACAACCAGATGACGCCTTCTTCTCTGGTCTGTTCAGAAATGGCCTTGGCGGAAACAGCACACCAGAATATCGTGCCATTCTTGTGTTTCATTTTCCATTCACCCTGATAGGTTTCATCATGGGCGAGCAACATAGCAGCTGCTTCGTTGATGGCCTTATGATCATCAGCCGATGGATAGAGCATGTGCTTGGGCATGCCATTTATTTCATCACGCGCATAACCGAAAATTTCTTCAAACTTCCGGTTCACCGCCAATATCTTGCCATCCTTGATGTGCGCAATGCCGACCAGAGCATTTTCCAGAATGGCCCGTACCCTTCTTTCGCTGTTTTCAAGAGCAGTGTTCGCTTGAATGACTTCATCAAAAAGTGATTGCAGCCGTTCTGCAAAAACGTTGAAGTTCACCGTTAATTCGGAGAACTCATCCCTGATTTCCTTGTTGACAACAAGCCTTCTGGACATATCACCTGAAGAAAGATCATGCATGGCCACACGTACTTTGTTCAGTGGATCATCAATGCGGTAAATCACCAGTGAAATTCCTGCGATAATAACCGATATCACCAGCAGGCTGACTGTTACTACGGCAGCCAGGTTGACCAGACTGAGATCATGGGACAAGGTGGAATGAGTATTGATTTTTTCTGCAGTCAGGCTGGATACTCTTTTCAAAGAATTAACCAGGCTGATATTACTGTCACTTAAAGCAGCGGTAATCCTGGACAGTGTTGCGTCATCACAGGCGCCGGAAACCCCATCTGTGCTTTCAGCCGGTTGTGAAATATTCTGTGAAAGACAATTTACAAATTCGGTATTGCGGGAAAATAACTGCAGGAATCTTCCCTCCAGTCCCGGAACAACATTATTCAGACCATCAATTTCCGCTGTAAGACTGGAAAGCCGGGAAAGATAATTTGAAATAATTTCTTCATGAATATTTGCTGCACGATAGTTTTGAAGGTTCTCTACTGTTTTTGCAGCAAGCAATTCCTGTCTGCGCACTTCATCTTCATTCAGTATCTGATCGAGGTTCCTGATGATATTGGAACTGGGAACCAGTTTTTCTTCCAGGATTTTTTGCTTGTTCGAAATAATATCATTGGTGATAATCGCGGTAAGAGAAAGCAGGATAACAGCTGAGGCGCAGATAACCGCCCAGTACTGCAATAATTTCCGGATCGAAAGATTATTGAGAAATCTGGAACGCTTTAAATAATCTGGCAGGTCAATATTATGCACAGGCCTTCTTTCCCCGGAGCCTTGGATAGTTTTATAGGACAATTATAATTACATGTTGCCTACTTATCCTTAAATTTGGCATTTAAACCGGGTGATATCCAAAAAATACCGCTTCCTGAAAGTGCATTGTTAAGTCAGAAATTCAGTTTTTCCGGTGATTGGACATAACGTTCCAGCGATCCGGATATTTCCTGCTTCGCTGCCTGGGCATCGCGCCAGCCATGCACTTTCACCCATTTATTGGGTTCAAGATCCTTATAATGCTCAAAAAAGTGCGTAATTTGATCCAGCAATGCGGGTTGTAAATCCTTATATGAATTAACATCTCGATGAAATTTTGAAACCTTGTTTATCGGAATTGCCAGTATCTTGCTGTCATCACCAGCTTCGTCTGTCATTTCCAACATACCGATGGGATTACAACGCATGACAGCACCATGAATGATCGGCATTGGGGTTGCTATTAACACATCGACCGGGTCGCCATCCAGCGCCAATGTCCTGGGAATGTAGCCATAATTACATGGGTAAACCATGGAAGTATTCAAATACCGGTCTACAAACAGCGCGCCAGTCTCTTTATCAAGTTCATACTTTACCGGTTCGCCATGGATTGGAATTTCAATGATGACATTGATCTCATCCGGCGGGTTGTTACCCGGTCCTACTCTGTCCAGATTCATGGGTTACTTTCCTTAGGTTAAATTACAGGGAATTTCCTTTAACCGGTAAATACTTATTTAATTGCCCGGTTGTTAACCAGATTATCTACAACAGATGGATCCGCCAGAGTGCTGGTATCACCCAAAGCATCCACTTCATTTGCCGCCACCTTGCGCAGGATACGGCGCATGATCTTGCCGGAACGTGTTTTCGGCAGACCCGGTGCCCATTGAATAATATCGGGGCTTGCAATCGGCCCGATTTCCTTACGCACATGTTGCACCAGTTCCTTGCGTAACTCCTCAGAAGGTTCAACACCGGCCATGAGTGTGACATAGGCGTAAATACCCTGCCCTTTGATATCATGCGGATAGCCAACAACTGCCGCTTCGGCTACAGCTTCATGCAATACCAATGCACTTTCCACTTCGGCTGTACCCATCCGATGGCCTGAAACATTGATTACATCGTCGATACGCCCTGTGATCCAGTAATAACCGTCCTTGTCACGGCGTGCACCATCACCGGTAAAATATTTGCCTGGAAACATTTTGAAATAGGTATCTATGAAACGCTGGTGATCACCAAAAACCGTGCGCATCATACCGGGCCATGGCCGTTTGATACAAAGTGCCCCTTCAGCTGCACCTTCCAGTTCATTCCCTTTGTCATCAACTATGCACGGCTCTACACCAAAAAAAGGAACTGTGGCTGCTCCCGGTTTTAATGCAATAGCACCTGGTAATGGAGTAATTAAATGACCACCTGTTTCAGTTTGCCACCAGGTATCCACGACTGGACTATGACCTTCACCGACCACATGATAATACCACTCCCATGCTTCCGGATTGATCGGTTCGCCCACTGTACCCAATATGCGTAAACTGCTTCGATCATGTTTTTTGACAAATTCATCACCTTGTCCCATCAGCGCACGGATTGCGGTTGGTGCAGTATAAAAAATATTTACTTTATGCTTGGCCACTACTTGCCAGAAACGTCCGGCATCTGGATAAGTCGGCACCCCTTCGAACATTAACGATATTGCACCATTACATAATGGGCCATAAACGATATAGGAATGACCTGTGACCCAGCCTACATCTGCAGTACACCAGTAAATATCACCATCATGGTAATCAAACACATACTTGTGAGTGATTGCACAATACAACAAATACCCGCCTGTGGTATGCAATACACCTTTGGGTTTGCCGGTAGAACCTGAAGTATACAAAATAAACAAGGGATCTTCCGCATCCATTTCTTCCGGCGGGCATTCTGCGGCAGCTTTGGACATGGCCTCGTGGTACCAGATATCACGTGATTCATTCCAGACAATATTGCCACCTGTTCGTTTAACCACTATCACGGTATGGACGTGCGGACATGCCTGTAATGCCTTGTCAGCATTGGCTTTCAATGGTGTATTACGTCCGCCACGCACGCTTTCATCGGATGTAATGAGAACTTTGCAATCCGAATCAAGTATGCGGTCCTTTAATGCCTCAGGAGAGAAGCCGCCAAATACGATGGAATGAACTGCGCCGATACGTGTACAAGCCAGCATGGCTACTGCGGCTTCCGGGATCATCGGTATGTAAATTGATACACGATCACCCTTTTTTACACCCCGGTCTTTTAATACATTGGCAAACCGGCAAACATCAGCGTGTAATTCCCTGTAAGTTATTTTCTTGTCAGTATTGGGATCATCGCCTTCCCAGATAATTGCAGTCTGGTCAGCACGAGTATCAAGGTGTCGATCCAGGCAATTCCAGGATACATTCAGCTTGCCGCCGGCAAACCATTTGATACTGAGGTTCTTGTCAAAATCCCATTCCTGCACTTTGTCCCACTTTTTAAACCAGGTGATAAAGTTTTCCGCCTGCTCTTCCCAGAAATTATCCGGATCCTTTATGGAACGCCCATACATTTCCTTAAATTTTTCTGCATTAATGTGAGCATGGTCGGCAACCGCTTTGGGTACGTCATAAACTTTATCGATGGACATTCATGGCCTCCTCAGTCATCTACTCAATCGGGCGCAATTATGAATTTATTTCAGAATTGAACGGAATTTACCTTTAGTGAAAAACAGGAATATACTGTTTTTTCTAATTGTTGTTAGTCGTCCTTTCTGATAACTATAACAAAGACCGTATTATTTTGCGATGGATTGGCACTGCTTTTGGAATAGGGGTAAACAGCAGTCTGAATTACGTGCCGAAGACTTTTTTGAGTAATGCCGTAGTCCTTGCCGCAGGATTATTGCGTATCAGTTGCTCTTCATCGGCCAGTAATTTGAACAGGCCATCCAGGGCCTTGTCAGTCACATATTGATCGATATCCAGTGATTTCGTATCCATCAGACCAGATACCGGACCCAGCTTGTCCACCATGCTCTTGTATTTGGCAGTAATCCCGACTGCATTGGTAGACTTTTGAACAATGGGTAACATTTTTTCTGCAAGCCTGTGCTTGCTGGAACGTTTGAAATATTGTGTCGCTGCATCATCCGGCCCTTGTAATATTCCTTTGGCATCTTCAATACTCATGGCATGGATTGCATCTGAAAATACCGGGACTGCTTCCGGTATTGCCTGTTCTGCAGCACGATTCATGGATAGTATGAATTCGTCTGCGGTCTTGTCCTGTTTCAGCTTACGTAAAGTCATCTCTACTTTCGCCAATGACTCCGGCATGGGGATCTTCACTCTGGGGTTTTGAAAAAAGCCGTCAGGACGACCCAGATTATTAACTGCGGATTTTGTCCCTTTAGAAAGAGCTTCCTTCAGACCATTGACTATCTCGCTATTGCTCAGTGCTGATGATGTAGACTGGTCTGATTCACCTGTAAATATTTTGAAAACATCACTCCATGCAGCCTGAGTATCTGCCATGGTCATAAAATAAACACACACTATCACACATGTTGAAAATACGGTTCTGCCTAGGTTCATATACACAACCTCTCATATTTATAATGCCATTGCATAAAAAAATTCTTCTCTGGTCACGATAACAGATATATTTTTAAAACCGGTATCCAACAAAAAAGGGCAAGGTGAAACCACCTTGCCCTTGAACTTGTTACACTTACAAACGTTGTTTACTTTGCGATGATTTCAACCCGTCTGTTCAGTGCCCTGCCTTCACGTGTGTCATTGCTGGCTACCGAATGGTTTTCACCTTTACCGACTGCCTTCAGACGCGAGGCGGAAACACCTTTTGATACCAGATAATCCGTTACTGCACGTGCCCTGCGATGTGACAGTTGTGAATTATAGGCATCCGAACCGATGCTGTCTGTGTGACCTTCTACTGTAATGCTGTCACTTGGATTGGCATTGATAGCGGCCACGGCAGCATCCAGTGTAGATTTCGCCTGGCTGGTCAATTGTGCGCTGTCAAAGGCAAAGTGAACATCACGCAGTGTCAGCAGCGTTCTTGGGCAACCATCGGTATCAACCACTGTGCCCAGCGGAGTACCCGGACATTTATCCAGATAATCAGGCACACCGTCACCATCTGCATCGAGTGGGCAACCATCTTTATCTACAGCAACGCCCTCAGGAGTGAACGAGCATTTGTCATCTCTGTCCAGCACACCATCACGATCCTGGTCATCCAGCCAGAAATAACCTGATTCATCAGCAACCGGTACTGCCGGTGCGGACGAGATTTCCGGACGGCACTGGATAAGGCCTCCTAATGTACCGACGAAAGTCCCGGCAAGAGCGCCAACCGGGCCAGAACTTGCTCCACCAACTACTCCGCCAAATATTGCAGTACCCCAGATACAGGCTTCAATCTCTTCCTGATGCATACCATCTGAAAAAGTTGCACAACCTGCAAACATGGTGACTGATATTAACATCAGCATTATTTTTAATTGTTTCATTGTTAACTACCCCTTTAATGGTACGACCCATTTATAACAAACCTGATAAAGCGAATTAATTATTTAGTTACGAAGGCTAGATAAATTCAGGTACACAATAATAGTAAACCCGTTTTATTAATGAGAAGCCTATCACAAATCCCTGCACCTAGCAGACATTATAGACAATATTCAGGCGGTATTTCTCTGTGAATAGTGTTGTTTTACATAATCATCGACAATCTGGCGAAATTCCCCGGCAATATTATCTCCTCGCAAGGTCATCGCTTTTTTCCCGTCTATAAAGACGGGGGCTGTGGGCGCCTCACCCGTACCCGGCAGACTGATACCAATATCGGCATGTTTGCTTTCCCCGGGGCCATTCACCACACAACCCATCACTGCAAGGGTCATGTCCTCAACACCCTCATACTGTTCACGCCAGATGGGCATCTGGCTACGCACATAGGCCTGGATATTATCCGCCAGTTCCTGGAAAACAGTACTGGTGGTACGACCGCATCCTGGACAGGCAGTCACCAATGGCGTAAATGAACGCAATCCCATGGTTTGCAGAATTTCCTGTGACACGATGACTTCTCTGGTACGGTCACCTCCCGGTTCAGGGGTGAGTGAAACTCGTATGGTGTCACCGATCCCCTCATGCAATAGCACCCCCATTGCCGCAGTGGAAGCAACTATGCCTTTGGAACCCATACCTGCCTCAGTCAAACCCAGGTGCAAGGCATAATCGCAACGTTTGGCCAGATCCCTGTAAACAGAGATCAGTTTCTGTACACCACTGACCTTGCAGGACAGCACGATGTGGTTCCGGGGAAGACCGATTTCTTCGGCCCGTTCGGCATTACTGATAGCTGATACGATTAATGCCTCCTTCATTACATCTTCGGCATCCAGAGGTTCCTTGAGTTTGGCATTGTCATCCATCATACGGGTGAGCAAATCCTGATCCAGGCTACCCCAATTTACCCCGATACGGACCGGTTTTTTATACTCAATGGCCTTCTCGATCATGGTTAGAAATTGGCTGTCTTTTTTGCGGCCGAAACCTACATTACCCGGGTTAATCCGGTATTTGGCCAAGGCTTCCGCACACTCAGGATATTTGGTCAGCAGTTGATGGCCGTTGTAATGGAAATCACCAATCAACGGTACCCGGCAACCCATGGCATCCAGTTTGTCGCGTATTCTGGCAACCTGGGCAGCAGCTTCTTCATTATTCACTGTAATTCTGACCAGTTCCGAACCTGCTGCGGCCAATGCATGTACCTGCTTTGCCGTTGCCTCTGCATCGGCGGTGTCTGTGTTGGTCATGGACTGGACGACAATAGGTGTGTCACCACCAATGGTGACAGAGCCTACTTTAACGCCGACACTATGCCGTCTTTTATATTTATAATCAGTTAACATAAATTAATTCAGTATTTGTGCGATGCGGGGCAGTCTAACGGGAACCAGTACTCATCTCAATACTCATTACATAACTCACACTTAATGCCTGTGTTTCCATTGTATTCTGCCTGCAGGAAATGACATCTATGTTGCCGTCCGGAAACATATCAGGCTAATATAACCCAATCTGGCAGTCAGACCCATTTACGGATGCCAAAGGCACGCCCGCAGAGCACACAAAGGCCATGATTTCTGCAATACTGACTGGTCTCCCAACAAACTCAAATAACCGCCGGTTAGCCTGATTTATTTGAATTAACTCACGGACGACGAATACACACAAAAAATTAAAATCACTAGAGATACTGAAAAAACATGGAAAACAAGAACAGTTATATACTGGAAGAACTGCTCAGCTGTGCCCGCGGAGAAATGTTCGGCGAGGGAAATGCGCATTTACCCTCCCATCCTATGCTCATGTTTGACCGGATTACCTCCATTACCAGAGATGGCGGAGAATTTGGTAAAGGGTGCATCACCGCCGAACTGGACATCAAACCGGATCTCTGGTTTTTTCAATGTCATTTTAAAGATGACCCGGTGATGCCCGGCTGTCTGGGTCTGGATGCCATGTGGCAACTGGTCGGTTTTTATCTGGGATGGCTGGGCGCACCGGGAAAAGGACGTGCTCTGGGGTCAGGTGAAGTCAAATATACCGGTCAGGTTACCCCTGCCAATAAAAAGGTCACCTATCATATCAATATCAAGCGCGTTATCCTGCGCAAATTGGTCATGGGGGTCGCCAATGCCTCAATGGATGTTGATGGTAAAATCATTTACACAGCAAATGACTTACGGGTCGGTTTGTTCAAATCAACTGAAGGATTTTAGGAGTACCTGAGTAATATGAAACGTGTCGTTGTCACGGGTTTTGGAATTGTTTCCAGTATCGGCAATAACAAAAATGAAGTTCTCGCTTCACTTCGTGACGGGAAATCCGGTGTCGAGTTTTCATCTGAATACCAGGAACTTGGTTTCAGGTCCCACGTCCATGCGCCAATACGACTCATCACCGAAGAATTGATCGATCGCAAATTTATGCGCTTCATGGGTGATGGCGCGGCCTATGCTTACCTTGCCATGCAGGAAGCCATTGCCGATGCGGGTCTGGAGTCACCCGAAATTTCGAATAACCGTACCGGTTTGATCGTAGGTTCCGGCGGTTCATCCAACAAAAATATGTGCCTTGCTATTGATACCTTGAGAGAAAAAGGTGCTCGCAAGGTTGGGCCGACGATGGTGCCAAGGATTATGGCAAGCAGTAACAGCGCCTGCCTGTCCGTTGCGTTTCAGATTAAAGGTGTCAATTATTCCATCAGTTCCGCTTGTGCAACCAGTGCACATTGTATCGGCAATGCCTATGAGCTGATTCAATCAGGAAAACAGGACATGATCTTTGCCGGCGGCAGTGATGAACTGCACTGGACCAGTACCATCCTGTTCGATGCCATGGGCGCGCTTTCTTCTACCAATAATGACAAACCACAAGTGGCTTCACGCCCCTATGATGCGGATCGTGATGGTTTTGTCATCTCGGGTGGCGGCGGAATTCTGGTGCTGGAAGAACTCGAACATGCACTGGCCAGGAATGCCAAAATCCTTGCAGAGATTGTGGGTTATGGAGCCACCTCCGATGGCTTTGATATGGTCAAACCTTCAGGAGAAGGTGCCATGCGTTGCATGCAACTGGCACTGGCCACCACCAGCAATCCGCTTGATTACATTAATGCTCATGCAACCAGCACCCCTGCCGGCGACATTGCAGAAATCAACGCGATTAAGGAAGTATTCAAGGACAGAATTCCGTATATCAGTTCTACCAAATCATTGACCGGTCATGGCCTTGGCGCAGCGGGCGTAAATGAAGCTATTTATTCCCTGCTGATGATGGAACATGATTTCATCAGCGCTTCAGCCAATATTTTCAATCTCGATCCAGGTGCAGCAGGTATGCCGATTGTGAGTGAAAGAAAAGACAATGCACAACTGGATACGATCATGTCAAACAGCTTCGGGTTTGGCGGAACCAATGCCAGCCTGGTTTTCCAACGCGCCAACTGAACAATATACCGTTGTCCGGCTCCAATAACCATGGACCACGCACACATGATTGCAGTATTGCTGAGCTGGACAGTCAATCTTTCCCAGTACCCGCATCCCGGTGTTCCGCCCGTCGTTGAATATCGTCCTCACAGCTTCTTTGTTGAGCATGCCTGTCTCGGTAACGAAAAATGCAGGGCCGCCGGTTGGTACAACAATGATGGGGTTGTTTACATTGATGAAAGAATCAAGGACCAGGAGGATGCCATCACGCGCAGTCTATACGTGCATGAATTCACCCATTATCTGCAGGACATAAGCAGCAAATACGATAACAATGATTGTGCTGACCACCAGAAACGTGAACGGGAAGCCTATTCAATACAGCGGCAATACCTGAACAAGATTGCCGGACGTTTTGTGGCTGTCTATATGGATTACCCGCCATGTCCAGGCTGACTTGCTGTAATCAGTTAATGAGATTAGCTTACCGATCATTACTTTTGATTTTGTTGTCGGTTCCTGCCATCACACTTGCAGAACCAGAAGAAGCTACGATTCAGCGGGCATATCCTGTCCCCGAACATGGTGAAATCATCCTGAATGTTCCTGCCAACTGGGAGGTAACCTACTTCTCGCCGGGAGAACTAAAACCACCTGTCATAACGTTTTATAAAAAAGACAAAAGCCAGGGTGAGTTATTTCAGTTGAATATTTCAACACTGTGGGACGACGGATTTGAACGGGACATTACCAGACCCGAAGAAATCAGGGCGCTGGTGGAAGAGACCGGCATGAATATTCTTGAATCTTCGAAAGAAGAAGATTTGAAACTCATACCATTCAAGGGAACCCAGGGAGAAGGGTATTATTTCGTTCTATCTGATAAATCTGCCAGACCCGGGGAATATGAATACCTGATGCAGGGGGCAGTGAGTGTGGGTGAAATCCTGGTAGTGTTCTCGCTGTTTACACGGGAACCGGATTCAACCTATCAGGCTGAGACACTCAAAATGCTCATGGATGCTATGCATAAATTACAGCGGCATCTATAAAGCTGATATCCAGAATTAATATTGTTATTCCCTGAATGTGAACCAATTTACGTTAATTAACGCGGATTTATAGCCAAAATGTGCGGTGGGTCACAGCTGTAGGGGGGTCTGATCAACTAGAATATTTACCAACAAGTCATCAATCCTCCCCCCCGATGCTTGTGATATTAGCTCGGAATAGCTCACCTCCTCCCCCAATAGAGCGATTCCGGGCTTTTTATTTATATCTATATCAATATTCAACTTGATTTGCAGGCCTGAAGCGTGCGGTGTGCGCGGTTGCCCTTGTCTATCGTTGCCGCTGACTCAGATCCGTCTGTAAAAATTGTAGCATCATCAGAATCACGGTATTTATGTCCTGCAGACCAGGTGTCTGTATTTGAATAAAACTCCAGTGCTTCCTTCATAATCTTGTTCTGCCTTTCCAGTTCCTTTATCCGTTCATTTAAACTGTCGGTGCCAGAGTCTTTTTTGCCAAAAATCATGATATGAACTCCCTAATTATTTATTGTGCCGGACTTTCTGATACTAGCACTAATTAACGTATTTTCAACAATATCTATACGCACAAGATCGTTTGTTTTTGTTTTAACAGGGCTAGCGGATAACATCAGGGTAAAATAATGGCTGCCCGCCGCCGCTGAAATCCCTTATTATCTTCTGGCCGACTTCTCCGGTAATGTATTTTGCATATTCCCTTGCCAGATCAAACTTCGAGTGCGGATGTCTTTGTGGATTGACCAAGATGACATGATAGGGATTTTCAAGCTCCGGGGCTTTTTCAAACACAACCCCGATTTCCAGCTTGTCCCTGTACGCCAACCAGGTCCCGCGATCGCTTAGAGTGTAAGCCAGCTTTTCATTGGAAATCTGCAACACCTGTCCCATTCCCTGCCCGACTGAAAAATACCATTCACCCTGAGGTTTAATACCTGCCAACTGCCAAAGCTCCAGTTCCTTTTTATGTGTGCCTGAATCATCCCCACGAGAAATAAAGTCATGGCCAGATTCGTGTATACGCAATATGGCGTCTGCAAGGGATGTTGCCTGTTTTACTTTTGCCGGATCATCAAAAGGTCCCAGTAAAACAAAATCATTATGCATGACCGGTTGACGTTCAATTCCATAACCTGCTTCCATAAATTCAATTTCCGCTTCCGGGGCATGTGCCAGAACCAGATCGACATCCCCGTCCTGGGCCAACCGCAGTGCCTTGCCGGTACCCACCGCAATCACATGCACTTTTACTCCGGTTTGCTGCTCAAATGGCTTGTGCAATACGGACAACAACCCGGTGTTTTCCGTACTGGTGGTCGTGGCGAGCCGCAGAAATTCTTCGGCTGATACATTATTCACAAAACTGGTTACAACTATAAAAACTATAAACTGTAAAAGTTTTCTCATTTAATACTCCCTGAAATCCTCACTTGCATTTTTATTAGGTTTCTAGAATTCAACCAGGGTCATCAACTGAAATATTGAGGGCTCATCACCCGCAGCCGGGCCTCCATCCACATTCAGCACGTTGACATAATTGGCGGCGAAACGGATATCCGGTGTTGCATACCAGTTCAACCCGGCGGTAAGATTCTGTTCCTCGCCACCGCTGATATCCTCATCGTTCAAATCAATACTGCTGAACCGGACTGCCAATTGCCATGCACCGACACCCCCTTTACCGACGATTCCCTTTGATTTTGTTTTGCCAAAAGTACCGCTCTTCACGTTATAACTCTTCGTCTCACCCGTCAGGAACCAGCTGCCTTGCAGATAATAACCGGAAAAATCCAGATCCGGATTGCCTGCAAGATCCCGGTTTAATGACAGATGATAATACTCGCCCTCCAGCGCCCAGGGGCCGAATACCAGGGCGGCTTCACCGGCAAACCGTGCATAATCATCGGTATCTATGCTGCCGGTATCGACCAGCCGCGTATCGGTCACGTGGGATTCAGGCCGTTCACGCACCCTGAAACTGTTGTCTGATCCGGTTGCGCGGTAGGAAGCCGACGCGCCCAGATGCACGAGCCGGCCTTCTGACAGAACCGGTGCATAGGTAGCACGTACGGAAGTGCCATGGCCCTCGTCATTATTATCACTGGCGCCATCAATGCCCTCACCGAACAGACCTGCGGACAAACTCCAGTTGTCCCCCGAGGTACTCGCACTGATACCAATATTTCTTCCGGGAGTAAACACATGCGGCAAGGCGCGTTCCATAAACAGAATATATTTTGAGCTTGTCATGTTTTGCAGGCTGAAAGGTTCCTTGAAATGCCCGGTGCGGATTTTCCAGTTTTCGAAACCGTTGTAATCGAGGACGGCATCCTGTATCCCCGCACTGCCGCTGCTCATGAAGTCATACTCGAACTTGTATCCCCAGTCGCGCCACAACTTTCCCTCGGCAAACAGGCGGGCCCTGCGCAACTCGGTTCCGTCATTGTGATTCAGTTTATCTTCCGCATAAGTGGCGGCATTGGCCTGCAGGCGTCCGCCGACACGGAAAGAAAAATCGCCGTCCGTGGATTCCACCTGAAACTTGCCTTTCGTCGTGATTCTGGGCTGGTCTTTGGTGGCTGCGGCCACTTCTTCCTTGACGACCTGTTTGATTTCTTCCCTGTCAGGTGCTGCAGCCACAGGTTGCGGCTGCTGTTCCTGCTGCGCCACCTGTTTCACCAGCTCATAGGTTTCAGTATTAATGGTGCCGTTTTCGTGCAATGCATCCAGTAACGTTAATAACGCATCGCTGTTGGCATATACAGGTGATATTAATAACACCCACAACACCGCGATGATCAAGCCCTTTCCACTATTTCGCTTGCACATAATATACTCCCTCCAGGCTGTTAACTTTTTACATATGTACTAGAATTCATAACACTTGATATACATATATTTTACATGTATATGAACAAACCACTAAATAAGCAATGGATTTCATATATGAATTTCGGACTTGATATCCGCTGGAAATCACTGGGTCATGAAACCGGAGAGATCGATCCGGTTTTTTTCACGCTGCTCAAAGCCATACGGGCGACCGGCTCCTTGCGTGCGGCTTCTGAAAATACAAACATTTCTTACCGTCATGCCTGGGGACTGGTTCAATACTGGTCCAGTAATATCTCAAAACCGGTTGTCACATTGACAAAAGGTCGGGGTGCGAAACTGACTGATGTAGGCGAAAAACTGTTATGGGCAGAACAGTTGGTTATTTCCAGACTGTCACCTGAACTTAACAACCTGGCAATAGAAATAAATAATGAGCTTGGTATGCTTATAGATATCAACAGAAAACATGACAACCTGCGTATTAATGCAAGTCATGGTCTGGCGATTGCACATTTGCAAACCTTGCTGTCCGAATCGAAAGTCTTTGACGTTGATTTTCATTTCCGGGGCAGTCTTGAAGGACTGCGCGAACTGGCCAATTCCCGGTGTGATATTGCCGGATTTCATTTCCCTGACGGTAATATATCGGCTGAGCTGTCCCCTCTTTATCTGCAGTGGTTATCTGAAGACAGGCATTTGCTGCTGCATGTTTCCACCCGGCAACAGGGATTGATGACAGCCAGGAAAAACCCGCGCAAGATTACCGGTCTGAAAAGCCTGGCCAAACGATCAGTAAGGTTCGTAAATCGTCAACCGGAATCAGGAACACGTATCATCCTTGATGAATTGATAAGGCAGGAAGGGATCAATAAATCAGCCATCAAAGGATATCACGATGAAGAATTTACCCACATTGCTGTCGCTGCGGTGGTGGCCAGCGGCGCAGCGGATGCCGGTTTTGGTATTATGGCAGCGGCAAGTAAATTTGACCTGCATTTTATCCCCGTAATTTCT
>Ga0214472_10004070_pt1 | contig 15434 bp, 17 predicted proteins | sample RVTome_6_FD_207662 | JGI IMG/M metagenome (GOLD analysis project Ga0214472, IMG submission 207662) | Soil microbial communities from uranium-contaminated site in the Upper Colorado River Basin, Wyoming, United States - RVT140D175 | ecosystem: Environmental > Terrestrial > Soil > Contaminated >...
TGGTCGGTACGACTGCTCACGCTCATGGCACTTCCCCCTGCCCGGCGCTCTGGAGGATCACCTTCAAGGCGTGTTCTCTTGCGGCGTTGCCGAAAGTGTCGTAGGCCTTCATCGCGTCGGCGAGGCCGAAGCGATGCGTCACCAGCTTCCTGGGCAGGAGCCGTCCCGACTGCACCACCTTGAGAAGCATGGGTGTCGTGACCGTGTCGACGAGGCGCGTGGTCAGGGTGATGTTGCGGGCCCACAGCGTCTCCAGGTGGAGCTCGACGGGCTTGCCGTGAACTCCCACGTTGGCGAGATGGCCGCCCGGGGCCAGGACCTCTTGGCAGATGTCGAAGGTGGCGGGGAGCCCCGCGGCCTCGATGGCCACGTCGACGCCCGAGCCGCCGGTCAGGTCCATGATGCTCTGCACGGCCTTGCCGTCGGCGCTGTTGACGGCCTTCGTGCCGCCGAGGGAGATCGCCACCTCCAGCCGGTGCTGGTCCAGATCGACCATCACGATCTCCGCCGGGGAGTAGAACTGCGCCGTGAGGAGCGCGGCGAGGCCGACCGGTCCGGCCCCGATGATCGCGACCGTGTCGCCCGGCTTCACCTCCCCGTTGAGGACGCCGCACTCGAAGCCGGTCGGGAGGATGTCGCTGAGCATCACCATCGCTTCCTCGTCGGCGTCCGGAGGGAGCCGATGGAGGCTGGTGTCCGCATGCGGGATCCGGACGTACTCGGCCTGGGTCCCGTCGACTGTGTTGCCCAGGATCCAGCCGCCGCCGCGGCAGTGCGAGTACATTCCCTTCCGGCAGAAATCGCACTTCCCGCAGGACGTGATGCACGAGATGAGCACCTTGTCGCCCTTGCGGACGACCGACACCCCGTCCCCCACGTCGTCGACGACCCCGACCCCCTCGTGTCCGAGGATCCGGCCGTCGGTGACGGTTGGGACATCGCCCCTGAGAATGTGGAGGTCGGTCCCGCAGATGGTCGACGTCGTGATCCGCACCACCGCGTCCGTGGCATCCTGGATCTCCGGCCGCGGTCTTTTCTCCCAGGCGCGCTTCCCGGGACCGTGATAGATGAGGGCCTGCACTCGACTCCCTTCCTCTGGTCGGTCGGGGCTCGGCCGACTCGAGCCGCGCCTCCCGGCGAGTACCCCGCTCGAGCGAGGTACTCGCACTGACGGTTGCGCTTCTAGTTCTCGACGGTCTGGAGCTCGCTGGCGACCTGATGAACGCCCTTCACCGAATAAGCATTCTCGATGGCGCGCAGCTCCTCGGTGAGGCTATCGGTCTTGCCGGAGAGAAGGACGACGCCATTGTTGACCGAGGCGACCTTGACGTCCTTCATCTTGCGGTCGGTCTTCAGGGACGCTTCGACGCGCTCCTTGACGTCCGAGTCGTTGGCCGCGACCAGCTCCTTGACCTCGCTGGGCACGACCTGCAGCAGGTTGTTCACGCTCTTCACGCCCTTCACCTCGCGGACCGTCTGTTCGGCCCTGGTCCGATCCTCGGCGGTCGCGACCTTTCCGTGCATCGTGACGTTGCCGTCGATCGTGTCGATGTTGGCGCCGTTGACGCTGAAGCCATCCGTCGTGAGGAGGGCGATCTTCGCCTTCGTGGTGATCCAGGAATCGTTGACGTCCGCCCTCGCCACGACGGCGGCGGCAACGACGATCGTACCGACCAGAGCTACGGTGAGTGCCATTCTCTTCATTGATTCGACTTCCGCTTTCTTTTTCGCTTCTTCGGCTTGCCGTTGCACCGGAGCGTGTCGCCCCCCGGCGCTCGGCTCGAGGAATTCGCGGCAGGAACGCCGCCGCGCCATCGACTCTGCTGCAACCTCCGTGCCGCGCCATGGGCAGAAGGCCAACCTGTCGAGGCGGCGGCCTGGCGCGAGGTCTCCCGCGCGCTCGAGCGGAGGATGGAGACAAATCTACAAAGTGCCGACGAAGGCGAGGGAGCGACCGGCGCCCTATGCGTGCAGCAGCAGCTCGCGCAAGGGTCGGGGCCTGCCGACGCGGTAGCCCTGCGCGTAGTCGACGCCGGCTTTCTCGAGCAGGCGGACCGTCTCGTCGTCGGTCACGAACTCCGCGATGGTCTTCTTGCCCATGCCGCGGGCGATGCCGACGATGGCCCCGACGACGAGCTGGTCCATCGTGCTTGCCGCGAGGCCGCGGATGAGGTCCCCATCGATCTTGAAGTAGTCGAAGGGCAGGTTCCTCAGGTAGTAGAAGGAGCCGAAGCCCGCGCCGAAATCGTCCAGAGCCAGGCGGCAGCCGTGAGCGCGCAGCCGGTGGGCGAAGACCTTGGCCTCCTCGATGTTCGCCATCGCCGCCGTCTCCGTGAGCTCGAAGACGAGTCGCGAAGGATCGATGCCGGTCCGGGTGAGAGCGCTCTCGGTGAGCGACGCCAACTCGGGATCGCCGATCGACTTGCCCGAGAGGTTGACGTGAAGGACCAGCGGGCGGCCGGCGCGCTCGTTCTCGGCGATGAGCTCGATCGCCTGGCACGTGACCCAGCCGTCAATGGCCTGAATCACCCCGAAGCGCTCGGCGACGTACAGAAAAGTGCTGGGCGTCAGCAGCTCGCCGCTCTCGTCGTCCCGGAGGCGCAGGAGGACCTCGTACTGGTGCACCTCGCTCTCCCGCAGATCGAGAATCGGTTGACCGTAGAGGACGAAGCGACCGTCCTGGAGCGCCGTGTGGAGATGCTCCGCCGGCGCCTGCCGCGCCGAAACCGGCCCCCGGCCTCCCCGCGGGGGGCTGTACAACACAAACCGGTTTCGGCCGGCCTGCTTGGCCTCGTACATGGCGATGTCGGCGCACGCCAGGACCTCTGTCGCAGAGAGACGGTCGAACATGGCGAGCCCCACGCTGGCCGTGACCCGGATCGACTGGTCCCCGAGCACCGCGACGTGCCGGCCCAGAGCCTTGACGATCCCGTCCGCCGCGATCTGGGCCTGGTCGGCATCCGCCTGGGGAAGGAGCACTCCGAACTCGTCTCCTCCTATCCGCGCGAGGAGGTCTGTCTGGCGGATGCGATTCTTTACGGCGCCCGCCACGCCCTTCAGAAGGTCGTCGCCCGCCATGTGGCCGAATGCGTCGTTGACTTCCTTGAAATTGTCCAGGTCGATCACGAGCACGGCGCCGGGGGCGCCATAGCGCGCCACCCGCTCGGCCTCCCGGGACAGCTCCTGCTCGAAACGGCGCCGGTTGGCGAGCCCGGTCAGGAAGTCGTGATCGATCAGGTATTCGAGGCGTTGCGCCAGCTCCCTTCGCTCGGAGATGTCCTGGAGCTGGGAGACGATGTAGAGGATCTTGCCCTCGTCGTTGCGGACGAGCGACACGGTCAACATTCCCCAGAGGTAGTGGCCCCAGGCGTGGCGGTAGCGCTTCTCGGTCTGGTAGCTGGGAATCCGGCCGTCGAGCAGCTCCCGCAGGGAGTCCGCGTCGAGATCGACGTCCTCGGGATGGGTCAGGGCCCGCAAAGTCGTCGCCTGGAAGGCGGCCCGGGTGTGGCCGGTGATTCGGCAAAGGGCGTCGTTCACCTGCAGGCAGCGGCCCTCCACGTCCACGAGAGCCATCCCGATCGGCGCATTGGCGAAAGCGCTCTCAAACCGGGCATGCACCTCGCGCAGTCCCCGCTCGGCCGCCCGCCGCTCGCTCTCGAGCCGCTTGCTGCCGGCGATCCGGCGACGAAGCTCCACGTTGGCGACCGCGAGCTTCTTCTCTGCTCTCTTGTGCTCGCCGAGCGAGCGCTGGAGGGCCGAGCGGCCGGGTGGTGCCTCCGCCCGCGCGCGGGGACGGCTCCGGCGAGCATCGGCCTCATCGCTCGATCGCCTCGAACCCGTGCGCACGCCTGAACCGCTCACCTACTCCTCCACTCCGTCCTGCGACTCCCGGACTCTGCGGAGGAAGACCTCGGCACCAGACGGCTCGCCGGGAAACGCCCTCCGGGGCCGAGGGGGCCGTGCCGGACGACCGGCTCGTCGCCGTTGCCGGCGAGGTGGAGGACCTTCATCTCCGGCCGTTGGCGAACGTCGAGCTCCGCGGTCTTGGGCCGCTCTTCAATGGCATGATCACGTCGCTCACCCCGCCGTGAGCGTTCCCGCCAGCAGCTTCAGGTCCGCCGGCGCGTCGTCGACGACCAGGATGGTGCCCTGGTCGGTCACGGGACCTCGCCACCTTCGGACTCGAGTCATCCCCCAGCTCCTGTCCCTTGGTCGGGCGCGGATCGGCGACTCGATCGCGCCCCCGGCGAGCACCTCGCCCGGGCCTCCAAGCAATATCCGTGCCGTTCGAAGCCAAGGGCTCACCTGTTGAGGCGGCGGCCTCCGAGCACGTTTCCCCGCGGGCTCGAGCGGGTGGGAAGAAGGCCAATCTACAAAGTGCCGTGAATGGCACGCTGCGTCGGGCCCGTCCAGCTCGGTGTGCAGCCTCAGGCGGGCGCATGCGCCCTGGACGGACGTCGACTCCCTCGGAAGACCTTCGAGAGCGCCCCCGCTGCCGCGCCCGTCAGCCAGGAAGAAGGTATGCAGCACGCTGAGCCCCGACCCACCGCGCCTGCTCCGGACCCTCACACCGTCTTCCTCACGGTTCCGACGCCACTCGAAACGCCTGGTTCACGTCCTTCGACGGCCCGGTCATCTCTTCAGCGCCAGCAGCCGCGCGTTGATGGCCACGATCACCGTGCTCGCCGACATCAGGACCGCGCCCAGGGCGGGACTGAGCAGCACGCCCCACGCGTAGAGCGCTCCGGCCGCCAGCGGAATCGCCACGACGTTGTAGCCCGTGGCCCAGAAGAGGTTCTGAACCATCTTCCGATAGGTGGCGCGAGACAGCCGTACGATGGCCACGACATCCAGGGGGTTGCTCCGCACCAGGATGACGTCGGCGGTTTCCACCGCCACGTCGGAACCGGCTCCAATGGCGATACCCACGTCAGCCTGCGCCAGCGCCGGGGCATCGTTCACGCCGTCGCCGGTCATGGCTACCAACACACCCCGGGACTGGACCTCTTTCACCTTGGCGGCTTTGTCCTGGGGCAGGACTTCGGCGAAGTACTCATCCAGCCCGACCTGGTCCGAGACCCACCTGGCCGTGGCGTCGTTGTCGCCGGTGAGCATCAGGCAGCGGATGCCGAGGGCCTTGAGGGCATGGATCGCCTGCTTCGCCTCGGGGCGGACGATGTCGGCGAGGGCAATCGCCCCTTTCAACGTGCCGTCCACGATGACGAACACGACCGTCTTTCCCTGGGCTTGCAGGGGCTCCACGCGCGGGTCGGTGAGGGCGATCTTCTGCTCGCGCAGGTAGCCGGGGCTGACCACCTTGACGTCCTTGCCCTCCACCCGGCCTTCGACACCCTGGCCGGTGATGCTCTTGAAACCCTCGACGGGCAGCTTTCTCTCCGAAGAGGCGGCGACGGCCTTGGCGATGGGGTGCTCGGACTTCGCATCCACGGAGGCCGCGTAGGTGCGCAGCGCTTCTTCGTCGATGTCGGGTGAGAGCATCAAGGTGTCGGTCACGCCGAACCGGCCCTCGGTCAGCGTGCCGGTCTTGTCGAAGATGATGGCCCGCAGCTTCCGGGCGTTCTCGAAAGACACACGATTGCGAATGAGCAGGCCATTGGTCGCGGCCAGGGCCGTGGAGACGGCGACGACCAGCGGCACGGCCAGGCCGAGCGCGTGCGGGCAGGTGATCACCATGACGGTCACGGCGCGCTCGATGGCGAAGGCAAACGTCTGGTTCATGAAGACCAGCCAGATCACCAGGGTGAGCCCGCCGCTGCCGAGGGCAATGAGGGTCAGCCACATCGCGGCGGTGTCGGCGAGCCTTTGGGTCTTCGATTTGCTGACCTGGGCCTGTTGGACCAGGTCGATGACCTGCGACAGAAAAGAGTCCTTTCCGGTGCCCTTGACCTCCAGGGTCAGCGAGCCTTCGCCGTTGATCGAGCCGCCGATGAGCTTTCCGCCGGCCTTCTTGGCGACCGGGGCCGATTCCCCGGTGAGCATCGCCTCATTGACCGAGCTCTCGCCCTCGACGATGACGCCATCAGCGGGAATCTTCTCGCCCGGCTTGATGAGGACCTTGTCGTCCACCACCAGCTCGCCGAGCGGCACGTCGCTGACGCTGCCGTCGGGCATGAGCTTGTGAGCGTCGGAGGGCATGAGCCTGGCCAGCTCCTCCAGGGCCCTCGAAGCGCCCATCACCGACTTCATCTCGATCCAGTGCCCCAGCAGCATGATGTCGACGAGGGTGGCCAGCTCCCAGAAGAACATCTTGCCGGTCAGGCCGAAGACCACGGCGCCGCTGTAGAGATAGGCGGTCGTGATGGCGACGGCGACCAGCGTCATCATCCCGGGCTGGCGCGACGCGAGCTCCTTGAACAGGCCCTTGAGGAACGGCCAGCCGCCGTACCAGAAGACCGCGGAAGAAAGACCGAACAGGACGTAGACGTCACCGGGAAAGCGAATGGCTTCCCGCAGCCCCACCAGCGCCTGGAGCATCGGCGAGAGGACGAGGATCGGCAGGGTGAGGACGAGGGAGATCCAGAACCGTTTCCGGAAATCCGCCGCCATGTGAGCATGGTGGTCGGGTCCGGCGGGCCCCATTTGGGCCGCCCCGGCTCGTGCCGGCCTGGTTTCGGATTGCTGCTGGGTTGTGTGGTCGTGTTCCTTCATTGCGAGTGTCCTGTCATACAAGCCTTCCCGCCTCACGAACGAACACTGCCGACGATGGCCCGGCTCGTCCTCCCGGGGTCCGCTTGCTGGCCCGCGCGTCGCACGAATACTAGCGGCCGTCCCCCGAGCGCCTCCTGGCAAGGAACCAGGCGACGATCACGAGCACCAGAATCAAGATGGGGAGTTGCCAATAAAGCCCCATCCCGCCCATCCCAAACCATCCTCCGTCGTGCATCATGGCTGACTCCCTCTCTGCACGTCTCCCGCGGCAGGGGCCGCGTACCGCCCGGGCTCCTCGTCGAACTTCGCCTTGCAGCCGGAGCAGCAGAAGAGACAGGTCTGCCCCGCATGCGTGCTTCTGTGCGGGGAATCGTCGTCAACGGTCATGCCACAAACAGGGTCCTTGGACATTTCGGACGGCTCCTTCCACCCTGCGACAGGTCGCCGCGTATCTGGCCTGTGGCAACGTCCGTGCCGCTCGAGGCGCCCTCGACGGTGCGCGGAGTGCCCCGGAGGTCACGCCCGGGCGCACGTGCGGCGGCAGGCTCGTCCGAGCGGTGGGCGACAGGGCCATGCGCTCAGCGGCCGGAGGGAGCCTTTTTGTAGATTCTTCCGCTCGGCGGCCGCTCAGCGGCACCCCTGCCGGGAAGCTCGAACGGGGATCGCCGCTGGGCACGACGGCACGATGGTTGCACTGCTGTTGGTGGGCCATCAAGGGAGCGAGCGAGTGAACCAGGAGCCGCTGAAGGGCGAGTGGATGCGACTCAGGGGCCGCGTGCGCAGGGAGTGGGGCAAGCTGACGAACGACGATATCGCCGCAATCCAGGGAGACCGCGAGGTCCTGTTGGGCAGGCTGCAAGAGCGCTACGGGCACACGCGGGAGGAAGTCGAGCACGAGTTCGACGACTGGTTCGTCAGGATCGTGACGCCCCGCGGCTGATGGTCGCGGCGACCGCCCGGGTCGCCGCCGGCGGAGTCAACCGCGACCCGGATGGGGAGCGGCTCAGCGGGAGGTTTGACCATGACGAAGATGTTCGCGATCGTGCTTCTGGCCGCGGGGATCCTCGCCCTCGCCTACGGGGGATTCAACTACACCAGACAGACCCATGAGGCCAAGCTGGGGCCCCTGGCGATCAACATCACGGAGGACGAGCACGTCAACGTGCCGGTGTGGGCGGGGCTGGCCCTGGCGATCGTGGGCGGAGGACTCCTGGTCATCGGGAAGAAGTAGCATCCCGCGGGCGCCCGGGCCCCTCACGCGCGGGCGAAGTCGATGAAGCCCCGCTCGACGTCGGTGTGCAGGAGCTCCACCCGGACGGCATCTCCGACGTCGAGCCCGTGCTCGCCGCGCACCACGCGCCCCTCCACGGCGGGGTGGAGGATGCGCGCCCAGGTCCCCTTCGGCGAGGCACCGGTCACGATCGCGTCGAAGCGCTCGCCGACGCGCGGGGCGAGCAGCAGCGCCGCCGCGGACTTGCGCACCTGCCGCTCCACCTTCGCGGCGTTGTCCTCCTGCAGCGTGCAGTGGCGCGCCAGCTCCTCCAGCTGCTCCGCCGTGTAGGGAGAGGGCCTCCCCGCGATCGCGGCCTTGACGAGGCGCTGCGTCGCGAGGTCCGGGAAGCGACGGTTCGGCGCGGTGGAGTGCGTGTAGTCCTTCACCGCGAGGCCGAAGTGGCCGTCCGCCTGGCCGCCGGGGAGCTCCACCGCGTACTCACCCGAGCCCAGCAGCTTGACGACGGAGAGCGACACGTCGGCGAACCGCGACGGAGCGGCTTTCCGCCGGCGCGCGAGGAACGCCTGGAGCGCGGGGGCGCTCGGCTCCGCGGGAAGCTGCTCGCCGAGGCCTTTGGCCAGCTCGACGATACGGTCCCACCGCTCGGGGGTGCGCAGGACCCGCCTCAGCGATGCGAAGCCGTGGCGCTCGAGGAACTGCGCGGTCGCGACGTTGGCCGCGATCATGAAGTCCTCGATGAGCTCTTTGGCCGCGTTCTTCTCGTCCGGCCGCAGATCGGCGAGCACGTCCCCGTCGAACACGGCGCGCGCCTCCGCCGTCTCGAGGGTCAGGGCGCCCCGGTGGTGGCGCAGCTCCTTCATGGCCTGCGCCACGCGCGCCTGCAGGCGGAGCTGGTCGGCGATCGCGGGCCGCGCGGCGACGGCGGCCGGCGCCTCGCCGCTCCCGTCGAGCCAGGCGGCGACGGAGTCGTAGGCGAGCTTCGCCTGGTTCCGCACGAGCGCGCGGTAGACGTCCGACGCCGTCACCGCCCCCTCGGGAGAGGCCGTCATCTCGACGACGATCGCCAGCCGGTCCCGCGCCTCGCCGAGCGACGTCAGATCGGTCGAGAGCCTCTCGGGCAGCATCGGGAAGATCTCGGCCGCGGTGTAGACGGAGGTCGTGTTCGCCCGGGCGTGGCCGTCGATCGCGCTGCCTTCCGCGACCGTCGCGTCCACGTCGGCCACGGCGACGAGCAGCTTCGCCGCCCCCCCGGCGAGGGGCTCGGCCACCGAGAGCTGGTCGAGGTCCCGCGTGTCGTCGTTGTCGATCGACGCCCACGGAAGGTCGCGCAGGTCGCGGATGGCGGGCCCCGTCGCGACGACGCGCTCGCCGAGCGCCTCGGTCTGCGCGAGGGCGGCGGGGGAGAAGTCGGGCCGCAGGCCGCGCTCGGTCATCGCTCGCCGGGCGATCGTCCGCAGCCTCTCACGTCCGGCCGAAGCGTTCGGGCTCATCCCGGGATCATGACACGAGTCAAGTCAGCCTCTCTGGCGCAACCACGCCAGCTCGCGCTCCAGGGCGGCGAGGCGATCGACGAGGTCGAGGATCACGGCGACGCCGTGGAGGTTGACGCCGAGGTCGGCGCGCAGGCGGGAGATCGCGACGAGACGCGGGAGGCAGGCGGCGTCGAAGCGCATCGTCGCACCCGTCCTCTCCGCCGGCTCGACCAGGCCGAACTCGACGAAGCGCTCGACCAGGACCGGGTGCAGCCCAACGCGCGCGGCGGCGGCCTCGAGAGTGAGGTGCTCCCGGGGGATACGCCGGGGCACGAGGGGATAGCGGATGGCGATCATCCCTGGCCCCCCTTCATCTCAGCGCGCGCGTCGAAGCGTGACGTTGCCGCCAGCTTCGCGTACAGCTCCTTCTCTGCTTCGTTCAGATGCGGCGGGTTCACGATGTGGAGCCGGAGATACTCGTCGCCGCGACCGCCCCCGCGCCGGAAGAGCCCCTCCCCGCGCAGCCGCAGCCGCTGCCCCGCCTGCGAACCGGGCGGGATCTTCATCTCGATCGCGGCCGGCCCCTCGAGGGTGGGCACCCGAACCTTGGCACCGAGCGCCCCCTCCCAGGGTGCGATCTTCAGCTCGGCCTGGATGTCGTCCACGCCGACCACGTGGAAGACAGGGTGCCGCTCGAGCCGCACGTGCAGGAGCAGGTCGCCGGCGGGTCCCTTTCCCAGGCCGGGCTCGCCCTGGCCGGCCAGGCGGATGATCGTGCCCTCCCGCGATCCCGCCGGGATCGTGACGTCGATCGTCACCGGCCCGTCGGCCCCCTGCAGCTTGAGGGTGCGGCGCCCACCGCCGTGGGCCGCTTCCAGGCTCAGGCCGATCTCGGCCTCGATGTCGCTGCCCGCCATGCTGAAGCTCGTCGCGCCCGTGCGGCCGCCGAAAAAGCCCTCGAAGAAGTCGCTGAACCGCTGCTCGCCGCCCGCCCGGGCATCCGGACGTGCCGCCCGCCATCCCGGCGGCGGGGTGAAGTCCTTTCCCGCCTTCCAGTTCGCGCCCAGCTGGTCGTAGCGGGCGCGCTTCTCGGGGTCGGACAGAACGGCGTTGGCCTCGTTCAGCTCCTTGAAGCGTCCGTCGGCCGTCCTGTCGGCCGGGTTGACGTCCGGGTGGTGCTTGCGGGCGAGCCGCCTGTAGGCCTTCTTGATCTCGTCCGCGCTCGCGGCGCGAGAGACTCCGAGCACTTCGTAGTAGTCCCGGAACTTCAAGGCCATGCCCCGCCTATTGCGCGACCCGCACCCGGGCGGGGCGGAGGAGCTCGCCGTTCCACAGGTAGCCGCGGCCGGCCTCGTCGACCACGGTTCCCGGTGTTCCCTCGAAGTCCCGAACCGTGGCCATGGCCTCGTGGCGCGTCGGGTCGAAGCGTTGGCCGACGCTCTCGAACGACTTCACCCCCTCGGCTTCGAGCACGCCGCTCAGGCGGCGCTGCATCCCGTGAAGGCCCTCGGCCACCGAGTCCGGCGACTCGTCGACATGAGCCAGGGCGCGATCGAAGTCGTCGGCCAGATCGACGAGTGCTCTCAGCAGCTCCCGCTTGGCCTGTCGGGCGGCCACCTCGCGATCTCGTTCGACCCGGCGCCTGTAGTTCTCGAAGTCCGCTCTCGTCCGCAGGTGGCGATCGTGCTCCTGCTGCAGCTCGGCTCGCAGTCCCTCGACCCCGGCCTCGTCCGAGCTCGCGGACGGCGTTCCCGCTTCAACCGGGTCTTCCCTCACCCTGCCCGTCCTCTTCATTTCCGCGTGTACTCGGCGTCGACGACGTCGGGCTGAGCCTCGGCCTGGGGAGGCCCGGCGGTCTGCGCCTGAGCGGGTTCGGCGGCCGCCAGGCCCGCGGCGAGTTGCCGCAGGTCGTCGGCGAGCTGCCGGAGCCGCGAGACGTCCTCGGATTGACTCTTCACCAGCTTGCGGACCTCCTGGATGAGCTCCTCCGCGCGTGCCTTCTCGTTCACCGGCACGCTGTCGGCTCGCGCCTGGATCTCGCGCTCGACCTGGTAGGCGACGGTGTCCGCCGCGTTGCGGGCCTCAACTTCCTCCCGGCGTTGCCGGTCCTCCGCCCCGTGGGCCTGGGCGTCGGCGACCATTCGGTCGATGTCCTCCTTCGAGAGCTGGGTCGAGCCCGTGATCGTGATCTGCTGCTCCTTGCCGGTGTCCTTGTCACGGGCGCTCACGGTCAGGATTCCGTTGGCGTCGATGTCGAAGGCCACCTCGATCTGCGGCTGGCCGCGCGGCCCCGGACGGATGCCCTCCAGCCGGAAGTGGCCGAGCGTGCGGTTGTCACGGGCCAGCTCGCGTTCGCCCTGCAGAACGTGGACGTCCACCGCGGGCTGGTTGTCGTCGGCCGTGGAGAAGGTCTCGGAGCGGCGCACGGGGATCGTCGTGTTGCGCTCGACGAGGTGGGTCGTGACACCCCCGAGGGTCTCGATACCGAGGGAGAGGGGCGTGACGTCGAGGAGGACGACGCCCTTCACCTCGCCCGCGAGGACGGCGGCCTGGATCGCGGCTCCCACCGCCACCACCTCGTCGGGGTTGACGGACTGGTTCGGCTCCTTCCCCCCGGTGAGCTTTCGGACGAGGGCCTGCACGGCGGGGGTCCGGGTGGAGCCGCCGACGAGGACGACCTCGTCGATGTCCCGCTCGGTGAGCTTGGCGTCGGCCAGGGCCTGCTTGAAGGGCCCCACGCAGCGCTCCACGAGGTCCGCCGTGAGCTGGTCGAACTTCGCCCGCGTCAGCTTCGTCTCGAGGTGCTTGGGCCCCGAGGCGTCCGCGGTGACGAAGGGCAGGCTGATGCTCGTCTCGACCTGGCTCGAGAGCTCGATCTTGGCCTTCTCGGCGGCCTCCGTCAGCCGCTGCAGCGCCTGGCGATCCTTGCGCAGGTCGATGCCCTGGTCGCGCTGGAAGGCCTCGGCCATCCAGTCCACGATGCGCTTGTCGAAGTCGTCGCCTCCCAGGTGGGTGTCGCCGGCCGTGGACTTGACCTCGAAGACGCCGTCGCCGACCTCGAGCAGGGACACGTCGAAGGTGCCTCCGCCCAGATCGAAGACGAGTATCGTCTCGTTGCCCTTCTTGTCGAGGCCGTAGGCGAGGGCCGCCGCCGTCGGCTCGTTGATGATGCGCAGCACCTTCAGGCCGGCGATGGCTCCCGCGTCCTTGGTGGCCTGCCGCTGCGCGTCGTTGAAATACGCGGGGACCGTGATCACGGCGTCGGTCACCTTCTCACCCAGGTAGCGCGTGGCATCCTCGGCGAGCTTGCGCAGGACCTGGGCCGAGACCTCCTCGGGAGCGTGGAGCTTGCCCGCCACGTCGAACCGGACGGCGTCGCCCGGGCCCGCGACGATCGTGAACGGGAGGTTCTTGATCTCGGACTGGACCTCGGGATGGCGGCGGCCGATGAAGCGCTTGGCGGAGTGGATCGTGTTCTGGGGGTTGAGCACGGCTTGGCGTTTGGCCACCTGCCCCACCAGCCGTTCGCCGTTCGTGGCGAATCCCACCACCGAAGGCGTCAGGCGGTTGCCCTCGCTGTTGATGATCACGGTGGGCTGACCGCCCTCCATCACCGCCACGACCGAGTTCGTGGTGCCGAGATCGATGCCGATTGCCTTGGCCATGGACTGCCTCCGAGCGGTGAATAGGGACGTCAGCGGCGGACGTGCACTCGGATGAGGAGCAACCCGCGTGCCACGACACGCCGACGCGGACACGAGGGCTCGTGCCCCGGATCAACGCCCGACGCCCCGGTGCTCGAGGACCGGTCGACGTCGTAATCTACAATCTGCCTTCCACCAGCGGTCGCGATGCCTCCACTGGCCGGCCCGGAGTCGCGAGCTGGTCCCCGTGGTCACCGCCGCGCGGATGCCCGCCTCGCGGCCGGTCGCGATGACGAACCTGGCCTCGTGGCGCGTGACGTCGCAGCGAGGCGTGGCCGGCCTGGCGCAAGGCGCCGCTGCCCCGGTTTCGGATCGAGTCGCAGATGGAGCCGTGATCGGCTAGCGACCGAGCAGGATCAGGACTCCCGCAACGACAGCCAGAATGTTCAGCACGGTCGCGCTATGGGGCAGCCGGCCCTTGGTGAAGGGCAGCAAGCCCGTAGCAATCAGCCAGATCGCCAGCAACAGGATTCCCAACATCATTTTGGTGCACTCCTCAATCTCACGGCAGTGTCTCCACTGAAGGTGCAACGCACGTGCCACACGTCTGCATGTCGGGGGACCTCCGGGCCACCGTGTGCTGGCGCGGAGGTACAGGTCCGTTGGTCTTCGCGTGGCCCTTGGAGTGCACGAAGGTGGCCCCGATCTTGCTGGAGAACACGGTGGGTCCGCGATTCCTCAGTCCCCAAGGCAGCGGGGAAACCAGACGGGCCCGTCAACCGAGCACGAGCGTTGCCTCCAGGAGGCTTCATGAACGACAACAGGTCGGATCGCACTTCATGCGGCGGGTCGTATTCCGCACTGACGTTCTCTTTTCTGGCCGGGGGAATCGCGGGCGCCGCCGCTACCCTGCTCCTCGCGCCGCAGTCGGGCAAGCTCACCCGGGGCCTGATGGGACGCAAGCTGAACGAGGCCGCCGGATCGGCCCGAGATTTGAAGGGTCGAGCGGTCCGCCGGGGCCAGGAGCTCCGTGAGGAGGCGACGCACCGCGTGCAGGGGGCCGCCTCCGCCCTCGCCGGCACGGCGGGGGAGGCCGAGCTCGGGAGAGAATCGCAACAGGGCCAGTGACGCCGTCTCACGAGTCGCTCGACGTCCTGATCGAGGAAGCACGCGACCGTGCACCGCGCGGTCGTGAGCGTCCTGGACCTGGGAGACGACATTGCAGGCCGTGGCGGACGACCGACTCGCTCCGGCGGCTCTTCCCCCGCTCGGGGCGGACGCTCGTAGAGCCACGCACGGCTCGGCCTCGGATGGCTCTAGTTCTTGCGCGCGAGCAGGACGCCGCCCACGATCGCGACGGCCACCCCCGCCCACAGCGGGATGTTCACCCTCTCCTTGTCCTGCACCTCGAAGTGGATGGGTCCGATGTTCACCTTGTCGGTGTTCTTGGTGTAGCTGAAACCTCCGTAGGCCAGGGCCAGGAGGCCCACGACGAGGAGCACCACTCCCAGAAGCTTTGTCCCTTTCATGCTTACCTCTCTGTCCGTCCTTCGCGCGAGCAAGCAACGTGCCACGCACGAGGCCCGAGGGGCATTCGGCGTGCCTGAGGAGAACGCGCCCCCGGGTTCAGCGTGAAGAAGCGCCAGGCCGGGCGGGTGCCACCAGGCTGGCCACCGCGGCGGCCAGGTCGGCCGGCGTCACCGGCTTGGAGACGTGCATCTGGAACCCGGCCTCAAGCGCGTCCATCCGATCCTGCTGACTGGCGTATCCCGTGAGCGCGATGGCCGGCGTCGCGCCGCCGCGCTCGGGTGGGAGCGCCCGCACCTTCTGAAGGAGCGCGTAGCCGTCCTCGCCCGCCATGCCGATGTCGGCCACGAGGACCTGGGGGCGCTCCCGGGCAAGGGCGCCCATGGCCTCGCTGGCCGAGGACGCCGTGGTCACCCGAGCGCCGCAGCGCCCCAGGCCGATGGCCATCGCCTCGCGGGTATCCTCCTCGTCGTCCACGACCAGGACGCTCACGTCCTGGAGCGAGGCGGCGGACTGCGCCCTTTTCTCTCGAGCGCTGGCGGGCGCGCTCTGCTCGGCCGGCGCACCGTCGGCCGAGGCACCACCTTGCGGCCGCGGCAGCCGGACGATCACCACCGCGCCCGGTCGGTCCTCGCGGTTCCGCGCCTCGACGGTCCCGCCATGCAGCTCGACCAGGTGCCGCACGATGGCCAGGCCGAGGCCCAGTCCGGCGTGCCGGCGGGTGCTCGAGGAGTCGGCCTGCCGGAAGCGGTCGAAGACGTACGGCAGGAACGCGGGATCGATCCCGGGGCCGTCGTCCGTGACCGAGAGCTCGACGCACGAGCCAGCCTCCTCCAGCCGCACCTGCACCCGCCCCCCCGTGGGCGCGAACTTCGTGGCATTGGACAG
>Ga0214472_10004071_pt1 | contig 15433 bp, 15 predicted proteins | sample RVTome_6_FD_207662 | JGI IMG/M metagenome (GOLD analysis project Ga0214472, IMG submission 207662) | Soil microbial communities from uranium-contaminated site in the Upper Colorado River Basin, Wyoming, United States - RVT140D175 | ecosystem: Environmental > Terrestrial > Soil > Contaminated >...
CCGCATCGAGACTCGGATACTCTGTGGTGTGGCCGGCCTGGCGCTTTGCGAGCAGCGATCCCGGGGCCAGCTGACGGGCGGGTTCGACGACGAGCACGCTCTGTGCGGTCGGCTCCGAAAGATGGAGTTCACGGCGGGCGATCGCTTCGACCCGGTCGAGTTGCTGGAGCGAAGCCCGCTCCAACCTCAGCTTGCGGTTCTGTTCGATCAGGTGTTCCCGCTCACGGTTGAGCTGCATGATGTCGAGACCGGCTTGGCGCAGCTCCACGCCCGGCCAGGCGTAGAGCGCGAGCGCGGCGACGAGCGCCAGAACGAGGATGAACACAGAGCGCAGTTCGCGGCGCGCTTGCAGATCGACCTCCCGGACGACTCGGGAATTGTCGATGGGCTTCGGCCCGAGCAGCATCGGCTCGAGGGCTGGGTGGCGCACCCTCACGCGGCCTCCTCCATGCGCTCGAGGGCGCGCAGCCGTGCACTGCGCGAGCGGCGGTTGCGCTGCTGTTCGGCCTGTGTGGCGCGGAGCGGTTTGCGCGTCAAGAGCTCGTAGCTGCCTCGTGCGAGTTCGCGTAGTGCGAGCTTGACTTCGCGATCCTCGAGGCTGTGGAAAGAGATGGCGACGAAACGACCGCCCGGCGCGAGGCGCTCGCACAGGGCCTGAACCGCCGCGCCGAGTGCGTCGAGCTCGCCGTTGACGCGGATGCGCAGCGCTTGAAACGTGCGTGTGGCGGGGTCGAGCCCACGGCGGGAGCGGGGCGCGGCGCGACGAACCACCTCGGCGAGCTCCGCTGTCGTGCGAAAGGCCCGGACCCGCCGGGCATCGACGATGGCGTGGGCGATGCGGCGCGAGGCGCGCTCCTCCCCGAAGAAGAACAGCACATCCGCCAGCTCTTTGACTGGCAGACGATTCACGAGATCCGCCGCGGTCCGCCCCTGACTGCGATCGAAGCGCATGTCCAGAGGGCCATCGTGGCGGAAACTGAAGCCCCGTTCGGGCGCGTCCAGTTGATGAGATCCGATCCCGAGGTCGAGCAGGATGCCGTCCGGACGCAGCCCACGGGCATCCAACTCCGCCGGGAGGTCGCGGTAGTCCGCATGGATGAACTCGAGGCGCGACTCCTCATCGCGGAGCTTCAGCCTCGCGCGGTCGAGGGCCTCCTCGTCGCGGTCGACCCCGATCACGCGACCCTCGGGCGCGCTTCGGGCGAGGATCTCCCGTGTGTGTCCCCCGAGTCCGAGCGTGCCGTCCACGTACAGCGCTCCCGGTTTCACGGCGAGCCACTCCATGACCTCGGCGAGGAGGACGGGTTCGTGTTCGCCTTCGGCATCAGATCCCAAACTCCGCCAGAGCCCTCCCGTCTTCCTCAGTGAAAGGCTCCTGTTCGAAGAGCCGTTCCGTCAACCGCCGCTGATTCCAGACGGCCAGGTGATTCTGGAGGCCGAGCACCGAGACCTCACCGCTCATCGTCGCGCTCTCACGCAGGATCTGCGGAATGAGGACACGTCCCTGTTTGTCCATTGCGACGAGCTGCCCGAAGAAGTTCACCCTGTCGAGAAAGCGTTGCTTCGCGGGACTCGTGCCGGGTACCGCCGCGAGCTTGCGCTCGATCTCGAGCCAGACCAGCATCGGATACAAGCGGACGTACTCCCCTGTCACGCTCGTGACGAACAACTCCGGTCCGTACTCCGACTCGACGATTTGACGGAATCCATTCGGGACCTTGACGCGGCCCTTGTCATCGATGCGGGCGGGATGGTTGCCACGCAACACCCGTATTTGTTCCGACTGACTCTTCGTCACGCGTTCGCCACGTTGCCTGACCAACATTCGGGCCGAACGGGCGCGAGCAGTCGGCGGATCGCCCCGGCGGGACGCCGTACGACCACTTTTGTCCACATTTGTCCACTGGAAGTTTAGTTGTGCGGCTCGGAGGGTGTCAAGGCGAAAACGCGGCTACGACTTGGGTTTCCGCGGCGCGAGTCCGGTTTGAGGGGGCGCGCTTGGGGCCGGGGCGGGCGCGAGTGGCCACTGGATATCCAGCGCCGCATCGTCGAGGAGCGCCTCCGAGTCGCGAATAAAGTCCGCCCAGCGCTCGGGGGCCCACACCTCGATCCGATTGAGCACACCGATCACGATCGCGTCGCGCCCGAGTCCCGCGGCCTCGCGCAGCGCTGGGGGCAGGAGAATCCTGCCCTGGACATCCAGCTCACAGTCCGAGGCGCGGCTCGTCAAAAGTCGCGTGAGCGCCTTCGCAGAACGATTGAAGGCCGGAAGCGCGCGCAGCTGGAATTCCAACCGCTGCCATTCGGCGGGCGGATACGCAGCCAGGCACTGGTCGAGGAGGGTGACGACCAACAGACTATCACCCTCCTTCTCGAGCACCCGCCGGAACGGCGCCGGAACCGGAAGGCGACCCTTGAGGTCGATACGGTGTCGATGGGTTCCTTTGAACAGGGCCTAAGTCCTTAGGAGTGAACAGCCCAGGAGTATTCCACATTTTCTTCCACTTTTCCACACTTCACAAAATCGGGGAGTCTCGGCCAGACGGGGCTGGTACCATCGTCCCGTGACCACCCCGCCGATAGACGGTCTCGAGTACCTGGAGCGCCTCACGCAGCTTGGGATGAAATTCGGCCTCGACACGATCCGGGCGATGACTCGCGAGTTGGGAGATCCGCAGCAGGCGTACCCTGTGCTCCTGGTCGCCGGTACGAACGGCAAGGGGTCTGTGGTGGCGTATGTGGACGCCGTGCTACGGGCCAGCGGGCTGAGGGTGGGACGCTACACGTCCCCCCACCTGCGGTGCGTGAATGAGCGCATCGCTGTGGGTGAGCCGATCTCTGATGTGGCGCTCGAGGGGGCGCTGGCGCGGGTACGGGATGTGGCGAACCGGCTTCGAGAGAGCGGACAGATCGCCGGTCACCCGACCTACTTCGAGGCGCTGACGGCGGCGGCTTTCGATCACTTCTCGGCGGAGAAGGTCGATGTGGCGGTGGTCGAGGTCGGCCTGGGAGGTCGGCTGGACGCGACGAACGTCAGCCAGCCGTTAGCGTCAGCGATCGTCAGCATTGCCCACGATCACGAGGCTCTACTGGGCACGAGCCTGAGCGCGATCGCAAAAGAGAAGGCGGGGGTGCTGCGTCCGGGCAGGACGACCGTACTGGGACCGGTTTCAGGCGACGCTCTGCACACGATCCAGGAGACCGCCGCTGAGCTGAGAGCGCGTCTGATCCCCGCTGCCCACGGGTGTTCCGTGCAGGAGCGCGACGGTGGGCTGCATATCACGACACCACAGCGTCGACACGCCGGGCTCCGTGGGCTGCCGGGGCGGCATCAGGTCGACAACCTGCTCGTGGCCTTGAGGCTGTTGGAGGAAGCGGAAGCCGGCGGCATCGCTGTCGAGTGGAGCCGCGCTGGGGGCGCGATTTCCCAGACAACCTGGCCGGGGCGTCTGCAGTGCGTCGCCGGCTCACCGCCGCTGATTCTGGATGGCGCGCACAACCCCGCTGCCGCGCGGGCCCTGGCACGCGAGCTGCGGGCGCGAGGGTCGCAGTTCGTGCTTCTGTTCGGCGTGATGGCGGACAAAGACGTGGCCGGGATCGCGGCAGAGCTGTTCCCCCTCGCCCGCCAGATCGTGATCTCGCAGCCCGCGAACGAGCGTGCGGCAGCTGTGGAGGACGTGGTCGCGAGAACGGGCGCCACGTCGGCGGAGACGTCGCGGGACGTCGGGATGGGGCTCCGCCGGGCGCAACAGCTGGCGTCGGCCAGCGAAGTGGTCGTCGTGGCGGGAAGCCTGTACCTGGTCGGCGAAGTGCTGCGCGAACTGGAAGACCAAAACCGCGCTACGGGATCTTTGGCTCGAAACCGCTGCGCTCGAGAAGCTCCTCCACACGGGTCCTGATCCTTGGGCTGACCCAGTCCACGCCACCCAAGTACACCGAGTCCACTCGGCCTTCTGCGTCGATCAGATAGGCCTCGGGCATCCTCCATGAGCCGTAGACGTCTTTCACCGTCTTCCCGCCGAAGTCCTCGGCGATGTAGAACGTGAGTTCGTGGCGCTGGATGAAATCCTCGAGAGCGGCGCGATCGCGATCGACAGAGATACCGATCACGACGAGACCACGTTTGAAGTAGGCACGATGCAAGCGTTCCAACTTCGGCGCATCCCGCTCGCAGTGCTTACACCCGGACATGAACATCGCGATCAGGAGTACGCGGCCGCGATAGCGGGAGATCGCGAGTGTGCCGTCGCCCCCGGCAAACGGTAGCCTCATGTCCGGCGCCAGGTCGCCCGCCTTGACGAGTGTGGCCTCGGGCGCACGCGCGTACTCGTAGCCGACGATCAGGCCTAGGGTCACGAGAATGGCCGTGGCGAGGCCGAGCCAATGAGACGTCTTCATCGATCCGCGCTCCATTCCTCTCGAAACCGCGTCGCGCGATCGACGCGGGACCAGATGATGTCGTGACCGAGACCCGGCGCGGTCGGGACGTCGATTTCCCCGTGCGACGACACCTCCACAGGTGGGTCGATCAGATCCTCGACAAATGTGCGTTCGCTCGCAGACGTATCGCCGGGCAGATTGAATCCTGGCAGGCTCTGGAGATGCACGTTCGCGGCACGGCCGATGCCGGACTCGAACATGCCGCCGCACCAGAGGGGCACTCCGCTCGTGCGGCAACGGTCGTGAATCGCGAGGGCAGCGGCGAAGCCTCCGACCCGGCCGGGTTTCAGATTCACGACCCGGCACGCGCCAAGCTCGAGCGCTGTTTCGAGCTGGGCCGGAGAAGCGATCGACTCGTCGAGACAGATCGGCGTGTCGAGCCCTTTTTGGAGGGCGGCGTGGCCGACCAGATCGTCCCACGCGAGGGGCTGCTCTATCATCATCAGGTGCTGCTGATCGAGCTGCTGGAAGAGCGGCGTGTGCTCGAGAGCGTATGCGCTGTTTGCGTCCACCAGGAGGGGAAGATCGGGAAACTGCGTGCGCACCGCTCGAACATACTCCAGGTCGCGACCCGGTTCGATCTTGACCTTGAGACGGCCGTAGCCTGAGCTGACCTCGCGGCCAACCCGCTCCACCAGCGCGGCGGGGGAGGCTTGCAGACCGACCGCGGCGCCCGCCCGTATTTTCGCGGCACTCCCGCCCAGCAATTTGCTGAGTGGCGCATTCTGGAGCCGGGCCGCGAGATCCCAGACAGCCATCTCGAGCGCAGCCTTGGCCATGGGGTGACCGCGCACGAAGTCGAGATGGGGCAGGACATCCCACGGCTGCGCGAACGGCACGCCCAGCGTATGCGGGATGAGGAAGTCGCGCAGCATGTGGAGGGCGGTCTCGTTCGTCTCCGGGCAGTAGAACGGCTCCGGTCCCGCGACGCACTCTCCGTAGCCACTGACTCCTTTGGAGCAGGCTTCGACGAGCAAGAAGCTCTTGTGGGTGATGCGGCCATACGAGGTCTGGAAGGGTTGCCGAAGCGGGAGTTCGAGGCCGCGGATCACGATGCGATCGACGCGGAAGACACTTGCGGCGTTCACGCGGGACGCGTCAGGGTCGCACACGCTCCCGACACTCGCGGCACAACCCGAAGATCTGGTGGCGATGTCGGGTGATCGCGAAGCCCAGGCGCGTCGCGACCTCTTCCTGGAGCCGCTCGATCTGTGGGCTTTGAAACTCGATGATGCGACCGCATTCTTCGCAGATCAGATGATCGTGGTGTTCGCGGTTGTAGTCTCGCTCGAAGCGGGTTTCGCCTCCGACCTCCATCTCGCTGGCGAGACCGGCGTCACACAAGAGCTTCAAGGTGCGGTAGACGGTGGTGCGCCCGACGTCTGCGCGCCGTTTCTGCGCGAGCTTGAGCAGATCCTCGACGGAAAGGTGGTCTTCCGATGCCAGAAACGCATCGAGAATGGCTTCCCGCTGTTCACTGCGCTTGAGACGGTGCTTCGCGAGATAGTCGTTGAACAGGTTCTTCTCTTCTGCGAACAGGTCGGGCTCGGTCACGGTGTGACCAGCGTAGTCGCAGCCAGCGAGCGCGTCAACGGCGGCGCGTCACGCTGCGGCCTGTCTTTGCACCGCGATCACCCCGGTGAGGCCCTTGATCGACTTGAGCACACGCTCCAGGTGCTTGAGGTCCCGGACCCGGAGAATCAGCTCGATCACGGCTGTCTCGTCGTCGAACGTCCGGGCTTCGATCTTGCGTATGTCCGTCTTCGAATCCGCGAGTACTGCGGTGATGCTTGCGAGAAAGCCCGGGCGATCCTCGACCTGGACGGAGAGGTTGACCTCGAACGCGCTTTCGTCGGCGCGCTCCCACTCGACGGCGATTCTGCGGGCAGGATCGTAGAGCAGGTTGACGACGTTGCGGCAACTCTGGGAGTGCACGGAGATGCCCTTGCCCCGGGTGACGTAACCCACGATCGGTTCGCCGAGGATCGGGCTGCAACACTTTGCCCGGTACGCGAGCAGATCATCTACCCCCTTGACCTTGATGTGGGGCTCGCCGACCCGGAGCAGGCGCTTGACGGCGTCCGCGACGGGACGTGGGCGCTCGGGGCGTTCCGCCGCGGCCAACCGATCCGGTGAGACGAGCTTCGTGAGAAGCTGGCGCGGTTCGAGCTTGCCGTACCCCACCGCGACGAAGACATCCTCGACGCGGGTACCGACACCGAGCTCTTGGGCGATCGCCTCGAGGGGCGCCGGCTCACTGATCAACTTCTTGAGAGAGAGACCGAAGCGGCGCATTTCCCGCTCCAGGTGCTTGCGGCCGATCTCCTGGGCTTTCTGCTTTTCCGCGACGTTGAGGACGTGCCGAATGCGCGCCCGTGCCTTGTTCGTAACGATGAAACTGAGCCAGTCGCGACTCGGCTTCTGTGTCGCGGCGGTCGTGATCTCCACGAGATCCCCGTTGCCGAGCTTGTGCCGAAGGGGCACGATCTTGCCGTTGACGCGGGCGCCCACGCAGCGGTGGCCGATCTCGGTATGGATCGAGTATGCGAAATCGACGGGTGTCGCGCCACGGGGCAGCGTCTTGACGTCCCCCTGGGGGGTGAAGCAGTAGACCTCCTCGGGATAAAGATCGAGCTTGAGGGAATTGAGAAACTCGTGCGGATCGTCGACTTCCTGTTGCCACTCCAGGACCTGGCGTAACCATGCGAAGGCCTTGTCATCCTGATGGACGCCCGTTCGACCTTCCTTGTACTTCCAGTGAGCCGCGATGCCTTCGTCGGCGATGCGGTGCATGTCCAGAGTACGGATCTGCACCTCGAACGGATACCCCTCGTCGCCGATCACGGACGTGTGCAGCGATTGATAGTCATTCGGCCGCGGCATCGCGATGAAGTCCTTGATCCGGCCCGGAACGGGGCGCCAGAGATTGTGCAGGACGCCCAGTGCGGCGTAACAGTCCGGAATCGTCGGCAGGAGGATGCGTAGCGCGACGAAGTCGTAGACTTTCTCGAGGGGAATGCGTTGGCGCTGGAGCTTCTGATGGATGGAATACAAGCGCTTGACACGCCCTTCGATCGTGGCCTGAAGTCCAGCTTCGGAGAGCTTCTCGGCGACAGTGCTCTCGATGCGTCCGATGAAATCGCTCGCCCATTGGCGACGGGCATCGACGCGGGTCTTGAGATCCCGGTAGGCGTCGGGTTCGAGATATTGAAACGCCAGCTCCTCGAGCTCGTTCTTGAGCTTCGCCATGCCGAGCCGGCCAGCCAGCGGCGCGTAGATCTCCATCGTCTCGCGAGCGATACGGAGCTGGCGATCCTCGCGCAAGTGCTGCAGGGTGCGCATGTTGTGCAAACGATCCGCGAGCTTCACCAGGATGACACGAACGTCATCGACCATGGCGAGGAGCAGCTTCCGGAAGTTTTCTGCCTGACGCTCGATCGCCGTCGAGAACTCGATCTTTCCGATCTTCGTGACACCCTCGACGATGTGCAGGACGTCAGGTCCGAAGTACTCCCGGAGGCGGTCCGGATCGGTCAGCGTGTCCTCGAGAACATCATGGAGGAGGCCGACAGCGACACACTGGGGGTCCATGCGTAGGTCCGCGAGGATCGCGGCCACTTCGAGCGGATGGACGAGATACGGCTCGCCGGAGGCCCTCTTCTGACCCTTGTGTTCGACGGCGGAGAATATGTACGCCTTGCGCAGGACCTCGAGATCGGCGTCCGCGTAGTGGCGCCGCACCGTATCGTAAACATCCTCGAAACGAGTCATCTTTGTTCGGTCTTCGTGCTTCGCCGCGGGATGACCCCCTTGCAGTGGTCCTGCGACGCCGGTGGCCGCCTCGCGCCGCCGCCCGGGGTCGTGCTTAGTCCCCGTGCCTAAAGAGTTTAGAAGCGGGTCCGCAACTGGTCAAGGGAATCGCTGGGCATTCTTGACGGCCCCCCTGGGGGTCACTATACTCTCCCCTCACACGAGCTCCTCATACGAGGCCTCAGAGAAATTCCAACACGCCACATCCCCTTCGGGAGAGTTGTCATGATGAAGCGCTTTTCTCTGCTCGCTGCCGGCTTGACGATCGCTGGACTCAGCTTCGGCTGCGCCGACGTTCAGTCGCGCATGGCATTTCGCGACGGAAACAAGAAGTACGAGCAGGAAGACTACCGCGGCGCAATCGAGGACTACGAGCGCGCCATTGGCTTCAACTCGGAGATGGCGGCCGCCCGGTTCTACCTGGGTAGCGCCCACCAGGCGTTGTATCGGCCCAACAGCAGTCGGCCCGACAACGTCCAGCACCTCGAGATCGCGGTCGAGCAGTACAAGAAATCGCTCGAGCAGAACGATGGCAGCTCCGAGAACCTGAAAGCGGTTCGCAAGAACACCGTCGTCGCGTTGACGGGACTGTATTCCGACGAGCCGTACCGCAACTTCGACGACGCGTACAAGTACGCAAGGATGCTCGTCGACGAGAACCCCGAGGAAACCAAGAACCTCTACGCGTTGGCGAACTTGTACGAGAAGTTCGGCCAGATCGATGAGGCTGAGACCCAGTATCGTGCCGTCGTGGACCTCAACCCGAACGACCTCCAGGCCTGCGGCGCACTGGCCGCGTTTCTCAACAAGCCGCTTTGGGAGGGCAGTTCGAAGTTCGATGAGGCCATTGCGGTACTCCAGCGTTGTGCTGAACTCGTGCCCGACGACGCAAAGGGCTTTCAGAAGGTCGCCACGTTCTATTGGGACAAATCCTTCCGCGACCCGGTGCTGACGAACGATGAGAAGAGCGAGTATGCAGACAAAGGGCTCGAGGCCGTCGAGAAGGCTCTCGAGCTCGAGCCGGACTATGTCGAAGCACTCGTCTACAAGAACCTGCTGCTACGCATCAAAGCAAGTGTCACGACGAATGCCACGCTGCAGAAGCAACTCGTCGACGAGGCGAACCTGCTGCGGGACCATGCGGTGGAGCTGAAGAAGCAGCAGGACGAAGAGGCGGAGGCCGCGGCTGCTGGCGCAGAAAGCACGGAGGGCGGCAGCCACTAACCGCGCGTTCGTCCAGGCATCCCTGAGGGCCCCTCGTGTCGAGGGGCCCTTTCTCTTGGGACGCGTCTCATACGGGAGCGTGCCTACGCAAACGCATACGAATATCCAGGGTCGATCTTTTGGTGCTGCAACAGGATCTCCCGAACGTCGTATGGATGTGTCTTGTGGTCCTTGAGATGGTTTCTCGCGACTTCGAACACATGACGCAGCCCAGACGCTTCGTCGATGTCCACATCGACGAGATAGTCGTCTCCCGACGTTCCCTTGCGGAAAAAGGAAAGCTGGAGGTTTCCGTAGTTGTCGTCGGTTTTAAAGCTCTTGTTCGGAAGGTACTCTGAATCTGGGGAGTGATGCAGCCCACTCGAGACCTCGTCGAACACGCCCACCGCGTTCGCCACTTCTTCTCGCAATACCGACGTCGTTTTGACGAAGCAGCGATCGCGTCTGAGTGTGATCAGTCCCCCCAAATGGTCGGCGATAACACCCGCATCACCCAAAGATACGTGGGCTGCCTTCGCGAAGATATTCAAGAGCGCGGCCTTCCGAACAGAGTCCAGAGCGTCGAAGAGTTTCATCCCGGTCAGGTAGCTCCCGTCGGTGGCGCGGTGCGTGTCCATCTCGGCTTCGTCGAGAGACGCTCGGAGTGAATCGGGGAGCGATCGGTAGGACGCCTCGACGACGATGCTCACGACATGGGACGGGTCGACCGCGCATCGGATGATCCGCTCGACAGTTGGCCCGGGAGAGATCATCACCATGAACTGCGACGGGCGGTAGCGTGTTGGAGCGACTCTGACGCGGTACACGCCCGCGCCCGAAACCGGGATACCGGTGATTCGCAGCTTGCCCTGCTTGACCCTTCCCTCGACGCGCTTCCGCACGGAACTGGTGGTACTGGACAGATCCACAACCACTCGATCGTCGAGGGGTTCGTCTTTGGCGTCGAGCAATCTCAAGAGCAGTGCAGCCATACCTCTCAACCTCCCGCGTCGGGTTTACGGCTGTGGGGACGTGATAGTGTGGCATGACAACACCTGTTATGTACACTATCCTTTTGGAGCGGCCGGACAAATAGGCGTAAAACGATTGACTCGTCGCTACGGCCGCCCTATCCTCGCACGATCAGGTCCGTAGGAAGCGTCACCTTGCCCGTGGGCCGCTGGACCCGCCAGGGCAGCCCGGTTCGCCCCTCTCGAGGACGACGCTGAGTTCGTGGGCCAGTACGGGAAAGGATGATCATGGCGGATTGCAGGTCCCGTCACACGTTTAGGAATTGGTCACGAACGTTGAAGTTCGAGGTGCACCAGTTCTGTAAACCCAAAACAGAGGCGCGCATAGTCGAGATCGTCAAGCAGGCGAGGGGCGCCGGCGGATGCGTTCGAACGCAAGGAGCGGGGCATTCCTTCTCTCAGCTCCTCCCCACCGACGACACCCTGATCAGCTTGGATGACCTGGGTGGCGACATTCATGTTCAGGGTACAAGAGTGCGGGCACCCGCCGGTATGCGCCTGAAGGATCTCATTGGGCGCCTGGCTGACGTGGGTCTAGCAGTACAGAACATGGGGTCCGTTACGGAGCAGTCGATCGCGGGAGCGATCTCGACAGGAACGCATGGGACCGGTCTCAGCCTGGGGAGCATGTCGACTCAGGTTGTCGGCGTGAAGCTCATAACGGGCAACGGCGACGTCGTCAGTTTTGCAGAAGCAGACGCCGAGCTACGCGCCGCTCGTCTCAGTCTGGGAGCGCTCGGAATCCTGACTGAGGTGACGCTGGATTGCGTTCCTCACTATCAGATCGAGTACAACGCCTACGTTGGTCAGTTCGACCACGTCATGGCCAACCTCGATGCCCTCAAGGCTGAGAACGAGCGGGTCCTGTTGTGGTGGCTGGTTCCTTTCTTCGATCGCGACGAAGTCATCGTGATCACCAAGAATCCGCCCGGAACGCCCGCTGGAATTCTGGGCGGAGCACAAGACAGGGTCGTTCACCCATTCGGTATTCGGAACGCCCCGCTCGGCAAGGGCGCGGACGAATTGTGGATGTTCATAGCTGCTCAAGGGGCGGGAGGAAGCTCGGGGTTTAGAAGAGTTTGGCATATGGAGGGCGACTACGACGAAATGTTGACGCTCCCCCTGCTGCCGATATTCCATACCGAGTGCGAGTATGCGATCCCCCACGCTCACAGTGTCAAGGCGCTCCAAGCGTTTCGGGCGGTCGTGGAAGAGAACGACTTCAAGCTCAAGCTTCCAATCGAAGTTCGTTTCACGGCGGGCGACGATATCCTTCTCAGTCCAGGAAACAACGGGCCGGTTTGCTACGTCGGTGCGAGTACCGAGGACAACACCGCGGAAGTGTTCGCGCGATTCGAACCCCTGATGAGGACGTTCGAAGGCCGCCCTCACTGGGGCAAGCACTTCACGCTCACACGGAAGGACATCCAGGGTATGTACCCGGCGACCTACGATAGTTTCGTCGATCTCAGGAACGCACTCGACCCAGACAAGGTCTTCTCCAATTCGTTGCTCAGAGAGCTACTGGGCTAGGAACAGCACGAGGTGTTGCGCGATCGGGGCTGGGAAGCGGGTCCGCGAATGACCCGGCGGTGCAGGCCGTGAGTGGCAGGCGAGCGAATCCGCCCTTTCGGCCAGCGCGCCTCGGCGATGGGGCCGCGGGCAGCCGAGCCGCCGCAGAGACAGGTGTGCCGGATCGGCTACGCTGTCTGAGTGCCGAACCGGCGGCGTGAGTCGGGACTACTCGACGGCTTCCTCTTCGAGCTCTTCGCCGCCGCCCCCGGCCTCTTCGATCATCTTCTCGGAGATGATGCCGATCCGCACGACGCCTGCGCCCTTGGCCACGTCCATCGCCTTGACGACGCGGCCGTACTCGACGGTCCCCGCGGCGCGGACGAACATCGTCTTCTCGGTGCGAGCCTGGAACGTCTCACGCAACATGCGCTCGAGCTCGCCGAAGCCTGCCACCGCCTGCTTGTTGACCGAAAGCAACTCGGTGCCGTCGAGGGTCGTTTCCATCACGAGCACCACCTGATCTGAAGGCGTATTCTGGGGCTCGTCTTCTTTTTTGGTGTTGGCCTGCGGCAGAGCGATATCGAGACCCTTCTGCGCCACGGGCGTCACGACCATAAAGATGATCAGCAATACGAGCAGGACGTCGATCATCGGCGTGACGTTGATCTCGGACATCGACTTGGACGCCGTAGGGCGCGTCGCCTCATGCGAGTGCACGACCCACTTGCGCTTGCCGCGGTTGTCGCTGTGTCCCATCTGGCTTTCGGACATATCTACCTCTGGAGGATCCTGAATCTGTTCGGGCTAGCCCTGAACTTCCGGCTCGGCGATCAGAGCGATCTCTTCGACGCCCGCCTCGCGGCACAGGTCCATGATTTCCATGATCTGGCCATAGTCCAAACGCTCATCACCCTTGAGGTAGACGAGGCGCTCACCCTCTGGCACGTCCTGCAAGCGCTCTTCGACCTGCGGCTTGAGCAGGGACTTTTCCACCACGGCCCCATTGATGAAGACGTCGCCTTCGAAGTTGATGCCAACGGTGGTGAACTCCGGATCGTCTTTGCGCTCTTCGGTATTGCCAGCGACCGGGAGTTTGACGTCGACGCCTTTCTGCAGCAGGGGCGTGATGACCATGAAGATGATCAATAGCACGATGATCACGTCCGCCATAGGCGTGACGTTGATGTCCGCAATCGCGCCGCCCTTGTTATCGCCGACATTCATCGACATGGGATGGTCCTCCGGTAGCTGGTGATCGGGACGCGGCCAAAGGCCGCGCCCCGAAGCCCTTAAGAGCTCTTCTTGATGAAGTAGTCGAGCAGCTCCGAGCTGGAGTTGTCCATCTCGACGTTGAAGCCTTCGACGCGGCCCGAGAAGTAGTTGTACGCCCACACGGCCGGGACGGCGACAAACAGCCCGTACGCGGTCGTGACGAGCGCCTCAGAGATCCCTGCAGACACCGACGCGATGCCGCCCGAGCCCGTCAGCGCCATGCCCTGGAACGCGTTGATGATTCCGAACGTCGTGCCGAACAGACCGACGAAAGGAGCCGTGGAACCAATTGTCGCCAAGGCACCAAGGCCGCGCTTCATGTCAGCAAGGTTGACGGCGGTAGCACGCTGAATCGCGCGCTTCGCGGCGTCCACAGCGGCCTCCTTGTCGGCCTGGTCCTCGCCCATTTCGTGCTGGTATTGCCACTCCTGGAGACCCACGATGAGTACCTTCGCGAGATGGGAGTGGCGCACGGTCTTGCTTCGCGAGGCTTCGATCGCCTCTTTGATCTTGCCCTGCTTGAGGAAACGGGCGACCTCGGGAGCGTAGCGCCGGGATTGCTTCGTGGCCTGGGTAAACGTCCAGTAACGCTCGATCATGACGCCGATCGAATAGATCGACATGATCGTAAGCACGATGACGACTGCCCATGCCACACCACCCATGTGTTCGAGCATGGACCGCATATCAAAACCCATAATGTCCTCCTGAGTTGAAACTCGTCGCGCGCCGCTCCCGCGGTAGCCGATGACTAGCTTTGGAACTTGAAGTTGACTGTAACGGTCATGATCACCGGCACAGGAACACCATTGAGAAGTGTCGGCGTGTAGACCCACTGCTTGACGGCAGCCATGGCCGCCTGGTCGAGCAGCGGAATCCCGCGCAGCACCTTGACGTCCGATACGCGTCCCTGCGGAGAGATCGTGCATTCGAGAATGACGATCCCCTGGACCCGAGCCGTGCGCGCGATATCGGGATACTTCGGATTGACGTCCTTGATCTTCTTCGGCGCCTTGATGTTGCCGCCGACACGTACGGCCGTGGGCGGCGGGGGCGCGTCAGGCAAGCCTCCGACGACACCGCCGACGACGCCGCCGGGGACACCACCCTCGACGCCACCGATGCCGCCCATATCGATTCCGAGGTCGAGGCCTTCTTCAGGGACGATCTCTTCCGGGATATCGACAGGGGCCGTGAACTTCGGGGCTTCCTGTTGGACTACGGGCCGTGGCTTCGGCTGGACCTTGGGCCGCTTGCGCCGCTTGGGAGCGGGTGGCGGTGGTGGTGGCGGTGGCGGTGGTGGGGGTGCCGGCTCGACGAAGAAGGCACGCACCGCCGCCGCTGGCTCAGGCAGTTGCGCCTCCGCGAAGAGGGGCATTACCAGAACGACAGCCAGAATGACGATGTGGACCGCTATCGAGAACGGTACCGTGTAGCTCTGGTTGGTCTTGTGAGCTACGACGTCAGATTCGATTAAGTCTTCAAACAGCCGGCGTTCCATCGCACGTATCTCCCGAAGTCGCAGCCGTCAGAGGAAAAGAAGGCGGGATTTTACCCCGCTTTCACCTCGTGTCAAGACTCACGGTCAAGCGCCGCCGATGTGACGTTTGGCGCGAGACCGGTCGTCGTGGTTTAGACACCGGCGAAACCCGCTCGGTTCCCGTGTCCGCGATCACGAACATCTGTTCGGCAAGGCACACGCTCGTCGACATTCAATAGATGCGAAATGTAACGGGGGCGGTGGCAATCGTCGCTACGGGCTTGCCGCCCTTTCGCGCCGGCTCGAACTGCCATTTCTTGACGCAGGCAATGGCAGCGGCGTCGAGCAACGGGATGGACTGCTTGACACGGGGACGGATCACGTTCCCGTGGACATCGATCCAGATCTCGATCACGACGACGCCCTCGACCTTCTTGACGAAGGCTTCCTGAGGATAGATCGGCTGGGCCGACTTGATGAGCCGGGGAGGATGGTCGTAGTCCATGACCGGGCCGTCGCCTGTGCCGCCGACGACACCACCCAAGACGCCTCCGGGGACACCACCGAGCACGCCTCCTGGGATTCCGAGCGCCATCCCACCTTCCATGCCCAGGTCGTGTCCCTCGGGGCTCCCGGCAATGTCCCAGTCCTCAGGCAGATCCTCTGGCACGAGCTCCATCTC
>Ga0214472_10004072_pt1 | contig 15428 bp, 16 predicted proteins | sample RVTome_6_FD_207662 | JGI IMG/M metagenome (GOLD analysis project Ga0214472, IMG submission 207662) | Soil microbial communities from uranium-contaminated site in the Upper Colorado River Basin, Wyoming, United States - RVT140D175 | ecosystem: Environmental > Terrestrial > Soil > Contaminated >...
GGCAAATAATGCCGGCCTTAAGGGGAAGGACGCAGTGAGCGGACCGATACGAAGCCTGCGCGACGCGATCATTAAACTGCTAAAAACAGAGGCGCGCATTAAGTGCGGCCGCGAAGACGTGATTCTCAGTCGAGGGCCAGGTTACCGACTTTCCCATCGACTAAGTGTCCACGATGTAGCTAGTCTGCGATCATCCGAGATTACGGACATGGCGGACCGCAGTCGTGTCCGTAATGTCCGTAAAAAGCGTGTCCGAAATGTCCGTAAAAAGAATGTCCCTAATGTCCCTAAACTCCATGTCCGTAAACGACGGGAATGGATTCTCCATGAACTCGGCAATGGTCTAAAACTGAAAGCACCATCTATCGCCAAGCATTTCAATTGCGATATCAAGACCGCTCAGCGCGATCTTAATGCCCTGAAGAAAGAGGAAAAGATCGAATTCATCGGATCAAAGCGCACGGGTTACTATCGCTTGCGCCAGGGCACGAAACCGAGTTGATGCTCGCAGCCCTACGCAGTCATTTTCACAACTCTTTCTGCCGCCATGACTTCCGCGACCGGCGTCAACGCAGCGTCGAGATACTCCGCCACCCACGGTTCAAACGAACGCCAGTCGCCCCGACTTGAAGAAACGAGAAGCCGATCGCCGTTCGAGGCGGTGGGCTTTTCTCTTTTGTTGCCAATGCCTTGCGCCGGATTTGCATCTCCGCGATCTGGTCCAAAAAATACAATTGACGTCGTCTGAGTGGAGGACTGCGTAATCGCAACCGGTTGATAAAATGGAAGTTGCGGAGTTCAAATCCCATCGCCAGTTTCGCGGCAGTGCGCGATGGTGCGGAAAGCTCGTGCCCCCGGCCACACCACCGATTGCTGTCTCATTTCTCGGAAGTTGCCACACCTTCGCCGCAGGCGTGTCCAAGAATCGGGGGGTCTGTCGCAACTCTTGGACTTAGGGAGACGCACCGTGTTCAACCCATTCAGCGAGATCACCGACGACGATTCTTCGGATGCCGTTCTAGTCGAGCAAGCCAAGAATGGCGACCGTTCCTCGCTGGAGAAGCTGGTCCTGCGGCACCAGGCATGGATTTACAACATCGCTGTGCGCATGGTCTTTCAGCCTCAAGATGCCGAGGAAGTGACCCAGGAAGTGCTTGTTAAAGTCATCACCAAACTCAGCACGTTCAAGGGTGAGAGCAAGTTTCGCACATGGCTGTACCGCGTTGCCGCCAATCATGTCCTGAACATGAAGCGCCGCAGCGCAGAGACCAGCGTAACCGCGTTTGCCGATTACGGAGCAGCGATTCGCAGCACGCCTGATGCTGATTTACCCGATCCCAAAAGCGTTCCCGTGGCGCTGCCGATTCTGGTCGAGGAAGCCAAAAATGCCTGCACTATGGGAATGTTGCTGTGCCTGGATCGCAAACAACGATTGATCTTCACGCTCGGGGAGATCCTGGGGGCCAGCGATACCGTCGGCGGCGAGGTCTTGGAGATGACGGCCGACAACTTCCGCCAGTGCCTGGCGCGTGCCCGCCGCGACCTGCACAGTTTCATGAACAACCAGTGCGGTCTTGTGAACACGAGCAATCCCTGCCGCTGCCCAAAGAAGACTCGTGGCTTTATCGAGCACGGCCACGTTGATCCCCATCGTCTGCTGTTTGTTCCGCGGCATGTCGAGCGAATCCGGGATGTCGCGGGCGAAACGGTCAGGGAAATCGAGGATGTGGTCGAGCGACAGCACGCAGCCCTCTACCGTGAGCACCCGTTCTTTCTGCCGGCGGACGAGATTCAGTGGCTGCGGCGCATGCTCCAGCGCGAGGACGTGCGCGGGGCGCTGCATTTGAACTGAAAAACTTGGCCCCGAGTTGTCACAGTCGGTCTCTGCAAGTGTCCATGAGATAGAGGAAGCAAGGCTTCCCAACATTCACTCACTTGGAGGGATAATCATGACTCTCAATCTGCCCAAACCGGTCGCGGCCTATTTCATCGCAGACGAGGCCGACGGCGAGGCCGTCGCTCGGTGTTTCACGGACGATGCTGTCGTGAAGGACGAAGGACACATTTACAACGGTCGCATGGCGATCAAAAAGTGGAAGGAGGACGCCTCAGCGAAATACGTCTACACGAGCGAGCTGCTGGAATGCGAACAGCAGGACGGCAAGGTCGTCGTCACGTGCCGGCTGACCGGAAACTTTCCTGGCAGTCCGGTCGATCTTCGGTTCTTCTTCGAGCTGGCGGGCGAGAAGATTGCGTCGTTGGAAGTTGTGCCGTGAGCGGTGCTGCTGCACGAAAGGAGAAAACGGATGTTTGCCATTTACGCGACGCACGCTTCTCCCGACGATCCGCTGTCTGCTCTGAAGTTTGGAGACCTGCCGGAGCTTAGCGTGCCCGATGGCTGGGTGCGGGTGAAGGTCAGCCACGCCAGTTTCAATCGCCACGATCTGTTTACGCTCCAGGGAATCAGTGGGCACCCGGAAGGCATCACCTATCCGATCATCCTGGGCAATGACGCGGCCGGTATGCTGGACGATGGCACACCGGTCCTCATCTACCCGATGATGGGCAGCGATGACTGGCGAGGTGACGAGACGCTTGATCCACAGTGGCACATTCCAAGCGAGTTCGTCCACGGCACATTCGCCGACTATGTGGTCGTGCCGAGACGAAATGCAATCCCACTGCCAAACGCACTATCGCCGCTTCATGCCTCGGTCCTCGGCACGGCCTGGCTGACGGCCTACAGGGCGCTGTTTACGAAGGCGGGACTTCGAGCCGGTGAGACGGTGCTTGTTCAGGGCGCCACGGGCGGCATGGCGACCGCACTGATACAACTTGGCCACGCGGCGGGATTCGAGGTTTGGGCAACCAGTCGGTCGGAAGAAGGTCGCACAAGGGCTGAATCACTCGGCGCTTGCCAGACCTTTCCCCCCAATGTGCCGCTACCCCGAAAGGTGCCAGCGGTCATCGACAACATCGGTTTGGATAGTTGGACGCACAGCATTTCATCGCTGGCTCGAGGCGGCACATTGGTGACCACCGGCGGCACAACCGGACTCGAAGTTCCGTTGAATCTTCTGCCGATGATCGCTGACCAGCTCACCATTACCGGTTCCATCATGGGAACGCTGGACGACATGCGCAACATGATGAACTTGATTGCCCAGGCAGAGATCGTGCCGGAGATTGGCGCCGTCCTGCCGATGAATCGGGCCGAGGAAGCATTCCGGGAAATGTGGGAGGGTAGGACACGAGGAAAGACCGTCTTCACTCGTTAGACTTCCTTCAGGGACCACAACCGCAGTTTGCCTTAGAAACTGTAAATCAATCTGGCACCGGACCATAAACGTCGGGGGTCAAATCGGACACACGAGGTTTCCCAGTTTCTGCGTAAGTTTCATGTTCTCGGAATAATCGACCGGGCAGTCGATGACGGCGACGGTGTTGGCGGCGATCGCCTCCTGCAGCGTCGGGATCAGGCCATCGGCGGATTCGACGCGGTAGCCCTTGGCCCCGAAGCTCTCGGCGTACTTCACGAAGTCAGGATTGGAAAAGTCGATGTGGCTGGGACGTCCGAAATGGCGCTCCTGATGCCAGCGGATCAGGCCGTACTGGCCGTCGTTCCAGATCAATACGACAATCGGCGTCCCAATGCGGATCGCCGTTTCGAGCTCTTGGGAATTCATCAGGAAGCCGGCGTCTCCAGTCACGGTGACCGCAGTGCGATCGGGATATGTCAACTTCGCCGCGATCGCTCCGGGGACACCGATGCCCATGCTGGCGAAGCCGTTGGAGATGATGCACGTGTTGGGGGCTTCCGCCTGGTACATGCGGGCCATCCACATTTTGTGGGCCCCGACGTCGCTGATGACGACGTCTTCGGACCGCAAGACGTGTCGCAGATCCCAGATGATTTTCTGCGGCTTCAGGGGAAAGGCAGTGCTGTCCTTGTGTTCGTCCAGCTCGTCGATGATGGCCGCGCGCAGCCCCTGCGCCAGGAATTCCTCTTTGGGCGTCGCACGTTTTGCGATGTCTTGCAGAGACTGCCGAATGCACCCCACGACTCCGACTTCCAGAATGTAGTGCTCGTCAACCTCGGCCGGCTGCGTGTCGATGTGGACGATCTTGCGGTCCTTCTCTCGGTGCCACAAATGGGGGTGGTACTCGACCATGTCGTAACCGACACAAATGATGACGTCGGCACGATCGAAGCCGCAGGCGACGTAGTCATGTGCTTGCAGCCCGACGGTCCCCAGGCTGTGGGAATGCGAGAATGGGATCGCCCCCTTGGCCATGAACGTTGTGGCCACCGGCAGATTGAGTTTCTCGGCAAAGGCGACAAGCTCGTCGGTCGCCCGGTGACGGACGACGCCATTACCCGCCATCACGATCGGATAACGGGCCGCCGAGATCACCTCCGCTGCCTGCCGTATCTTCTCCTCCGGGGGCGCCGGCGCGCGCGCCGACTGCACTTTCAACGGCAACTTGTCCACATCCATCTTCGCAATATTCTCCGGCAGCTCGATAAAGCTGACACCAGGCTTTTCCGCCTCCGCCTGCTTAAATGCCTTTCGGACGACTTCCGGGACGATCTCAGTCGAGATGATCGACGTGGCATATTTCGAGACCGGTTGGAACAGTTGGACCAGATCGTAGTACTGATGGCTTTCCTTGTGCATACGGGTCGTGGCCGCTTGTCCGGCGATCGCAACGACCGGTGCACGGTCCATGTTGGCGTCAGCAACTCCGGTGAGCAGGTTTGTCGCGCCGGGCCCCAGTGTCGCCAGGCAGACTCCGGCCCTGCCCGTCAACCTGCCGCAGACGTCCGCCATAAACGCAGCGCCCTGTTCGTGACGGGTCGTGATGAATCGAATGCTGCTGTCCAGCAGCGCGTCCATTACGTCGATGTTCTCTTCGCCTGGAATGCCGAAGATCGTCGCAACGCCCTCGTTTTCCAGGCAGCGGATGAATAGCTCGGCCACCTTCATCATGCGTCTCCGTTTGATCGCCACTGCGCCGATTGACGCTCATCGAATTTGAACTGCCATGAACGTCACGTCGTCGTGAGCCAGCGAACCGCCCGTATGCTGCATCAATGCCGTTACAACGGCGCTTTTGAGCGTATCGGGTTCCGCGTTTCCGACGCGATCAAGCACGCCGCGAAGCCGGTCGAGACCGAATTGCCCGTCATCACCATTCGGCGCTTCGATCAAGCCGTCGGTGTACAGGAAGAGCAAATCCCCCGTGGCGAACGGCTGATTCGCCTGGTCGAACGGCGCTGAGTCGTCAACGCCCAAGGGGAGATTCGCCATCTCGCCCCGGTCTTCGATCGTTGCCTCCGTCCAGAAGTGATCGCTCGTACGGCGGATGAGGATGGGATGGTGTCCCGCGTAGCAGTAATAGAGGTTGCCGTCTGAGCGATAGAATGCCGCCACGACCGCGGTTGACATGGCTTTGTACCCACATTCGGCCGTGAGCTGGTTTAGATCAGCGAGCACTTCATCCCCCTGCGCAGAATTCATCCTCTGTTTCAGCGAATCAAAGAGCCACTGGCTTGTTTCGGACACGGCGGCTCCGTGGCCCATGACGTCGGCAATCGCGATCCGCGTGAGCAAGTCGCTCGAACAAACGCTGAAATAGTACACGTCGCCCCCCTTCCCACCGTCACAGGCGCGGGCAAACAGGCTGGCTCGGACTCCGCTGGTTGAGACGGCGAGGTCGTCTCCGCGAATGCCGCCCCAGATCTCTGCGCAGGCGATGCGGTACATGAATCACTCCAGATTGTCGCGAGTTAGACAACGCCGTAGGCCAGCATCGCATCAGCCACCTTGATGAATCCGGCGAGGTTGGCCCCCTTCACGTAATCAATATACCCGCCTTTTGAGGTTCCGTGTTGGACGCAATTGGAATGGATGTCCTTCATGATGGTTTTCAAGCGAGCGTCCACTTCGGCATGGCTCCAGGACAGTCGCAGGGCGTTTTGACTCTGTTCCAGCCCCGAGACGGCCACGCCCCCTGCATTGGCGGCTTTGGCGGGGCCGAACATGATCTTTGCCGCGCGGAAAGCATGCACCGCATCCAGGTCCGTTGGCATGTTGGCGCCCTCACAGACCACCCCGACGCCGTTGGACAGGAGCGTCTTGGCTTCGTCCAGGTTCAGTTCGTTCTGCGTAGCACAAGGGAAAGCCACGTCACAGGGGACTGACCACGGCCTCGCGTGGGCATGAAACTCGACTCCTGGGAAGTTGTCCGCATACTCGGAAATGCGGCCCCTGCGGACTTCCTTGAGATCCTTGATGTACGCCAGCTTCTCGGCGTCGATGCCAGCGGGATCGTGAATGAAGCCGGCGGAATCGGACATCGTGACCACCCTGGCCCCCATCGCCGTGGCCTTTTCGACGGTGTAGATCGCCACGTTTCCCGAACCGGAAACAGCGCACGTCTTCCCGTTCAGCGAGTCCCCTGCTTGGTTGAGCATGTTCTCGCAGAAGTAGACGCAGCCGTAGCCGGTCGCCTCGGTGCGGACCAGGCTTCCGCCGAACGCCAGGCCCTTTCCGGTCAAAATGCCCGCGTAGCGATTCTCCAAGCGTTTGTACTGGCCGAACAGGAAGCTGATCTCACGCCCGCCGACACCAATATCCCCCGCCGGCACGTCGATGTCTTCGCCGATGTGCCGGTGCAGTTCGATCATCAACGACTGGCAAAACCGCATCACTTCGCGATCGCTCTTGCCTTTGGGATTGAAGTTCGATCCCCCCTTGGCGCCGCCCATCGGCAACCCCGTGAGGCTGTTCTTGAACGTCTGTTCGAACCCCAGGAACTTGAGCACGCTCAAGGTGACCGTGGGATGAAAGCGCATGCCTCCCTTGTAGGGACCAATCGAGTTGTTGAACTGCACCCGCCAAGCCCGATTGGCCCGGATATTCCCCGCGTCGTCTTCCCAGCAGACGCGAAAGATCACGACGCGGTCCGCTTCCGTCATCCGTTCGAGAATCTGCGCATCCTTGTACTTGCGGTTGTCCAGGATGAACGGCATGAGCGTCTCGGCCACCTCCCGGACTGCCTGGTGAAACTCCGTTTCGCCCGGATTGCGCTTGGCGAGCCCTTGCATGAAGCAATCGACTTCGCTCTCTATATCAGACTTCATGGCGTCGTCCTTTCATTGACACGCGGATTCTACCGTCTTCATGCAGCTTTCTTTTGACGAAAACTTCCGATGTCGTTCGCTGAACTGACATCCTCACCCACATCACTTATCCTTGTGACGCGTGCGCGATCATCTCTCGGCATGCTTTGGCGCACGTGCGGCAGGACTCAGCGCACGCCTTCATGTGCGGGTCGGAGGCATACTTCTCACATTGCTTTGCACACGCGTCGCAGGCTTTCGCACAGGCTTCGCATGCGATCAATGCCATCGGTCCGTTGCGGGCGCAGAGCCTCGCTGAAACAGCGCATAGATCCCCGCAGTCGTTGCACAACTGCATCGTCGCAACATGGTCCCGCTTGCCGTCCGCAACCAGCGTTGAGCAATGTGAGAAGCAGGAATTGCATGCATTCATGCATTCCCCGCACGCCTTGGCACACTTGTCGAAGTGCGAATGGTGGTGCTGTTTCCGGTCGTCGGCCTGCGCATTATCCGACACGAAACTCGAAACCAATCCCAAGCCGCCAAGTCCAATCAATGCGTCTCTGCGATTCATAACTTGTCCTCGCTTTCTCAAAGTTCAGGGAGTGAGTGGGAACGTGTTTTCACGATGTGTTCAGTTGTTGGACATTGCTGGAACTCCGGCCGAACGTCACTTTGTCCATTTCAACCACGTTTGAAACAGTGACTTCACCAACGGCGTCAACCGCGTGCGGTTGTATTGGTCACCGAGCTTTCGGAGGGCCTCAGCCTGCGTGGGATACGGATGAATGGTGCTGCCGATCCCTTTCAGGCCGATATCGTGTTTCATCGCCAGCGTGATCTCGGAGATCATGTCGCCAGCGTTGCGGGCGACGATCGTGGCTCCCACGATCCGATCGCTTCCCTTCCTGCAGTGAACCTTGGCAAAGCCTGTGTCCCCTTCCAGGATCGCGCGGTCCACGTCGGCGAACTGCTGCCTGTACGTGTCGATGGCGATCCCCCGGTCTTTCGCATCCGTTTCGGACAGTCCGACGTGGGCTACTTCCGGCGACGTGTAGGTACACCAGGGGATGATTAGCGAGCTCACCTTAGCCCGACCCATGAAGAGGGCGTTTTGAATCACGATGCGAGCCATGAAATCGGCCGCGTGCGTGAACTTGAATTGGGAACAAACGTCCCCGGCAGCGTAGATGCGAGGGTTGGTCGTCTGCAGCCGGTCGTTGACGACCACACCGTTCTTGTCGACCTTGACGCCGGCCGATTCAAGATTGAGCGATTCGACGTTGGGGGCGCGGCCGACGCCGACCAGTAGCTTGTCGACCGCGATGTCGTGCCCGTCGACGCCGGTCGCCGTGACACGGATTGCCTCACCGTCTTTACAAAGCGTGATATTGCGGGCCGTGCGATGGATGTGGACTCCGTCGCGCTCCATTTCCACGCGCACAAATTCTGCCGCGTCGCGATCCTCATTCGGCATCAACCCGCGGTCACTGCCGAACAGGAACACTTCGGAGCCGAAGCGGGCAAAGGTTTGTGCCAGTTCACAACCAATCGGCCCGGCCCCGACAACTCCCAGCCGGGGAGGCAATTCGGTCAACGAGAAGATGCTTTCGTTTGTCAGATACTCAACCTCCTCAAGTCCTGCGATGGGAGGAGCCTTGGCGCGACCGCCGGTGGCAATCACGGCGCGCTTGAATTTGAGCGGGAACCCGTCAACATCGATCGTGTCTGAATCCACAAACCGACCGCCGCCGAGGAATACGTCCACACCGAGATCTCGGAAGCGGGCGGCGGAATCGTTGAGACTGATGCCGGCCCGCAGCCGCCGCATCCGTTCCATGACGGCGGCGAAGTTCACTTTGCCGCCCGCTGAGACGTCGACAGCAAACTCGGCGGCATCGCGTACGGTAGCTGCTATTCGCGCAGCACTGATGACTCCCTTTGACGGCACACAGCCGACGTTGAGGCAGTCGCCCCCCATCAATTCGCGTTCCACGAGGGCCACTTTCGCCCCCAGCCCCGCAGCGCCGGCGGCGGTCACCAACCCGGCGGTTCCGGCCCCAATCACCACCAAGTGGTAACGACCGCTTGGTTTCGGGTTCTGCCAGTCCGGAGGGCGGACGTTGCGTTCCAGAGCCCGATTGTGCTCGTCGTTTGGTTGGAGTTGAATCAAATCCGACATCGTGTCCTCAAGTCTCGCAGGGGACGTCACCGTTGAGTTCATGGATCTTCTGAGTTCATTGTTGGCACGTGCGGTCGACGGACTCGCTGGACGATCTTCTTCGCTATCAGGGGAAACAGTCCCAGCAGCGCGAAGGCGACGACCATCTGCGTCAGTTGTTGCGGAGACAGGACGGCGCGCACTCCTTCGTCCGCCAGCCGTTGCAGGCTGGGCACGGCCGAACCGGCGTAGATGTACACGCAGGTGCCGGGGATCATTCCCAGTTGGCTGACCCACCAGAAGGTCTTTGTCCGGATCGGCGTCAAACCCATCACCACATTGATCACGAAGAACGGCACGACGGGGATTAACCGCAGGGTGAATAAGTAGAAGGCTCCTTCACGTGCGAGTGCCTGGTTGAAGGCGACCAGCCTCGCACCGAAACGTTGCTGAATGGAATCGCGAAACAGATAGCGGCTGAGCACGAATGCCACGGTCGCCCCGCTTGTCGAGGCGAAGCTGACGAGGATCACGCCTTGCCAGAATCCGAAGTACCATCCGTACAACAGAGTCAATCCCGCAGCACCGGGCAACGACAGTCCCGTGACCGCCACATAGATCAGGAATGCCAACGCATAGACCAGCGCCGGCTGATTTCGCTGGAAACTCCGCAACTCGGCCTCCCGCTCAGCCAAACTGGCGAGCGAGAGTGACTCCCCGAACTGGACGTACACGATTGCGGCGACGGTGACGAGAATCACGAGCAACGCGAGTTTCTTTGGAAACACGCGCCGAGGTGTGATGTTTGGCTTGTTATGAGAATCTACCATCGGTCAGCGCCCTCAACAGCAATCCCCGCTAGCGCCGAAACGATCAGAAGCACCCGTCGTCAACCGACAGTCGTCGCCTTTCGTTTCCCGTGGATGCCGCCGGTTACTTCGACGACAGTCGAACGGCGCGGCTTCCGAAAACGGAATCTCGTCTCGCGGCTCGACGGGCAGGAAGAGACCATCGTAGGGACCGGTTTGGAGCAACCGAAACGTCTTGTCGCAGACGGCAATTCGTTCACCACGGGAGAAGCGGTGTCCATCATCATCCTCAACCTGCTGCTCCAAATCCAGCGCCAGATCCTGGATGCGGCCGCAGACAAACTGCACATTGGCATATCCCAATCGACCCGCGACCGTCTGGCTGTGACGGCGTCCGAGGGCGAGCATGTTGCTGTTGGCGTCGACGCCGATCACCGCCCCTGTGGGGCCGACGATCTGGGCTGCGATGAAACAGAGTTTGCCCGCACCGCAGCCCAGGTCGAGCACGGTGTCACCTGGTTTCACAAATGGCGACGGGTCGCCACAGCCGTAATCGCGCTCGAGAACGTCGATCGGGATGACGTCCAGATACTCTACCGGGTACTCAACGGGGCAACACAGCGACCCCTCCACGTTCTTGGCCGCATTTGAGTATCGCTGCCACACCCACTCTTCGGGGCCGCTCCCGGTGATTTCAGTCGATGATGGCATGTCTGGTCCCAATCATTCATTGATTTCAGTACGAAAGTCACGAATCCAGCTTAAAGCGGCGATTCGCGTCCTGCCTAAGTTCACTGGCAGAGTCTGCATCCACCCGTAGGAAGAACGCTTCTGACGTCCAATCGCGAAACCAGTCGTGGAGCGTGTCAGTCAGTGAGACTCCATAAAGATCGTGCAATTCGACCACGTCTTGAATGGCCACTCCCAATGCAATTCCCTCCTGAAGCGCGCGAAGCAAGTGGAACTGCGGACGAGTCAACTCAAGCGGCCGTACAACATAATCCCGCCGCGTGACAGCCAGAAACGTCGCAGATGGTGGAGGCGGCTCCCACGGCTGGTCTTTCCGGAGGGCCGTGTACACCCGATTCACCGGATAACTGAGGCGCATCAAACGCAGGCATGGAACCGTGGCCAGCCGAATCGTCTGCCACTGGTCATTGGGAATCGCCCGAAGTTGATTCGCATCGAGCAGCTCGACCGTCTCGATTCCCGGACCATCGAAGACTTCGTTAAAAGTCCATTCCAATTCTGCCAGCTCGATGAGGAAATCCGGCCACAAACCTGGACCGCCATTTTCTGCCGGGCGCGTCTCCCTCAGAAACGTCGTAAACCGCGCGCCGAGCGCGCCCAGAGTGTACGACCGTGAGGGGTACTCCGTGAGGTAGGCCACGACAAACGCGTCGAACAACTCCTCGCCAACGGCCTTCGCAAACATAGGAAACTCGGCACGCATGCACTCCATCAGGCGTGCGAAATAGGCGCTGGCGTAGATGTTGAGCCGGTCCAGGCTTTCGAGGGCTCGGGAACGGCAGATGACGACTTCCACGTCTTCGCAACCGACGTTGAGTTCGCGGCGCGCTGGGGCGGAGTCCACGCCGACTGCCGCTCCGCCAGGATTCATGATGACCGCCTGCATCCAACGCTGCAGTTGATCGAGCTGGATTCTCGTCGTGACGCTGGTATTGATCATGACCCGGCCGGCTCCGGTGCGGGGCCGATATCCTTGCCGGCTGCCTTCAGCACCTGCTCAAACCGGGCTCGTGCCTTGGTCCATGCCTCTTTCGACAAGGGCACCTGACAACCGCCTTGACCTTTGCAGGCATTCTCGCCGGGAGTCTCGCCGCATCCTCCTTGACCCTTGCACGCGTTTTCACTTTTGCAGGCGTGCTCTTGCGCCGAGGCGCATCCGCCCTGCCCGGCACAGGCATTGTCGCTGCCGCGTCCCTTGCTTTTGCACATATTCAGCCCGCGGCACACGTTCGGCTCGGACATCAAAAGACTTGCGTCGGAACTGCTCACATCCGGTTCTTTTTTCCCGCCGCAGCCCGCGAGGGAGCCGCACAGCACACCGCCAAAGGCCGCAGCCGTGTACTTGTTGAAATCACGTCGATCCAGTTTTCGGTCTGTCATCAAACTCGTCCTTTCAAGTATCGAGAGGTTAAGTGCTCGAAGTGTTCTGCGTGTTACGCGAGTACGCCCGGCGTATGCCCGCATCGATCGAAACAGCGCCGGGCCCAAACAAGGCAACGCTCATCGACGCCATCAAGAACAAGAACGGCGGCGCAGCAAGAAATCCTTCCGGATTAGAGAATGCCGCCAAGAGTTCGCTGCGATGTGCTGTTACATAGGCAACAATCATCGTGAAGCACAATGGCACGCCGATCAGCCGCGACGCGAGACCGCCCAGCAGCAGCAGGCCGCCGATGCATTCGATGCCTCCCGCGAGGACAGCGTTTACCGTAGGAAGCGGAATTTCAAGGCTGGCGAAAAATTGAGCCGTTCGGTCGAGATTTAATAGTTTACCTTTGCCCGTCAAAAAGAATTGCCAACCCCAGTACGCACGCACCGCCAGCAGAAACACGTGTTGTAAATACTGGGCACACCATATTTGGCAGTTGACCAGTCTCACAACTGTCGCCACGGTCCAATGCAATGAACCACTCGTTTCGAAAAAGGCCTGAGACATGTGATTTACTCCACTTCGGCCGCGGCGTGAACCAACGGATGCGGCACTGCGAAGGCCATCGTCTGTTGGGCGTTCGGTTCCCAATCAGCGTGATGGGACGGCGCGTTGCCACGGAGCCATTGGCGCGCCTTGAGCACTTCGGCATGCAGAACCGGAAATGGCGGGATGTTTGCGTCCCATTCCAGCAGAGTACTTGCGCCGCCTGTCAACTCGTGCGCCCGGCGGTAAAGCTCCCAAACCTCGTCGACGACATACCCGTCGTGCGTGTCGACCAAATGCGTTCCGCAGTTCGTGTGCCCGGCCAGATGAAACTGCACGACGCGCTGGTGCGGAACCGACTGGATGTATTCAAGTGGATCGAAATCGTGATTGAAGCTCGATACGTAAACGTTATTTACGTCCAGCAGCAATCCACAGTCGGCTTCTTCCGCCATGCGCGAGAGAAACTCCCATTCGGTCATGGTCGAATTGGCAAACGTCACATAACTGCTCGGATTCTCCAAGACGATCGGGCGCTCAAGAAAGTCCTGCACCGTTCGAATCCTGCTAACGAGATGGTCCAGCGTTTCCTCGTTCATCGGAATCGGCAGTAAGTCATGTGCGTTTAGCCCGCAAACGCCGGTCCAACAAACATGATCTGATATCCAGCGGGCGTTGATCGCACCGGCCAACTTCTTGAGTTTGCTCAAGTAGTTGAAATTCAGCGGGTCCGTACTGCCGATCGAAAGCGACACTCCGTGCATGACCAGCGAGTACCTCTCGGCAATCTGCTCCAGTACGTATCGCGGCCGGCCTTGGGAGTCCATGAAGTTCTCGGAAATGATCTCGAACCATTCAACGTTCGGTTTGCTTTGCAGGATATGATTGAAGTGAACGGTGCGCAGGCCCACACCGAATCCCAGATCCGGGTGTCCCAGGCGAGAGGGCAGCGGCATAGTCATTTCCTCTTAAATAGTCATTTCCTCTTAAATAGTCATTTCCACTTAAACCGGGAGCGGCGGCCATAGATCACTGCGGCCGCCGCTCGTACGGCCGTTTGGGTCACCGACATCTCGTGTTACTTGGGCGCGTCGCCCACTTTCTTATTCATGTCGCTCATCAGGTGCTCGAATTGCTTGCGGGCGATCATCCAAGCCTCTTTCTTCAACGGCACAGCGCAGTGCCCGGAGCCCTTGCACGTGTTTTGGCCGGGATAGCCGCCGCAGCCGCCCGTTCCCTTGCACTCGTTCATCCCAGCGCACGCGTGGGCCTTCGCGGTCGCACAGGCACCTTGTCCAGCGCAGGCGTTCTTGCCACCTTTGCCGCTGCTCTTGCACATGTTCAACCCACGACAGACGTGCGGCTCCTGAAGCAGGAGGCCGGGGTCAACCATGATCTTTGGCTTCTCTTCCTTTTCCTGCCCGGCGGCGGTTGCCGAAGCTGTCATCATTCCGCCGAGTGCTGCGGCGGTCAGTGCGCAGAAATCACGTCGGTTGGGTTGCGTCGTTCTCATTTTGATGCTCCTTTGGACCAATGTTCAGAGTGAAGTGAACCCCAATCTGCGACGAAGTATAGAAGTGGTGCGCAACGACCGAATAGTGGTCGTGTAAAGTTCTTGTAATGAGAACCTGGCGGTTCGACTGCCGTCTGGCCGGTGCCCGAGTGTGGAGGTACAATCCAGTTCGACGGCAGTCTGGACCGAGACGTGCCGCACGTTGCTGTCTGGCACCTTGAGGTCCTGTGCATGAAATCCCCGGCCAGGTACGAACAAAGAAGTGAGGCGATGATACTGATCGTCGAAGACGACAGGAAAACGGCGTCACTTGTCGCCACCTATCTCGAGCGGGAGGGCTTCGCGACGGCGATGGCGCCAGATGGCGAAGAAGCATTGCGAATCATTCAATCGACGTCGGTGATCTTTATCATTCTCGACCTGATGCTGCCCAAGGTGGATGGTTGGGACGTGTGCCGGAGAATTCGCCGTACGTGTGACGTTCCCATTCTTTTTCTGACAGCGCGTGATGAAGAGATGGACCGCGTGAACGGCTTCGAATTGGGTGCGGACGACTACGTCGTCAAACCGTTCAGTCCCCGTGAGCTTGTGGCGCGGGTCAAGGCCATTCTCCGCCGGAGCCGGGCACGCAATGAAACAGAATACCTGTCGTTCGGCTGCCTCACCGTCGTTCCCGAAAAGCACAGGGTGCTGCTCGACAACCATCTCATCACGCTTACGTTGTCGGAATTCACGTTGCTGCACACCCTCATGTCGAATCCGGGGCGCGTGTACACAAGGAACGAATTGCTGCAAACACTCTATCCGCGTGGTGAAGAAGTAATCGACCGAGTTGTTGACGTGCATATCGGCAAACTGCGGCAAAAGCTCGGTGACGACCCCGTTAGTCCCCGGTATATCTTCACCGTGCGAGGGATTGGCTATCAGTTTGCCGATTCCGATCACAGAGAGGCCCTTACTCAATGAAGAGTCGCCTGCTATGGCAGATTGTCGGCATCCAGATGCTGACTGTGGGCGTCGCGATCCTCATCATTGGCGTGGCCGTTCACATCTTAGCTGCCGACCACTTTATGAGCCTCATGGACAAGTACAGAATTCCACAGGACGAGCTGGAAGGCATGTTTCTCGAGGCCGTGGACCAGTACTTCGTTGGT
>Ga0214472_10004073_pt1 | contig 15426 bp, 8 predicted proteins | sample RVTome_6_FD_207662 | JGI IMG/M metagenome (GOLD analysis project Ga0214472, IMG submission 207662) | Soil microbial communities from uranium-contaminated site in the Upper Colorado River Basin, Wyoming, United States - RVT140D175 | ecosystem: Environmental > Terrestrial > Soil > Contaminated >...
ACGACGGCCACATCGGCCACGCCGCGACGGGCCTCGATGGCCAGGTCCAAGGCGCCCACTTCGATCCCCTGCGTCACCAGCCCACCGACGCTCACCGTGCCTCGGCCGGACAGCGCGTCCAGAGGCCCGGAGGCGTCCATCTCGACGCGCGCCCGGCCGGTCGTGCCCGGCGCGAGCAGGCCGACGTCGATCCCGTCGCCCCGCAGCGTCACCGCACGCGCGACCGATCCGCGGAGGTCGGCGGAGATCGACACGGGATCGCCGAGGCCGCGCGCTTCGACGCGAACGTTCGTCGCGGATGCTGCGGTGCGGAAGGCGCCGGCCACGTCGATCGGGAGGGGCCGTTCGGCGAAGAGGGCCAAGAGCGTCCCCTGGATTCCACCCTCGACCGCAGGCGGCAGGGAACCGCGCGCGGTGCCGTCGGCAGTGACGTGGATGTCACGGACGGACCCGGTCGCTCCATCGCTGTCCACCTTCGCGGTCCAGGTGACGTCGACCCGCGGACCGCCGCCCAGGCGGATCGGACCGTTCCCTTCCGCCTCGAGGCGGAAGGGCCGGCCATCCTTCAGGGACCCGGCGCCGCGTACGGCCGCCTCGAGGCGCAGCGATCCGTCCGTCCGGCCGCCGGTGGGCAGCTCACCGGTGAAGGACACGTCGCCGTCGGCGCGGCCGGTCAGGCCGGAGTCCGCGAGCGCGGCCTGGCGCTGGACGCGCACGAGATCGAGCGCCCGGGCCTGGAGCCGGCCGCTGATCGAGGATCCCGCCAGACGTGCCTCGGCGTGTCCTCGCCCGCCCAGGAGCGCGAGGTCGAGGGTGGCGTGGGCCTCGCGTCCGTCGTGGACGAGACGGCCGGTGCCGCCCTCGATCGCCCAGCCCGCCGCCTGGACACCGTCCGTGGCCAGGCGCGCGTCGGCCCGCAGGGCCGCCAGGGGACCGCTCACGCGTCCCTCGGCGCGCACCGTCCCCTGCGCGTCGGCGATGCCGGCCAGCCCCTGCAGCTCACGCAGATCGACGTGCCCCTCGAACTGCGCGTCCAGCTCGGGCGACCAGACACGACCCAAGGATCCGGAAGCCCGCAGCCGGGACCGCTCCAAGCCCGCGTCGAGGGTGTCGAGCCGCAGGTCGAGGAGCGGCGAGACACGCAGACGAGCGGTCGCGGGACCGATCGCCACCGGCGGCGAGCGCTCCCACGTTCCTCCCGCCAGCTCCAGGTCGAGCGCGCCGTTTCCGAGGCTTCCGCGGGCGGCGAGGTCGCGCAACACGACGTCGCCCGCAAGCGCGGGGTCGCGATAGACCACCGTCGCATCCGTGAGCCGGATCTCCCGGATGAGGATCGGCCCCGGGTAGGGCGCGGCCGTCGTGGTGGGCTCGGCCGACGGGCGCAGCAGGACCCGCGCGCCGTCGACCTCCAGGCTCCGGATGTCGAGACCGGGCGCCCAGAAGGTTCCCGGCGAGAGCGCGACCCGGAGCCGGCGCACCTCGACGCGGTACGCCGCGCCCTCGAACACGACGTCGCGCGCGTCCGCGCGCAGCCCGCCGGGAAGGACGGACAGCGCGCCCACGCGGGCCCCGGGGCCCAACGCGGCCCGAAGCCGCGACGCGACGAGCCGCCGGACGGGATCCTGGGGGAAAAGGCCCAGCGCCACGAGGGCGAGGGCCACGACACCGAGGAGGACGAGCCCGAGGAGGACGCGACGGGTGGTCACCTCCCCGAGTCTACGCCGCCGGCAGGGGTGGCCGTCTCAGGCGCGGACCCCGCGGCCGGCGCGCGACGCGGAGCGTAATCATCCTCGCGAGTTGCTTCACCCGCGGATCAGCCCCGCGGCGCGGCCAATGCCCGGGACGGTCCGGTCACGTCGCGGTAGCGGCTCAACCAAGCGAGCAGGGCGATAGCGGCGGCCGCGGACACTGCGGCCATCGCCACCGGTACGGTCTCCGCCGCTCCGCCCACGACCGCGGCGAGCAGCAGCAAGCAGACGCGCAGCGTCTCCAGCGAGAACGCCCATACCTTGCGCTCCAAGAGGCCGCCCAGGGCCACGAGCGTGAGGAGGATCGCGGCGGCGGCCGCGGCCCGGGGACCGGCGGCGAGGTCGTCCTGCCGGAAGAGCAATGCGGTCGTGCCTCCGAGCACGATCAGGAACTGCACGAAGACGTAGACGGCGAGACCGCCAGGTGCGGCCGTCTCGTACTTGACGTGGCCGGGATCGACCTCCGGCGCGGGCACGAACCCGCCCAGATCGGCAGGCTGCCAGCCCGGCGGCTTCAGGAACATCCGGACCTTGTCCGCCACCCGACTCGTCCGCCCCGCCTTCTCCGCGAGCTCGACCCAGTAGTGCAGGTTCGCCCAGACCGGGTTCCAGCTCCGGAGCGGCGTGGTGATGCCGTAGGCCGGCTCCTCCTCTTCCTTCTGGTACGTCCCGAAGAGACGGTCCCACACGATCAGGATCCCGCCGTGGTTGCGGTCGATGTACTTCGGGTTCCGCCCGTGGTGCACGCGGTGGTTGGACGGGGTGTTGAACAACCACTCCAGCGGACCCAGGCGCCCGATGGCGCGGGTGTGGATCCAGAACTGGTAGAGCGTGTCGATCGACGACACCGTCAGGAACATGAGCGGCGGGAACCCGAGGAGTGCAAGGGGCAGGTAGAACACCCAGGAAAAGGAGGACTGCAGCGCCCCCTGACGCAGGGCCACGGCCAGGTTGTACTCCTCGCTCTGGTGGTGGACCACGTGCGCGGCCCAGAAGGCGTTCACCTCGTGGCTCGTCCGGTGGAACCAGTAATAGAGGAAGTCCACGCCCACGAAGCAGAGGACCCAGGCCGCGACTGTGCCGGGGATCGAGAGCAGCCGGTGGCGCTCGTAGAGGAAGACGTACCCCGCGAACAGCGCCGTCTTCAGGAAGACGTCGAGGACCTGGTCGATGATCCCGCAGCTCAGGTCGTTGATCGAGTCGGAGAGCCGGTAGAAGTCCTTCTCCTGGATGCGGGTGATGACCAGCTCCAGGAGGATCAGGAGGATGAAGACGGGGATGGCGAGGACGACGTAGCTCACCGGCATGGCGACGGCTCAGGCGATTCTAGCGGAATACCGGGGGATCAGCGCGAGCCGCCGACAGGTCCCAGGTAGCGGTCCAGCCAGTCCAGCACCTCGCGCACGATCTCGCGCCGGTCGGAGGGGACGTGACCGCCTTCGAGCAGGGCCAGGCGCTTGTCCGCCGGAGGGGCGCCGAGGAGGCGGAAGAGCGGCCGCTGGGAGGACTCCACAGGCAGGAGGAAGTCGTCGCGGCCGCCGATCATGAGGGTTGGAACCCGCGAGCGCGGGGCGAAATTGACGGGGGTCATCTCGGGGGGCAGGCCCGGGGGCCCGAGGCCGCCGCCGAGGAGCACGCTGGCCGCGAAACGGCCGTCGACGGCCGTGAAGACGGGCCCGTAGATCGCCCCCGCGCTGAAGCCGTAGTAGCCCAGCCTGCGGGCGTCCACGTCCGGACGCGTCTCCAGGTAGTCGATGGTCCGCCCGAGGTCGCGTGACCACGCGATCATCAGGTCCCGCCACTGCTGGGGCGCGAACGTGAACGGCTCCGCCAGCCGGCGCTCGTACATCCCCTTGTAGATGGGGTAGACGAGGGCCCGCCCGCTGCGGGGGAGGAAGTCGAACAGGAAGCTGGAGGCCAGCGTCTGGCTGGAGGGCGCGAAGAACACGTCGTCGCCCGGGAACCAGATGACGGCCTGATAGGGAGGCGGTGACCCGCGGGGGAGGAAGAGGAGCGCCGTCACCCGCTCGTTGCCGTAGGCGGCGCGGAACGAGACCGTCTCCTTCCGCCAGTGGGGCGCGCCGTCGTCGGCCGACTCGACCGCGGGCTGCAGCTCCCCGCGGTCGTACGCGAACAACCGACGGTAGGCGGCGAAGACCTCGTCGGTGACGGGCTCGTGGACCTCGGGCGAGCCGCGGCTCCAAGGGGCGAGCAGGGCGGGCGGGGGATCGTCGATCCTGGCGCAGCGGATGCCGTGGGTCGGCAGCCGCTCGAAGGGTAGCTGGGCGTCCCGCCGCAGCCGGAACATGTAGGTGGGCTCGTCCCAGGATCCGCCCAGGATGTACCGCCTGTCGCCGGTGGCGTTCCAGCACCATTCCTTCACGTTGCCGGCCATGTCGTAGGTCCCGTAATCGCCGAGGCCCTGGATGCTCTCCACCGGGACCGGGCCCTTGTTGGCGAAGTTGCTGAAGCGCAGGATGTCGGAGAGCTGGTCCTGCGCCGTGGCCTTGTACCAGTGGTAGATCGTGGGCAGGGTCTTGCCCACCGAGCGGCAATGGGCGGCGGCCTCGTACCAGCTCACGCCGCCCACGGGCAGCCGTCCCTGGCCCTCCGCGTAGGTCCCCAGCTCCCACCCCGCGGGCCCCGGACGGCCGGTGGCGTCCCGGAGCCGCGCCATCCCCTCCTCCCAGGCGAGCTCGCGGCCGTCGGCCACGAAGGGCTCGGCCCAGTGCGCCCGGTCCTGGTAGCCGCCCCCGTCCACGAACGCCTTGTATTCCTCGTTCGTCACCTCGTGGCGGTCGAGCCAGAACGGCTTCAGATCCGCGGCGGGCAGCTCGCGATGGCCCAGCGGCCCGCCCGGAACCCGGACCATCCCCGGCGGCCGGGTGCCGGCGCGGTCCAGCGGGAAGCCCGTCGCGAACGCCGTGAACGGGCCGACTCCGAAAGGCGCGCCTTCGAAGGTCTCGTATCCCTCCTTGGTGATCCGCCAGCGCATCAGGGCGTAGGGCACGCGCACGCCCAGGAGCGGCGTCTGGCCCAGGGGCGCCCACTCCGCCTCGGGCGTGGAGTAGCCCTTGTAGGAGACCTTCGCGCCCGCGGGCTCGGTGACGACCGAGATGGGGATGGAGACGCGGCTCAAGACCTCGCGCAGCGGAGCGTGTCCCGGGATGTACCTCTCCGCCTCGCGGGCGAGCCGATAGGCGCCGTAGAGGTCGCCGGCTTCGATGAGCTGGGACATGCGCGGCAACGCTTCGTGGCGGGCCCAGCGGCGGCGCGACTCGCGTGCCCACAGCCACACGCCCGCCCCCGCCCCGATCAGGGCCAGGGCCAGCGCCACCCTCACCGCCGGCCGGCGCAGCAGCACGCCCACGCCGCCGGTCCCTCCCCGCGGGCGCTCGTCGCAGCGGCGCAGGGCCCGCGCCAGCTCGGCCGTCGATGCGTAGCGGTCCGCGGGGTCCTTCTCGAGGCAGGTGCGGATCACCGCGTCCAGGTCGGGGGGGATCTCCCTGCGCAGGCTTCGGGGCGCCGGCGGCGACGCGGTAAGGATCGCGCTGGCCAGGGCCGCGACCGTCTCCCCGCGGAAGGGCCGTTGCCCGCAAGCCATCTCGTATAGCAGCACGCCCAGCGAGAACTGGTCCGTGCGGGCGTCCACTGGCTGGCCGGAGACCTGCTCCGGCGACATGTAGGGCAGCGTGCCCAGGACGACTCCCTCCCGGGTGGCGGCGGTCTCGGTCACGGCGTTGCTTCCGGCGTCGGTGCCCGCGCGGCCCTGCGGCTGCAGCTTGGCCAGACCGAAGTCCAGGATCTTGACGAGGCCGTCGGCCGTGACCATCACGTTCTCGGGCTTGAGGTCGCGGTGCACGATCCCCGCCTCGTGGGCCTTGGCCAGGCCCTGGGCCATCTGCACGGCGACGGGAAGCAGCCGGGCCGGGGCCAGGGGTCCCTCTCCGAGCATCGACCTCAGCGTCGCGCCCGCCACCAGCTCCATGGCGATGTAATGGACGCCCCCGTGCTCGTCGATGTCGTGGATGGTGACGATGTTGGGATGGTTGAGCGCGGACGCCGCGCGGGCCTCGCGCTCGAAGCGGTGGAGGCGGCCCGGATCGGAGGCCAACTCGGCGGGCAGGACCTTGACCGCGACCTCCCGGCCCAGCTTGACGTGCCGGGCGCGGTAGACCTCGCCCATCCCGCCCGCCCCCAGCGGGGAGAGGATCACGTAGGAGCCGAGGCGCGCGTTCGCGGCTAGAGCCATCAGACCCTGCGCGCGACTATGGGGTCCGCGGCGGTGGCGAGTCAAGATACGAAGCGCAATAGAATCGGCCCATGCCCCCTGCCACCGCCGAGCTCCTGGCCCAGCACAACCTGACCGCCGAGGAGTACGAGCGGATCGTCCGTGCGCTGGGCCGCGAGCCCAACCTCACCGAGCTGGGGCTCTTCTCGGTGATGTGGTCCGAGCACTGCTCGTACAAGAGCAGCCGCATCCATCTCAAGACGCTGCCCACCGCGGGCCCGCGCGTGGTGCAGGGGCCCGGGGAGAACGCGGGCGCGGTGGACATCGGCGACGGGCTGGCCGCGGTCTTCAAGATCGAGTCGCACAACCACCCCTCGTTCATCGAGCCCTACCAGGGCGCCGCCACCGGCGTGGGCGGCATCCTGCGCGACATCTTCACCATGGGCGCGCGGCCCATCGCGATCCTGGACTCGCTGCGCTTCGGGCCGCCCGACGGCCCGCGCAACCGCCGCATCCTGGAGGGCGTGGTGGCGGGGATCGGCGGGTACGGCAACGCCTTCGGCTGTCCGACGGTGGGAGGCGAGGTCGTCTTCGAGGAGTGCTACGCGCTGAACCCGCTGGTCAACGCCATGTGCGTGGGCATCGCGCGCAAGGACGCGATCTTCAAGGGCCGCGCGGAGGGCGCCGGCAACACGGTCTTCTACGTGGGGGCCAAGACCGGCCGCGACGGGATCCACGGCGCCACCATGGCCTCCGCGGAGTTCGGCGCGGGCAGCGAGGAGAAGCGGCCCACCGTGCAGGTGGGCGACCCCTTCATGGAGAAGGTGCTGCTCGAGGCCTGCCTCGAGGCCTTGAAGACGGGGGCCGTGGTCGGGATCCAGGACATGGGCGCGGCGGGGCTGACCTGCTCCACCTCGGAGATGGGCTCGCGGGCGGGGACGGGGATCGAGATCGACGTGGCGAAGGTGCCCAAGCGCGAGACGGGGATGACCGCCTACGAGGTCATGCTCTCGGAGTCCCAGGAGCGGATGCTGCTCGTGGCCGAGAAGGGCCGCGAGCGCGAGGTCATGGACGTCTTCGAGAAGTGGGACCTGCACGCCGAGCCCATCGGCCGCGTGACCGACGGCCAGCGGCTGCTCGTCTGGAACGACGGCAGGCTGGAGGCCGACGTGCCCAACGCGGCCTTGACCGACCAGGCCCCGCTCTACGACCGGCCGTGGGTCGAGCCGAAGAACCCGGCCGCATCCGAGGACGTCCTGGCCCTGGCCCCGCCCGCGGACCTCGGTGAGGCGCTGCTGGCGCTCCTGGCCTCGCCCTCGATCGCGTGCAAGCGGTGGATCTACCGCCAGTACGACAGCACGGTGCGGACCAACACCCTCGCCGGCCCGGGCGCCGACGCGGCGGTGGTCCGGGTGAAGGGCACGCGCAAGGCGCTGGCCATGGCGGTGGACGGCAACGGCCGGTACTGCTGGCTCGATCCCTTCGAGGGCGCGCGCCTGGGGGTGGCCGAGGCCTGCCGCAACGTGGCCGCCTCCGGCGCCGTGCCCCTCGGCGCCACCAACTGCCTGAACTTCGGCAACCCCGAGCGGCCGGAGGTGATGGGCCAGCTCGTCCGGGCCATCGCGGGGATCGGGGAGGCCTGCCGCGCCCTGGGCGTGCCGATCACCGGCGGCAACGTGTCGCTCTACAACGAGACCGACGGCAAGGCCATCTACCCAACGCCCGTGATCGGCGTGGTCGGCCTGCTGGAGGACGCCTCGCGGGCGCTCACCCCGTGGTTCCGCGAGGAGGGCGACGCGGTGTACCTGCTGGGGACCACCGGCGAGGACCTGGGCGGGAGCGAGCTCCTGAAGGTCGTGCACCGCCGCGTCGCGGGCCGGCCGCCGCGCCTGGACCTCGAGGCGGAGGGGCGGCTGTACGCATTCATGGCGGAGGCCGCGGCCGGGGGGCTGCTGCGCTCCGCGCACGACGTGAGCGAGGGCGGCCTGGCCCTGGCTCTCGCCGAGTGCGGCATCCGCGCCGACGGTCCGGGCCTCGGCGGCCGCTTCGACCTCGGCGATGCGTTCCGCGCCGACGTCCTGCTCTTCTCCGAGACGCCTTCACGGATGGTCGTCAGCACCCGCGACGGCGCGGCCCTGGAGCAGGCCGCCCGCCGCGCCGGCGTCCCCGTTCGAGCGCTGGGTGTCGTCCAGGGCGAACGCCTGGAGCTGATCCGCCAGAGACAGGCCTTGATCGACGTCCCCGTTGCTCGCCTGCACAAGGCGTGGATGAGCCTGGAGGCCAGACTGGAGGCCAGGACATGAGGAAGACCTTCGGGCCCTTGCTGGTGGCGCTCGCGATGGCGCCGGCGCCCGCGGCCGCGGTGAACATGAAATGCATCGACCGCGACGGCCGCTGCATCGTGGTGACCGTCAACGGCCAGCGCAACGTGAAGCTCTCGAAGAACACGAAGAAGCTGCTGAAGGACATGGCCCGCGTGTCCCACTGGGTGTCCGACGTGCGCTACGAGCTGCCGGGCCCGATCCAGGGCGAGCTCGACGTCAAGGCCGATCAGACCAGGGAAGCGGGGGACTGGTTCGGAGAAGGGCGGCAGGCCGAGGTCCGGGTCATACCCCTCGACGACGTGGACCTCAAGGCCCGCGCGGAGGTGACGACCGCGGACTCCGTGCGCGTGGGCGGCGCCGCGCCGCTCGTCCAGCAGCACGTGCTCGAGCAGAACACGCTGCCCCCGGGCCGCTACCTCCTGGCCGTGACGCTGCGGGGCCAGGACAACTGGGACCGGCAGGTGCTCTACTTCACGGTGAAGTAGAGCGGCTGGCGGCACTCCCCGGGCCGCGGCGCTCCGCCTCAGGAGCAGGACAAGGCGGGGTTCCACTGGCTGAACACCCCCGACGGGTTGTCCCGGAACAGCCATACGTGGAGGTCGTAGTGCCAGGGCATGGTCGGACTGTGCCCGGGCATCGGCCCCTGGAAGCTTTGGCCGAACATCGTCGGCGTCGGTCCCGACTGCGCGGGAGCGGCCGGGCCGAAGTGGGGAACGCCACCCTGGAATACCGGCACCAGGTACTCCACCGCGACCAGCCGCAGCGCTCCGCCTTCGTTGACGTACAGCAGGATCTCGGGCCGCTCCGCCACCAGGAGGTTGTCGATCCGCTGGCTATTGAGGTAGTGGATTCCCATGGTCCCCGCGGGGCTGGCCACGCAGAAGGGGTCGGCCACGTAACCGTCCTGCAGCGCGACCGACACGTCCTGATACCGTGCCGTCGCCGCACGCACGACGTCGAGGTCCTGCTGCAGGGCCTCGGCACCGGTGGGACTCGACCCGCAGGCCGTTTGGGACATCGCGACGGCTGCGGCGGCCAGTAGACCGAGCGCGCGCTGCGTCGCCGGCCGATCGACGGCTTGTTCCCTCATGTGCACCTCCTGTTCATCCTTCGTTCGGCCCTGTCGCCGCGCGAGGACGTACTCGGAGGACAAAGGTAGGCCGGCGGAGGGCACGAGGTCTCAGGCGCGCGCCAGGGGTTCTTCAGGCTTTCTTCAGGAGTCCGTCTGGTCCCGGGAGCCCGCCGTCTCCGTGCTGCTGGCCGGACGAAGGATCCGGAACGTCAGCCCTACGGTGCCGAGGCGGAGCCTGGCCCCGTCCGCCAGGGCCACCGGCGACGCGACCCTCCGGTCCGCCAGGAACGTGCCGTTCTTGCTTCCCAGGTCCTCGAGGGTCGCCCGCTCGTCCGCGATGAGAATCCGCGCGTGGCGGCGCGACACGCTCGGCGAGCGGAGAACGACCGAGGCCTCGGCGTCCCGGCCGAGGACGTGCTCGCCCTCGGGGAGGGTGACGCGGCCGCCCTTCCAGATCAGCCGACAGATGATGCCGGGGGTCGTCGTCCCGGCCGCTTCCGCGCCCTGGAACGCATATCCGAAGCCGTGAACGGTGCGCACGTACCTCGGCCGGCGGGGCTCGTCTTCGAGGGCGTCGCGGATCTCGCCCACGAGGTTGGCGAGGTTGGCCTCGACGACGAAGGTCTCGGGCCAGAGCCGGCCCTGAAGGTCTGCCTTGGAGAGGGCCCTGGGCCGGTCCTCGACGAGGATCTGGAGGAGCTGATACGCCTTCGGCGAAAGGTGCACCGGCCGTCCGCTGCGGCGCAATTCCCGGGTCTCCGTGTCGAGGGCGAACTCGCCGAAGAAGACCTGCGTCACCGGAGCCCTTCCGCCACGTAAAGGCTCCCCATCGTCTGCGTGTACGTGTAACAGTACGATCGGCCGTCGGGGGTGAGGGCAAACCCTTCGATCCACTCGACGCCCGTGGGATCGGGCGGGGAGAGGGTCCGGAACAGGTCCCGGCGGCTGGTGGCGACGTCCACACGGTAGACGTCGGCGGTCGTGTCCGGCGTCTCTGCCCTGGGCCGCCCCACGTAGAGCACGCGCCCGTCGGCGCTCCACTGGATGGGGCTGTCCGTGAGCTCCAGGAACGGAGCGGGGCGTGGATCCCCCCCGTCGATCGGAAAGAGAGACCACCGGCCTTGACCCCGCGCCAGCACGGCTTTCCCGTCGGGTGTCGCCGCCTGCAGGGGAAGAGAGAACCCTTCCGGCGTCAGGGGCCGGATCGCTCCCCGCTCGATGTCCTGGACGTAGACGCGGACGCCGCGCCCCGCTTCGCGTCCGGACAGCGCGATGCGGCTCCCGTCCACCCAGGCCGCCCCCAGCAACTGGACGATGGGGCCCGGCGGAAGCGTGCGGTGCATCCCCACGCTGGTGGGGAGCAGGGACCATTCCCTGAGGCTGGGAGCCGCCGCGAGCACCCACCTGCCGTCCGGTGACAGCGCTTTCGGCTCGCCCTCCCCCAGGCGGACGGCCGGAGAGCCGTCGGTCTTCCGAAGGTACGCGGCGCCACGTCGGCCTCTTCCCGCCCCGCCGGCGGCGAAGAGGACCGTTTGGCCGTCCGAGGAGAGGGCCTGGACCCACGAGTAGTTGAGCCACCCGAGCTCCCGCTCCACCGTTTCGCCGGGCGGGAGGCAGCGCATGCCCGCCCTCGAGTCGTTGACGCCCAGCAGCACGGTGCCGTCGCGCCGGACGTCGTTCACCGCGTACCCGATGGGAGCCCGGGCCACCAGCCTCTCCCGGCCGGAGAGGGAGACCGCCCACAGCGCAGGAGGCCCTTCCCACGCGTCGGACCGCGCCGCCGTGAACCAGACCTCGCTTCCGTCGGGGGACCAGGCCAGGCAGGGGGGCACTCCGGAGGACTGGTACAGCCCCTTGGCGAGCGTGGCCCTGGCGCCCGACCGGTCCAGGACGAACAGCTCCTTCTCTCCGGAGTCGAACAACGCGACCCGGTCTCCCTTCGGGGACACGCGTATCCGTGTGAGGAGGGTCGGCGAGGCGTAGATCCTCGTTCCCATGGGGAACTCGACCACGAATTCCGGCCGCGAGACCCGGACGATCCTCACCACAGCCAGCCCGGTCCCGTCCGGGGTCCAGTCCGCATCGACGACGTCCTCCAGGAGGTCGCGGGGCGCGCCTCCGGCGAGGGGCGCGCGAGCGAGTGTGCCGATCTGGCCGGCGATCAGGGCCATCTCGCCGGACCGCGAGATGGAAACCACGCGCGCCCGCTTGAGCCCCAGCGCACGCGATTCCGTGCTCCCCCGGCGCGTCGAGAAGACCTCGTCCGGCTGGCCGTCCCAGGCGGCGGAATACACGATCGTCTCGCCGTCCGGGGCGAAGACCGCCGAGATGACGAACCCCCGCCGAAACGTGACCTGCTGAAACGACGGGCTGAGCGGCCGCGATCCGTTGAGGGCGGTGAAACCCGCGAAGGCCAGGGCGGCCAGGCCCGCGCCGACGAGGCCCGCCCCGAGCATCGAGCGGGCCCTCCGGCGCGCCGCCGTCGGCCGCGGCACCCCGGCCTCCGAGCCGCCCTCCTGGATCCACCTCAGCTCGGACGCCACGTCGCGCGCCGATTGCCAGCGCTCCTCCGGATCCTTGGCCAGGCAGCGCCTCACCACCCGCTCCAGCAGCGGCGGTGTCAGCGGCTGATGGGTGGCCAGGGGCGGCGGCTCGGACGAGAGGATGGCGGCGATGAGGCTGGCGCGGCTCTTCCCCACGAAGGCCCGGCGGCCGGTCGCCATCTCGTAGAGGACGGCCCCCAGGGCGAATATGTCGGTGCGAGCGTCGAGCCGGCCTCCTTCGAGCTGCTCGGGGGCCATATAGGCCACCGTCCCCAGCAGGGTCCCCTCGTCGGTGAGGTGAAGGCTCTCCGTCCCCCCCTCGCCGTCAGGGCCGCCTTCCTGCGTGAGCTTGGCGAGGCCGAAGTCGAGTAGCTTGACGCCGTCCCGCGTCACCATCACGTTGCCGGGCTTGAGGTCCCGGTGGATCACGCCCTGCCGGTGCGCCACGGACAGCGCTTCCGCGATCTGGACGCCGTATCGCAGGGCTTGGTCCAGGGGCAGCGGGCCGGTCTCGAGGCGCTCGGCCAGCGTCTCACCCTCGAGGTACTCCATGACGAGGAAGGCCACGCCGTCCTGTTCGCCGACGTCGTGGAGCGTGCAGATGTGGGGATGGCTCAGGCGGGAGACGGCCTGCGCCTCTCGCTGGAAGCGCTCGAGCCGGCTCGGCGTCCCGATGCCGGTCGGGGACACGACCTTGAGGGCCACGGTACGGCCGAGCCTCGTGTCCCGGGCCCGGTAGACCTCCCCCATGCCCCCCGCGCCCAGGGGCGCCAGGGTCTCGTAGGGGCCGAACCGCGCGCCGACCTCGATGGGCAATGGTCGGGACAGATTATAGGTCCCGCCTTCGTAGACGCCCCTGGCCCACGACGTCTCACTGCACGTATCCGAGCGCCCGCAGGCGCTCGAGCTCCTCCTTGGTGAGGGCCTTGCCGGCCTCGGCGTCGGGCTTCAGGCGCGACGCGGCCACCGTCTTGCGCCACGCCGCCAGCTCCCGGCTAAGCTTTTGCACCACGTCGGGCTGCACGGCGGCCACGTCGACGCGGTCGAGGGGATCGCGCCGATGGTCGAACAGCTCGTACTCGGGGCGGCCGGCGGCCCGCTTCGTGTTGTGGATCAGCTTCCACCCCTGGAAGACGATCGCCGCCGACTCCGTGTCGCGCGGCGGCGGCGAGCCGTTGTCGACGGTCACCGCCTTCTCGGTGATGGCGGGCCGGTCGGCCCACGCGCCGGCGTCGGCCCGGACCGCGCCCGCGCCGCCTTCGCGGGGCCCCGCGATCAGCGGCACCAGGCTCCGTCCCTGCAGCCCCGGCGGCACGGGCAGCCGGCTCAGCTCCAGGAGCGTCGGCATGAGGTCGATGGTCTGGACGGTGGCATCCACCGCCGCGCCCGACGGCACGATCCCCGGCCCCCAGAAGAAGAGCGCCATGTTGCTGAGCTCGCCGTAGGTGCCCTGGCCGTGCAGCATGCGGCCGTGCTCGAGGAACTCCTCGCCGTGGTCCGCGGTGAAGACGAGGAGCGTCCGTCGGTCCAGCCCCAGGGCACGCAGGCGCTCCGCCAGCCGGCCCATCTCGGCGTCGAGGCCGCGGATGGAGCCGTCGTACCAGTCGCGGTCGTGGCGGACGTAGTCCTCGGGATCGAGCCCCGCCCTCAGCAGGTCCTCGCGCGTGGGCGCGGCCGACCCCATGTTCCGGAGCAGCGGGTCCGTGATCGTGTTGCGAAGCTGCTTGCCGCGGCGCTCGTGCTCCTCGCTCTTCGTGGCGTCCGCCCACATCGTGTCGTACGGCTTCGCGGGCCGGTACGGGTCGTGGGGATCGGAGACGTGCAGGAAGACGAAGAAGGGCGTCTCGCGATGCGCCTCCAGCCAGGGCAGCAGCCGGTCCACGTACTCGCGCGCCGTCTTGCTCGATCCGCGCTCGGGGAGCGAGCCGTCCTCGTGCACCTCCTCGAAGCCCTGGTGCAGGTTCGAGAAGCGGCCGGTGAAGGAGATCGACGACAGCGAGAGCGTGGCGTGGCCCGCGTCCCGATAGGCCTCGGCCAGGGTGAACGCCGAGCCAGGCAGGCGGTCCATGAAGTCCGTCACCCCGTGGGCGCTGGGGTAGAGGGACGTGAACAGCGACGGCGTGGCCACCTTCGTCCAGGTGGCCTGGCCGATGCAGTCCTCGAAGAGGACGCCCTCCCTGGCCAGGCGGTCGAGAACCGGCGTCGTCGGCCGGTCGTAGCCGTAGGCACCCATGTGGTCGCGCCGGAGGGTGTCCGCCCAGACCAGGATCACCCCCTGCGGCCGCGCCACGGCGGCGGGGCCGGCGGCGGCCGCAGGCATCGCGCCCAGGCTGCGGATCGTGGGCGCTCCCCAGAAGCCGACGGCCCCCGCCTCGTCCGCTTCGAGGGCGAGGACGAGCGTGGCCTTCTGGCCTGCCCAGGCGGACAGATCGAGCGGCACGGCCTCCCATCGAAGGGGCCGCGTCACGGTGTGCTCGAGCAGCTCCTTGGCCTCGCCGCCGCGCCCCTCCACGCGCACCCGGAACCGCACGGGCGCATCCTCAACCGTGCCCACTGCGAGGTCGAGCATCGGACGGGCCGGCAGCGTCACCTCGAAGCGCAGCGCCTCCGGCGAGCGCGCCACGAGCGTCTCCTTGTAGACCTCCGACAGGCCCTGCCATCCCAGTCCGGACGGGACCTCGGCGAGGTGCTCGCGGCGGGTGATGAGCCGGACGGACTCTATCTCGAAGGTCGCGCCCGGCACGTCGGTGGGCTTCAGGAAGATGTTGCGCGAGTCCCCGGTGACCACCGAGAACTGCGTGCGGAGGGTATGGGTCTGGGGCTCGCCGGGCGTGAGGGGCGCCGTGAAGTCCCACGTGAAGTGGCGGGCGGCGTCCAGGGCCTGGTCGCGGTCCAGCTCCTTGCTGCCGTCGAGCTCCACGCTGAGGCTTTGTCCCGCCGAGACACGGAGTCGCACCTCCACGCCGTGGACCGCTTCACGCTCCTCGAAGCCGGGGCTGCGTGCGAGGTGGAGGATGGGCAGGGCGCTCGTGGCGCGGCCGACGAGGCGTCCGTTTCGCACCGCGAGGCCGGACACGCCGTGGAACGCGGCCCAGCCCCAGGTGGCGGCGTCCTTCTCGAGGCGGGGCGCGGCGCCGTCGAAGCGCCATTCGGTCCGGGCCGCTGGCATCGCGCGCGCGGCGGCCGCCGTTACCTCCGGTCGATGGAGGTCGGCCAGCCGGATGGCGGGGGACGGTGTCGGCTCGGGCCGGCGGCAAGAAACAGCCAGCAGGGCCAGGCCCAACGCCGCGACCAGCGATCGTCCGCGCATCATGAGACCTCCTGGCGGCAAACCGCCTTTGAGGGGCCCGAGTCTACAACGGACGACGAAGCGGTCCTTTATGGAACACGGATGGGTGCTTTCGCGTACCGAGACTCAAAGGAACACTCATGCTCGGCCGTGTCTTGCGGGTCCTCGCCGCGGGCGTCGTCCTCACCGTCGTGCAGGGGGCGGCGGCGAGGCTCGTCG
>Ga0214472_10004074_pt1 | contig 15425 bp, 8 predicted proteins | sample RVTome_6_FD_207662 | JGI IMG/M metagenome (GOLD analysis project Ga0214472, IMG submission 207662) | Soil microbial communities from uranium-contaminated site in the Upper Colorado River Basin, Wyoming, United States - RVT140D175 | ecosystem: Environmental > Terrestrial > Soil > Contaminated >...
GAGCGGCCTGGTTCCTGCGAGGGAGCTGACGCCCTGGCAGAAGAAGGCCAGGAGCTCCGCCTCCGGCTGAAGGTTCCTTCCGGGGCCCAGTTGGACTATCGTGTACCCGGCGACCCCCAGAGCGGGGCCCAGAAGCGGAGAACCGGTGGCGGAGCCCAAGCGAAACGGCAGCTATCTCGACTTCGAGCGGCCCATCGTGGAGCTGGAGGAGAGGATCTCGGCGCTCCGTGAGTCGGCGCGCGGGAGCGATCTCGACGTCGGCCACGAGGTCGAACAGCTGCAGGCCCGGGTCCAGAAGCTCGGGAAACAGATTTTCTCCGCGCTCGATCCCTGGCAGCGCGTGCAGCTGGCTCGGCATCCGAGACGGCCCTACACGCTGGACTACGTGGACCTGATCTTCGATCAGTTCACGGAGCTGCACGGTGACCGCGCCTATCGCGACGACGCATCGATCGTCGGCGGCATCGCGAGTCTCGACGGGGAACAGTACATGGTCCTCGGCCATCAGAAGGGCCGTGACACCAAGAGCAATCTGCACCGGAACTTCGGGATGCCCCATCCCGAGGGGTATCGAAAGGCACTCCGCCTCATGGAGCTCGCCGCCAAGTTCGGCCGTCCCATCGTGACCTTCGTCGACACGCCCGGGGCCTATCCCGGTATCGGCGCCGAGGAGCGGGGGCAGGCCGAGGCGATCGCCCAGAATCTGAAGTCGATGTCGCGTCTCCCGGTGCCCATCGTGGTGCTCGTCACGGGGGAGGGGGGCAGCGGTGGCGCTCTCGCCCTGGCCGTGGGCGACCGTGTCTTCATGCTGGAAAACTCGATCTACTCCGTGATCAGCCCGGAGGGCTGCGCGGCCATCCTCTGGAACGACACGGCCAAGGCCGAGGAGGCCGCCGGGGCCATGCGCATCACGGCGCAGGAGATCCACGCGCTGGGAATCGTGGATGGCGTCATTCCGGAGCCCCTGGGCGGTGCGCATCGGGACCGTGAGGCGATGGCGGACACCCTGCGCGAGACGATCCGGGCGAACGTGGCCGAATTGCGCCAGATTCCGACGCAACGGCTCCTGGAGAATCGTCTCCAGAAGTTCCTCAATATGGGCGCATTTGCGCAAGAATGAGCCACTTAGCGGATCGATCCCCGATTCCATTGGATTGACGGCCCCGGGCCTCCGGGGTTATCCTAGAAGCTGCCAACCATTCATCGACGGAACAGTCGTGTCGTGCGGAAATGCCCTCGAGGGGACAGCCGCCGGCAAACCCTCCCCGCGCGCCGCCGTCCGGCGGTCTAGGTGGACCTGTAACCCGAAGGTGGGATCTCTCCTGCCCGAGCGAGAGGATCGCAGTGATCAGCAAAGAGCTATTGGAAATCCTCGCCTGTCCCGAAACGAAGATGCGGCTCGTCAGCGCTGAGAAGGATCTGCTCGATCAATTGAACGAGCTCATCTCACGCGGCGAACTGCGGAATCGCGACGGTGACATCGTTGTGGATCCGATGGAGGAAGCCCTCGTCCGTGAGGACGGAAAGCTCCTCTATCCCATCCGCGAGGAAATCCCTGTGCTGCTCACGGGAGAAGCGATACCTCTCGAGGGCTTCGAGGAGTAGATCGGCTGTGGCCGTGAGGCAGCGCAGCTGACCCTCACAAACCGTCGTACATGAGACGAAATCCAAGATATTCAGGGCGCCGTTCACTCGCGGTTCTGTTCGCCTCCGTGGCGTGCGCTCTCAGCTCGACGACGGCCGTGGCCGCCGTGCGTCCCGTTCCCGAAGTTCTCGAGGACGGCGCGGCGCGGACCGTTCTGCGTATCCGTCTCGACGGGGCGCCGGATCGTGTGCGGGACTTTTCCTTCGCCGTCGCGACCCCCGGGCCTGGTCTGGCCCAATTGCATCTGCGGCGGGTCGAACTCGACCCGACCGCGGTGCTCGATCCAGCCGACACTGAGACCGTGGACGCGCTGCCCGAGTTCGTCTTGCGCCCTGCCGGAAGCTTCCGAGGCCAGTGGCTCGAGCATCTCTTCGTGCCGAGCCATCGGCAAAACGGCGGCCGCCTCGAGGCGATCCGCGAGGTCGAACTCGAGATTCGTTATGCGCGTGCGTCGGAGCACAGCAATGCCGACCCGAATCTCGGCCGCTGGCTCGATCGAGTGGTCGTCAATCCCACCGCGGCGCGACGATTCGCAGGCCTCGGGGCGACCGACGACTTGCGTCCGGGGCAGAAGCGGCGCGGCGTCGTGCCGTCGGCTATCGAGAGCACCTTTGGGCGGAGCCAGAATTGGATTCGCATCGAGATCGATCGGAGTGGCGTCTACCGCATCGGCTACGAGGATCTCGTGACGGAGATCGGCAGCGCCGCCGCGAATCGCGTCCTCGCCGCGAGCCTCCGCATCTACTCCGCGCCTGTGCCGGTCCAGCCGACCTTTCCCGAAGCCGACGCCGCCAGTTGGGCCGACAGCCTCGCCAGCTGGGAGAACCGTTACGCGCTCGTCCAGCGGGCGCTCGAAGTGCGCGCCGCGGGCGCGACGCTCGCGCCGGGCGACGAGTTCTTCGTCTATATGACGGGCCCGGAGGATTGGTCGGATCGCTACGATCCGACGGCGGACCGCTGGGATCATTTCGAGCACGAGTATGCCGACCATCTCGCCTACTGGCTGAGCTGGGACGAGATGGGCGTGGGGACCAGCGGGGATTTCGTCGATCAGCCATTGCGTATGCGGCATGCCGGCGGCGATCCCGCGGGGGCGAGCGTCGTGCGATGGGACTATCGTGCGCGGCTGCGCGTCGAGGAGAACCTCCTCGACGACTACGGGCGCGTCCGCGACAACTGGGTGATGGAGAACAATCTCCGCGAGGGTCGTCCGCTCAGCATCGATTTCCAAATCAGTGAGTTGGTCCCCGACAGTACGGCCATCCTCTGGTCCGAGATGTACGCAAGGCGCAACGGGGCCAGCAACACCGATTACCCGGTCCTCCGGCAGGAGTTCTACTTCAACCGGCCGAACGACGGGAATCCCGATCACGCTCCCGAGTGGACGTTCAGGACGCAGGAGGACGAAGACGACGGTCCCGTCGTCTACAGGGCCGGCGGCGTGCCGCTGCTCGCGGGCCTGAACACGGTGACGCTCAGCAATGCGACGCTCGACAGCGTGGTCGTCCCGCGACTCGTCGTCGACGGTTTCAGCCTCGGCTATCGCCGCCGCCTCCGCCCGACCAACGGCGTCCTCGAATTCGCGGTCTACGAGGACGAAGCTACGGGCGCGTTCAGCGAGTTTCGCATCGAGGACAACGGCGCCGACTGGTCGAACGCCATCGTGCTCGACACGTCGAATCCATGGGATCCGGTGTGGATCGACGGAGGGTTGGTCGAGAATGCGGGGCAGCGCCTGCGATTTGCCCGCGCGATCGGCGCTGCAAAGCGGCATCACTTCCTGGCCCTCCAAAGGTCGCGCGCGCTCCGGCCGGCCGACATCCGCGTCCACACGCCGCGCAAACTGCGGCAGGAATTGGCCAACAAGTTCAACGGCGATGGCCGAGGTTGGCAGATGGTGATCCTGCATCCGGAAGCGTTCGCGAACGCGGCCGAGCGCCTGCGAAACTATCGCATCGATCATCTGCCCGGACACGGCGCTGGCGCCGACGTCGAGGCGGTCGACCTGCAAGATGTCTATGACGTGTTCGGCCACGGGGGCAAGGATCCCAAGGCCATGAGGAATTTCCTGAAGTTCGTCTTCAACGTGAATCGCGACCTCGAATTCGTCTGTCTCCTGGGCGACGCGAGCCGCGACTACCGCGGACGTCTCAGTTTTGGAACGCCCGACCCATTCGCGCCGGAGCAGGACCAGGTGCCCACCTGGATCGCGACGCAGTTTCCCACGAATCCCGGCTTCTCGAGCCGTCATCCCTACGCCGCCGACGACTGGTTCGTCAGCTTCGAGGATCCGCCCTTCCTCTACACGACGCAGTTGACGGCGGATCTCCCGGACGCCGGCATCGCGCGCCTGCCGGCGGGCACCCCCACCGAGGCGAATCGACTGGTCGATCGCATCGTGAGCTATGAGGAGAATCCACCCTCGGGAGCCTGGCGCAACACCTTACTCCTCGCCGCCGACGACGAGTTTGGCTCCGCGACTGGGAGTCAGGATGAACGATTCCACGTCATCGAAGCCGAGATCATCGCCGAAACCCTGCTCGCACCCGAGTTCCACGTCGACAAACTCTATCTCACCGACTTTCCGAAGCTGGCGGGGCAGCCGTCGAAGCCTGCGGCGAAGGAAGCGATGAAGCGGCGATGGTCCAACGGCCGCCTGATCGTCCACTACATCGGACACGGGTCGCCGACGCAACTCGCCGACGAGAATCTCTTCTCACTCCAGGACGTCGGCTTTCTCGAGAACGAGCAGCGGCTACCGCTCTTTCTGGGGCTTTCCTGCGACGTGGCGATCTTCGACAGCCCGACCAACAAGAGCATGTCGGAGCAGATGGTCCTCGAGCGGGCGGGCGGAGCGATCGCGACGATCGCGGCGACCCAGGTGACCTTCGTGAGTCTCAACAACAGCCTCACCGAGGCCCTCTATCCGCAGCTCTTCCCGGGGAGTGGCGTCGGGCGCAGCGTCGCGCTGGGAGAGGCGCTCTTGCTGGCCAAGCTGAATACGCCTGGCGTCAGCACCGACCGCCTCACGCAGCACAACAATCAGAAGTATGTCCTCTTCTGCGACCCGGCGTTGAGACTCCAGTCGCCCGATCTGCCCGCGCTTCTGGCGGGCGGCGCCGCGACCAGCATTCGTTCCGGCCAGGTGCAGACGCTGCAGGCACGCATCGAGGAGGGCGGACAGCTTCGCGCCGATCTCTCCGGTCGCTATTATGTCGAGCTGCGCGAGTCCGCGGAATTCGTCGAGTACCGCACCTTCGGAGCCAATCTTCGGTTGGATTACCGCCTCGATGGCGCACACTTCTTCCAGGGCAGCGGCGAATTCCAGGGCGGCATCGCCGAATTCCAGCTGATGTCACCGGTCGACATGCGCTTCGGGGTGCATGGGCGCATCGAGGTCCTGCTCGAGACTCCAGAAGGCAACTACGTGGCAGCCAGTGACGACCATCTCGTCGAGCGCGCCGCCGTCATCTCGACCGACGCCGTGGGCCCCGTCATCTCTCTGGAGTTTCAGAATCAGGCACACCGTGTGTCGCCGGGCGACGTCCTGCTCGGCAGTATCGAGGATCCCAGCGGCATCAATGTGTTGGGTTCGGCGCAGCTGAACAGCATTCTCATCGAGCTGGACGAAGAAGCCCTGCCCATCGACGTCAGCGAACTCTTCCAACTCGACGAGGACAGCTTTACCCGTGGCAGCCTCAGCTTCCCGCTGCCCGATCGACTCGTGGAGGGTGAGCATCACCTGCAGCTGTTCGCGTCGGACATGCTTGGCAATCGCTCCGGCGCCGCGATCCAGTTCGAGGTCGTCGCGGCCGGAAAAGTCGACATCGCCGCGCACGCTGCATTCCCGAATCCTTTCAAGGATTCGACGCGCTTCGTCATCGAAGTGGTTTCGCCGGGAAGCGTGAGACTCGAGCTGGACATCTACAGCCTCGATGGGCGGCCTCTGCGCCGCCTGCGCCGCCAGGAGAGCGGCGACGGCAGCTACATCATGCATTGGGATGGGCTCGACTCGAAGGGCGACGAGATCGCCAACGGGGCCTATCTCTATACGATTCGAGCCCGCTTCGCGGGCACCGAAGAGATTCAACAAGTGCGAACGGGAAAGATCGTGCGCATGCGATGAAGGAACTCCCGTGCCTCTGAGCATGGGAACATTGGAGCGCCAACCAAGTTGGACCACAGGAGGAAGATGTCTTGAAGAAGTTAGTCTGGATCACTATGTGCCTGGCCGCCCTCATGGGCGCTCGGGACGATGCACGGGCCGTCAGTCAAGCCGGTGGCATCGCACTGACCTTTCCCGTTGGCGCACGGTTCAATGCTCTGGGGGAGGCCGGAACGGCGGAGGCCACGGATTACACCGCGATGTGGTGGAATCCTGGCGGTTTCGCCTACGCCGCCGACAAGGGCAACGACTATGGGATGCATCTCATGTACACCAAGCTCGTGCCAGGACTCGCGGACGACGTGTACCTGCTGTATCTCGGCTACGGCATGCGGATCGAGGGTTGGGGAATGCTCGGATTCAACCTGACATTTCTCGATCAGGGCGAACAGGATGGCCGTGACGCGCGCGGTCAATTCACGGAGAGGTTCGACTCCAAGCAGTACTCGCTGGGTGTGACCTACGGCGTGAAGTTCAGCGAGCAGCTCGGTATCGGCTTCGGTCTGAAGTATTTCCGTGACGAGTTGGCCCCCAACAGCGCGACGGCCGATGGTGTTGCGGGGATCGGCGACAGTTGGGCCTTCGACATGGGTGCACACTGGCGCCCGCTCGACAAGTTGAAGACCGGTTTGGCGCTGACCAACATGGGGCCGAAGATCACGTTCGTCGACGAGGCGCAGGCTGATCCCATGCCGTTCACGCTGCGGACGGGTCTGGCCTACACGGCCTGGGAGTCTCCGGTGCAGTCGGTCGTCGTTCTGGTCGACTGGCTCGAGTCTCTCGTGAAAGACGACGAGACCCGCGTCTTTGGCTACGGCCTCGAGTGGGGCTACTCGGGGTATCTCTTCATCCGCGGCGGCTACAAGTCCGATCCGGAAGGCGATATCCAGGCGGCCACCGGCGGTGTGGGCGTGGATCTGTCGAACTTCACCGATCAGAACATCCTCTTCGACTACGGAAACATTCCGCAGGCGAAGGGTCTGGAGCGGGTGCATCGCATCAGCCTGACCTTCGAGTTCTAGTCGACTCCTCTAGTGATGGCGGCGGATTGCGATCCGGCGCCAGGTGGTGGATGAAGTGGCCCCCGGAGTCCTCAAAAGGCCTCTCATGAGTTCTGTGCGCGCCGGTTCGTTGTGCCTGTTCCTGTGGGGGTTGGCGCTCCCAGCGCCCGCCGCGGAGACCGTCGTCAAGACGGTACCCCTGGCGGGCTTCGGCCACGGGCCGGCGCGCCTCTCTGCGAGCGCGAGTCTGGAGGCCAAGGCGCCCAGCGATGCGAAGCTAGAAGCGCTCTGGAAGAACCGTCAGCGGCTGTTGGAGCAGCTCGGTCCCCACGGCGTGTCGCGGAAGGGGATCGAGCGGCGGATGCGGTGGCTCGCCGATCGCGCGTCGGGCAAGCGTGCGGCCAGCTCTCCGGACACCCTCGACGTCTTGCTGATCCGTATCGCCTTCGAGAGCGATCGCTCCGGTCGGCTGACGAGCATCACCGAAGACGGCAACTTCCTCCTGCGCGAGGCGGCGGAGGGAGAGCTCTTCGATCGGCCACCGCACGACAAGGCCTACTTCGAAGCCCATCTCGGCGGCCTCGCCGAGTACTGGCGGAGCCAGAGTGCGGGGAGGCTCGTCGTGCGCCCCCGCGTACTGCCCGAAGGCGGCGAGGACGCCTACTTCCTCGGCGACATCGCCGACTACGGGCCAGGTCGGGGCGGATTCTGGGACATCGACGATCTCGTGCGTCTCGTCCAGGACATGGTCACGGCGGCCGATGCGGGCACGCTGGCGGATCAGTCGGTCAGCCTGTCCGACTTCGATTTCGACGATCCCAACACCTACATCGTCTTCGCCCACGCCGGCGGCGACATTCAGAGCAATCTGGTCTATGAGGAGGGAGATCCGGATTACTCACCGAACGACATTCCGACCTTCTTCGTGCAGCTGGGCGACGACGACGTGGTCGATCTCGTCTCCGTCGACAGCGAGACCAACGAGCCCGGCCACCTGTCCGAATGCAGCGTCATCCCGGAGACCACGTCGCAGGATGGCCTGCTGGGGAGCATCGCCGCCGCGCTCTACCACGAGTTCGGCCACGCGCTCGGCTTGCCGGACCTCTACAGCACCGCCACCGGCCTGCCGAGCCTCGGCTGGTGGGATCTCATGGATAGCGGGACGAATCTCGCGGCGGGCGTCGCGCTGGGACCGGCGCCGGACTGCGACACGCCGCCACCGTCGGCGACGGTGCTCGGACTCCTGCCGCCTTCGATCAGCGTCTGGTCGAAGTGGTATCTCGGTTGGTTGGATCCGGTCGTGGCCGGCGCCGGCATGCGAAAGCTCAACCTGAATCCCAGTTTCGATCCTGCTCTGCCCAACCGAGCGATGATCATCGATGTGAGCCCGAACGAGTTCTTTCTCGTCGAGAATCGCTGGATCCCACCGTCGATTCCCGATGACGAGAACTGGGCGCTCATCCAGGACCGCGATACCGGTGTCGTCCAATTCCTGGGCCGCCTCGACGCCGGCGGCGACCTCATCGGCAACACGAACATGTATGACTTCTACTTGCCGTGGCTGGGCGGCCTCATGGTCTACCGAATCCGGCAAGACCGCGTCGACGCGACGGTCGCGTTCAACGCGGTGCAACTCTACAGCGACACGCAGGCGATCACCCTGGTGGAAGCGGACGGCATACGGGACATTGGACGCTTCGACATCCGGACGCGCGGCTTCTGGGGCAGCGATTTCGATGCCTTCCGCAAGCCGTCCACGACGGTGATCGAGGGAGAGTGTGGCAATACCCGCGTCAACTTCCCCATGACCGCCAGCGAATTCACGCCGACCAGTTCGCCTTCGAGTGTCAGCGGTTTCCGACTCTCGACCGGCGCGCGTATCGAGCAGATTCCGATTTCCACCGGCGGGGCGAGCTTCTTCAGGGCGGGCATCGACGGACTCGTGGAGCTTTCGGTCGATCCGGCGGCTTCACGTTGGCCGCTCTGGCTGGGAGAGATACCCGGCGACATAGGCATGGTGCCGCTGCAGGGCGATGCCCAGAGCCTGACGTTGATGCCGTTCCGCGGCGTCCCGAGCTTCGTGTTCGCCGCACATGCCGCGGACGGTTCCAACCCCTGGGCGCTCTACGCCTATGGTCTCGACTCCGCGCCACGCTTTGCGGGGGCGGGGCGTCTGCTCGTCGACCTGGACGCCTCGCTTGCCGGGCCGCCCATCGCCGACCCGAGTTTCGACGCGCAGGCAGCCCCGGCGCTCATCGCCGTCACGACCGACGGAACCGTCTATGCGATCGATGCTCTCGGCCGCAGTGGTGGCAGCGTCTCGTACATCACGGGCTTTCCCGTGGCGCTGTCGATGAATGTCGATGCGGCTCCCAGCGTCGTGCACGATGCGACAGAGAGCTATGTCATCGCCGCGAGTCTCGCGGACAATCTGATCCGCAGCGTCGACGCGGGCGGAACGGTCCATCCCGAATGGGATTCCAACTTCGCGCTCAGTGGGCAGGCCGCGCTCATGTCCGCGCCGGTCGTCTGCGATCTCGATGGCGATGGTATCGCGCGCGAGCTCGCGTTCGTCGCAGGCAGCCGCTTGCGTGGCACGGATCTGCGCGGCAACGCCCTCTTGGGCATGGACGCACTCCTCCCCGTAGCAATCGATGTGGCGGCCGCTCCCGCGCGGCTTTTGGCCTGGCCGGATGCACGGGGTGGTCCCGACCGCATCGTCATCGTCGCGAGCGACCAAGCTGGGGGTGTCTTGATGCGCAGCCGTTGGGATGGGGCGTGGTCGGTCGAACAATTTGGCCGTCGACTCGAAGGCCCCCCACGCTTTGCGCCAGCCCTCGGCGATCTCGATGGCGACGGCAATCTGGACCTCGCCGTGGTCACCGACGAACGCATCTGGGTTCGGAACGATGGCGGCGCCGACCTGCGCGGATGGCCGCTGCGTCTCTTCGAAGCGCACTGGGTCCTCGAGGAGTTCATCGACAAGCCAGACGACGGCCCCGCGTCGGCGCCACTCATCGCGGATATCGATGACGACGGCGCGAACGAATTGATCGTCGTCAGCCGGCTTGGACTGACGCACGCCTTCGAAACCGATGCGCATCCCGTCGACGGCTGGCCGCGCCTGGCGTCTGGCGCGGTTGCCGCGCCGCTGCTCTTCGATTATTCCGGCGAAGCGGGAAGCCGTCGCGGACTCGCGCTCTTCGAAGCGCTGGGCGATTCGCTCTCGCGGGGCGGACGCTCGCGCTCGACGCGGCTCAATGCCCTGGATCTCGGTCCCGCCGGTTCGCAACCTGGGCCGGCGGAATGGACCGCGTGGGGTGGGAGTTCGGCGCGGCGATTCCGCCGCGCACCGGGCGAGGCGAGTGTCGTGACCGGCCCCAGCCGCATCGTCCGCAACCAGCGCCCGCGCATCTTCCCGAATCCCGCGCGCGGGGAGTCTGCGCGCGTTCGCTTCTACAGCGGCGCCGCCCACGAAGCCCGCGTCGTCGTCTACAACCTCGAAGGCGAGGAGCTGCGCCGCGTCAGCAGGCAGATGGACGCCGGCTCCACGCGGGAAGTGGATTTCTCGGTCCGGGGTCTCGCGCCCGGCCCCTATGTGTGTCGACTGGACTATGTCGGACGCGATGGTCCGGCCACCGATGTCTTGACCCTCTATGTGGAGTGAGCCGATGCAGGAGACCTTCCGTTTGATTCGCCGCGCCTGCGCATTCTGCGCCAGCGCACTGATCTTCACCTCTGCCGCCGCTGCGCAGGTTGAGCGGGGGAGTGACGCGTCTGGTGCGCTCGAGTCGCTGTTGCGGCGCTCGCCGATGCAATACGAGGCGGAGCCCTCGGACGAATCGCCCCTCAGCCTGGACATGGAGTCCGGCGCCGCGCCGCGGCGATGGTGGCCGGTGCTGCTCTCGGCCGCCGTTCCGGGCCTCGGCGAGGCCGTCACCGGACACTGGCGAGGCTATCCTCTCCTCGCCGCCGACGCGGGAATACTCGCCGGAGCCATCAGCAAGCACAACACGGGGAAAGATCGCGAGACGGAGTACAAGGCCTTCGCTGACGAAAACTACGACGAGCAAATCTGGTTCGACCACATCCAGGGGGGAATCCTCAACTCCAGCGGCGCGTCCGAGTTCTTCGAGTGGGAGTGCTACTCCAGACGCGATTGCGTTCCGCTCTGGGTTTCGCGCGCGGAGGACGAGCGGGAATGGTACGAGAACATCGGCAAGTGGGATCCATTCTTCTTCGGATGGCGTGAATACTGGCCCGTGACGCAGGGGGGAGACGGCTACTGGCCCACGTCGGTTGCAGAACAGTCCGAGGGCACGCCGCTGCAGCGCCAATACGTTGCGATGCGCGTCGCGAGCAACGACGCCTTCTCGACGCGCGACAACCTGGTCAGCGTCTCACTTCTGCTGCGGGCCTTCAGCGTCGTGCAGACGGCCTATCTCGAGGGCTTCATCGGCGGTCGCTTCAACGCGGCGCGTGCCGATCTCGAGCCCGGGGAATTTGGCTTCGCCCTCGATGACGGAGTGAGCGCCTTCGCGGCCGCATCCCCAGCCGCGGGCAGTCGCTTCGGCGTGAGGATGCGATTCTGATGGCGCGACGCGTGAAGATCCTCGGCACTCACGCCGTCTGGCTCGCCCTGTTGGCCACCGGCGTTTCGGCCCAGGAAACGGCGAATGCGCCGCGGTCCGCCATTGAGTTACGCGCAGTCGGTCGCGAACTCGCCGCGGACAACTGGACACAGAATCCCGACGGCAGCCTCCGTGGCGACACGATCGCGAAGGAAAAGCTGAAGAAGGTCGCCGAGGGCCTCCCCTCGCTGCTGCTTCCGGGCTGGAGCCAGTGGAGGCAGGGCAACCACACGCGCGCGGCACTCCTCGCCGGGGCCGAGGCCGGCGTGTGGGCGAGTTGGGTGATCTTTCGCGTTCAGGGTGGGCGTCGCGAGGACAGCTATGAGGAATACGCCGTCAACTTCGCCGGAGTGAGTGGCGTCGCTCACAACGATGACTATTGGAAGGCCCTCGCCGTCTACATCAGTTCGGAGGACTACAACGAGAACCGGCGCCTCGACCTCCGCGCGGGTGGCGAGATCGACGGCCCGGCCTACGACGGCGATCTCGCCTGGCGGTGGAGGAGCCCCATCGCCCTCGCCGAGTACCGTCGCCTCCGAACCAGTTCGCTCGGCGCGTTCGATCACGCCGAAAACGTCTTGGCGTTCGCACTCCTCACGCGTGCCATCGCGGTCATCGACGCCGTGCGGACGGCCTTGGTCAGCGACGGGGACGGGGCCATCTCGTCGGGGCGCATGGGCCTTCATCTGCACAGCCAGAGCATCGACGGCGAGCCCGCCGCCGAGCTGGGGCTGCGTCTTTCCTTCTGACTCATGCGCGCGTCGAAGCTGCTGGGGGTCGTCCTCTTCACCGGTGCCTGCGTCGCCTGTGGGCCGCCCTCGGTGCGCCAGAGCCTGCGGGAGGTCGGCGGCGCCGACGGCTTTGGCCCAACGGCGATCCGCCTGATCGAGATCTACTCGGCCGACCGCGATGAGCCCTACGCGCCGCTCCTCAGGCCGAGCGGCGTGGCGGTAGCGCCCGGCGGGATCTTCTATCTGTCCGACGCGGGCACGGGTGACATCCACATCTTCGAGGCCAATGGAAGCTACTTCGGCAGCTGCGACAGTCCGCGCCGCGGTCAGGTCCTGCCGCTGGATCTCGCGACCCTCGGGTTCCATCTGTATGTGCTGGACGGAGCGCGTCGGCGCATCCTCCGCTACAACGAGGAAGGCGCCGAGCGCGGCGTCTTGCTGGATCTCAACCAGCTCGACGAACAGAATGCGATCGATCCCGTCGCCATGGCGGCCGACCGCGACGGCCGGATTGCGATCTGTGACGCAGCGTCCGATCGCGTGATCATCGTTGAACCGTTTCTCGCGTTCCAGCAGGAGATCGGCGAACTGGGACGTTTACCCGGCCAGTTGGATGACCCCCGCGGCGTCTGCTTCGGTCGGGACGGAGCCCTCTACGTCGCCGATCGCGGCAATCGTCGCATCCAGGTCTTCGAGCGGAGCGGGCTGCATTTGAGAACGACGCAGGCCATCGGCGGAGCGAACGATGACTTCGTCGCGCCGACCGACGTGGCGAGCGATCGCTTCGGGAACATCTATGTCGCCGATCCCGGCCGCAGCGCCGTCGTCATTCTGAGCCCCGAGCTGGAAGTCCTCGACGTTCTCGGCGAAGACGAGATGGCGGACGACGACCTGCGCCGCCCGGTGCGCTGCGCGGTTTCCGACGATGATCTACTCTTCGTGGTCGATCTCGGCCGCAACGCGCTCATGGTCTTCGCACTCGAGTTTGCGGAATGAGTCGGCGGACGGCCTTCCTGCTACTCCTGCTCCTTTCGGCCCGCACCGCACCTGCCCAATCGGACCCACTCCCGCCGCCGGCCGCTCCCGTTTTGCGGTGGCACGGGCCGGAGTTCCTCGCCGTGCGGGCCGATAGCCTGCGCCTTTCGGCCGGCCAGACGGAAGTCGCCTTGGCGCGCCCCTTCATCGGCGAGCTCTTGGCGTGGTCCATCGACGGGCGCGAGCTGGAAGAGGGCACGGATGCGACGCTGGCCCGGGCGGCGGGAACCGTCTATTTGGCAACTCCGGCGACGGACGGCCAGCATCTCGTCGTGCGCTACCGCTACGATCCTCTGGGGGCTCCTCCGCAAATGCAACTACACGAGCCTCTTGGATCGATCGTCTCGAAAACGGATGAGGATCCATCCCGCGTACCGCCGACCCCTTCGAGCGAGGGACCGTCGGGACGGCCTGGTCGGCTGAACATCTCCGGCAGCAAGACTGTTTCCGTCCAGGGTGGCACTCGCCGTGAGGCGAGCGTCGATCAGGCGCTGCAGCTCAGCATCAGTGGCCAGCTCAGCGACGGCGTCGCCGTCCGCGCCGAGATCAGCGACGAGAATCTCCCCGTGACGCCCGAGGGCAACACCGAGGAGCTGAGCGATCTCGACCAGGTGCGCATCGAACTCTACGGCGAGCGCGGACGCGCGCTGGTGGGAGACTTCTTCCACCGCTCGCAACCCGGCGCGTTCCATCCCTTCGAGCGCAAGCTGCAGGGGCTTTCTCTTTTGGGACGCGCCGATCGTGGCGAGGCCCAGCTCCTGGTCGGCGCGCCCCGGGGCCAGCGGATCGAAGTTGAGATTCGAGGTCGCGAGGGCGTGCAGGGCCCCTACGAGCTGCTCGACGGTTTGCGCCTGGATCAGAGTTTCATCGTGGCCGGCAGCGAGCGTGTCTGGCTGGACGGCGTCTCGATGACGCGCGGCGAGAATCGCGACTACACCATCGACTACATCCGCGCCGAGCTGCGGTTCACGGAGCGGCGGCCGATCGGCAATCAGAGCCGGATCGCCATCGACTTCGAGAGCAGCAAGAGTGGCTACAGCCGTTCGGTCGTCGGTGCGGGGATCGACTCGGTGGCCCTCGGCAGTGCGCGGTTCTCCCTGCACTTCTTCAGAGAGGCGGATGATCCCGATCGTCCCACGGACGGGGCGCTGAGCGATGCGGACCGCGACAGCCTGGCCGCGGCCGGCGACGAGCGCGGGCGCGCCTTCGGGGATGGTGTCGTCGCCACGGAGCCCGGAGAGGGAGCGTATGTCGAGCGGATCGGCGGCGGCGGCGAGCGTTACTTCGAAGTGGCGGACAGCACGGGCGGCGATTTCGACCTCTTCTTCACGCGCGTGAACGAGGGGCTGGGTGACTACGTTCTCGACAGAATCGGGCCCGAGGGCCAGAGCGAGTTTCGCTACGTCGGGCCCGGACTCGGCGATCATGTCATCGGCAGGAAGTTGGCGTTGCCGGCGGCGCTCTCCCTCGCCGCCGCGTCCGTGCGCGCGGGAGCGCCCAGCGCGGCCAATCTGCAGCTGGAGCTGGATTGGAGCGACCAAGACCTGAATCAACTCAGTGGGCGCGACGATGGTGACAACGGCGACGTCGCCTGGCGGCTGCGCGCACAGAGTCCCTGGATGGGGGGGGACGACGAGGGTCTTCGCCTGGGCGGCAGGGTAGAGGCGATCGGCGCGGACTTCGCGAGCAGTGGGCGCCTGCGTGCACCCTTCTTCTACGAGAACTGGAATCTGCAGCGTGAAGCGCGGACGCAGCGCGAGGCCGTCGAGGAGCTGCTGTTCGAAACGAAACGTGGATCCCGCAGTGCGACCGCCAAGGTGGAACATCTCTCGCGCAGCGGCAGCTTCGACGGCGAGCGCGCCGAGTTCGCGGGCGGCGGCACCGTCTGGCGCCGGTGGAACTGGCGGCATCGTCTCGCTTTCCTGCGCGCGGATCGTGATTTCAGTGGGCAGCCGCCCCGGCGCAGCACCCGGAGCGATCGCCTGATCTCCCTGCACCGACGCGGACGGCTGCAGCCCCAGCTGGATCTCTTCGACGAGCGCTTCCGGGACCGCCTTCCCGCGTCGCAGAACGGCTACCGCATCGAGGGCTATGAGGCGGCGTTGCTGTGGCCGGGGAGCGAAGAGCTGACCGCGCGGGTGGCCTTCCGCCGCGAGTTCGCAGACAGTCTGGCGAACGACGCCGGCGAGTGGAGGTTTGCTCAGGATGCCCGGCAAT
>Ga0214472_10004075_pt1 | contig 15424 bp, 9 predicted proteins | sample RVTome_6_FD_207662 | JGI IMG/M metagenome (GOLD analysis project Ga0214472, IMG submission 207662) | Soil microbial communities from uranium-contaminated site in the Upper Colorado River Basin, Wyoming, United States - RVT140D175 | ecosystem: Environmental > Terrestrial > Soil > Contaminated >...
CTTATTCACCGGCTTTCGCTCTACAAAACGATGAAAGAGTTCGGGCTTGTCGTCGTCTTCGACGGTTGGCGCTCCGGCTTGGCTCATGAGATCGAAGAAAAGCGAGACGGTATCAACGTTGTCTATTCGCGGCAGGGAGAGAAGGCCGACAGCGTGATCGTTCGCATGGCGCGCCAGAGGGGCAGCGGCTGTGTGGTGGTGACTTCGGACCGAGAAGTGCGCACTGCGGTCGAAAAGTTTGGCGCAGTAGCGATTTACGCGGGAGAATTTGCCGCCATTCTTCGCCGGCTCGACATGCCCTTCGCCGATACTGACTACGATGAGACGGATGCCGCCCCTCGGCGCGGCGGAAATCCCAATCAGCTCTCAAAAGCCGAGAGAAAACGGCGGGAAAAACTAAAGAAGCTTTGGCCGTGAGTCGTTTGCTCGGCGCAGTAAGGAACGGTGGTCTTTCCATCGACGGCCTCTTATGATCTATGCCTAATAGGGAGAAAAGCGCTTGATTCCGCTGGGCGACGAAAATCCGACGGTCCTTTGGCCGGTCATTACTTTCACCCTGATTGCGGCGAACGTCGTCGCCTTTCTCTATCAACTTTCGCTGCTCATGGTCGATCCGCGCTTGGAGCAGGCGTTGATCTATCACCTCGGACTGGTGCCGGCGGCGCTCACGCATGGAGTTTTTCCGGTCGGCGGCTATGCGACGCTTGTAAGTTCCATGTTCTTGCACGGCGGCTGGATGCATCTGATCGGCAACATGATTTATCTTTGGATTTTCGGCAACAACGTGGAAGATAGCATGGGGCATCTGCGTTTCATCGTTTTCTTCCTGCTCACGGGCATTCTCGCTGCTGGCGCCCACATCTTGATGCAGCCGTCGTCGACCGTTCCGACCATCGGAGCTTCGGGAGCGGTGTCCGGCATCCTCGGCGCATACCTGGTTCTCTATCCGCGCGCCAGGGTCAAAACACTCTTGCCGCTGGGAATTTTTTTAACGGTGGTTCATCTTCCCGCCTGGTTCTTCTTGATCTTTTGGATGGGTTGGCAAATTTTCAGCCAAGCCTTGGTTCCCGCCGATCCCAACGCTGGCGGGGTTGCCTACGCCGCCCATATCGGCGGCTTCATCGCGGGAGTATTGCTGATTGCTTTTTTCCGGAAGTACCGCCGACGACGTTACTAGCGATACTCATGGTGATAACGATTTCTTTACTTAGGGCTCTTGCCTGGCGCTTGCTTCCACTCGGCTCAAGAGTTGATTGTAGAAAATCAGAACCGAGCCGTCTGGATATTGCCAGCGTTCCTCGGGAACGCGTTGGCCCATGACTTTGGTTACCCGCGCCGGGTTACCTAGTATACGCTTAACCTCTCCCGGCGTATGCCCTGCTACCGGTCGGCGTTTGATGGCCGCATCTTTGACGGCCGGCGTCCAGGGTTGGGATCGAATCCACTCGACCCGCTCTTTTTCCACCTCGGCCGCCTCCGTTGCCTTTTTCTTTTCAGTGGCCCTCGGATCCCCGGACACTATTGTTAGGTTAAGTTCATCGAGAAATGCCGCTGGAGAAATGAATCCTACCTGTCCGGAGTCGAATTTAACTCTATAGTACGGGTCTTTGTCTTTTTGCCCCGCGAGTTCGATGATCTCGAAGGATTCATTGTCACGGGCACGGAACGAGGCGGCGCTCTTGGTCGGAGCACTGAGGAAAATGGGCGTTCGGCTATCCGTCGAGGCAATCCAATAGACCATGCCGACACGGCTTGCCAGGGCATCGAGCTGGGCCTTCGTGTAATGAGAGGAGCCGAGCGCGATCGAGACGACAAGCAATGATGCCAGCAACGAAATTCCCAGGGCCGTTTTCACCGGAGCACCGTCATCGATTGCAGTCTTAACAAGCATTGTTCCCACGCCGCCGACCTCAAAGCATGGTATAAAAATCCGTGCCGCAAACCAAGCCTCAGCGTTTCGTCAGGTCCGTTTGCCGTGAACTTCCAAAAGCTGGTCGGCTCTTCGGTACCGAGAGAGCAGGATTGCGACGGATAAACCTGAATTCCGCAGTTGAACATGAGCGAGGGGCGAACCTGGAGCGGCGAAGACACCCAGGGGTGCTGTTTCAAAGTCTTTTCTGACGCTTGGCACAACGCCTTATTACTCTGACAAAGTTCGCACAGCAGCGAAGTCTGTCCTGAGCTCAGGGGTAGAAAAGCATTGTCTTCGTTGCGCAAGGTTTGCCCCTCGCTTACAGCGTCACTTTCCCACTACGGAATCCGGGATAAAAAAAGGGGTCACGGAGACCCCCTTTCGTCTTGGTTGCGGGGCCGGGATTTGAACCCGGGACCTCAAGGTTATGAGCCTTGCGAGCTACCAGACTGCTCCACCCCGCGGCAAATATCTGAAAAGAATTCATACCCTTTGGATTGCGCGGAGTCAAGGTAAGCGCGTGGCTCGAGCCGAAATTAGTACGAAGAAAACATTTCGACAGATTCACCGGACCGAATCCGCGGGGCCGTTGAGTTGTGACAGAAAGTAAAATAACGCTTGACATCTGATCCGCCTCCGTACTAAAAAGCGCGACAGTATGCAGCAGCGGCTTTGTTCACCAATACAATTTTTGACGTGGATCAAGCGAGCATGCCTCCCGCTAACACACACAATTTCGCCGGCTTAGCGTTGTCGCGCTGATTTGGGTTTTAAGCTGGCTCTTTGCCGACGTGTCTCTTCTCGGCCGGAGCGGCGGGAGTTTCTTTGGCGTACAGACCGTAGGCGCCGCCGATATCTCTTACATCTACGATGAGCTGGGACGCCTTCGCGCGGTCGTCGATCCCAACCTCGACACCGCAGTCTACAACTACGACGCGGTGGGCAACCTGCTTTCGATCACCCGTCAGAGTTCGGCGACTGTCTCGATCATCGAGTTTACTCCCGACAGCGGCCCGGTCGGCACGACGGTTACCATTTTCGGTACCGGCTTCAGCGCTACGCCGAGCCAGAACAGCGTGACCTTCAACGGCATCTCTGCAAGTGTGACTTCGTCCACCAGTACTCAAATCGTCACACCTGTTCCCGCCGGGGCGACCACCGGAGTGATCGGCGTGACCACGCCGGGCGGGTCCGCCACTAGCGCGCAGGTGTTTACGGTAACTTCAGATACTGGAGCGCCGACGATCACAGGCTTTACGCCAACGATCGGTCTCGCCGGAACGGCGGTCACGGTAACCGGAACGAATTTTGAGATAGTTCCGTCCAACAACGTTCTCAAATTCAATCAGACCTACGCACCCGTGACTTCGCCGACGACTACGAGTTTGGGCACGACGGTTCCTTATTACACCGCTTCGGGTCCCATCAGTGTTACGACTCCGAAGGGCAAAGCCGTCAGCAGCAGCGACTTCTTTATTCCCCCGGCTCCATACACCGCCAGCGACGTTGAGTATACGGGCCGGATTGTCCTTGATGGCCCCAGCCTCACGGCCACGATCAACACCGCCAACAAGGTAGGATTGGTTGTCTTCGATGCCACCGCCGGCCAGACGGTCAGCTTAGGGGTAAATTCATCGACCCTCCACAGCAGCAGTAAACTAAAACTCTACAATCCCAACGGCATCTTTCTCGCGGACAATGGTGTGCTCCTTAATACAAACGTGAATATCCACTTGACCCCGGCGGTGACGGGAACCTACACGATTCTGGTTGATCCATTCACCACGAACACCGGCAGCGTAACCTTGACGCTTTCTTCCGAGGTCAACGCTGGAACCATCTTGGTGGACGGAGCGTCGGTGACTGCGACGATCAACCGGGTCGGACAGCGGGCGCGCATGACGTTCAGCGGCACGGCGGGACAGTTCGTCAGTCTGGGGGTCAACTCCTCGACCCTCTTCAACAATAGCGACCTCTACATTTACAAGCCGGACGGCAGCACACTGTCGTCGTCTTCTACGCTGAATACGACCAACAACTTCCACTTGACGCTGCCGGCGACCGGAACCTACACGATCATCGTGGATCCGGATCAGACGAGCACCGGAAGCGTTACTCTAACGCTATCATCGGAGGTGGACGCGGGTCCTATAGTCGTGGACGGAGCGTCGGTGGCCGCGACGATGAACCGAGTTGGCCAACGGGCACGCATGACGTTCAGCGGCACGGTGGGGCAGGTGGCGAGCTTAGGAATCAATTCAACGACGCTCTCGACGGGCACCGATTTGTTCGTTCTAAAGCCAGACGGAACCACGTTAGCGTCCAGCACCAGTATCACCAGCACGTCCACCAACTTCCACCTGACTCTACCGGCGACGGGAACCTATAACATTCTTATCGATCCTGATAACACGTGGACCGGCAATATGACTTTGACGCTTTCTTCAGAGGTCAACGTTGGAGTGCTCACGATCAACGATCCCGCTGTGCCGGTTACCATCAGCCGGGTTGGCCAGCGGGCGCGGGCTACGTTTAGCGGGACGTCAGGACAACAGGTGACGGCGCGCGTAACCGGCAGCACCATGGGATCGGTCACAGTGCAGATGCTCAAGCCCGACGGCACGCAACAAACAACCGGCACCTCACCCGCGAGCAGTTTTAATTTAGCTACGCAGACACTGGGCACCACCGGAACCTACACGATATTGGTTGACCCCGGTTCGACAAACACCGGAAGCCTGAATTTACGCGTGACTAGCCCGTGACGTCGCCAAGGAGTTCGTGATGAATTGGGTTAAGGACAAGGACCAAGACGGCAAGCTGACGGTTGCAATAACCGTTCTAATCGCAGGCTTGTTTGTGGTCCTGCTTCCTTTCTACTCCGTGACGCCTCAGTCTCAACCCAGACTCCAACCCTTTTGCCAGGTCAATCGGCGACTCTGCTCTCGGACGGCAATTTCTTGTTGATCGGCGGCGAATCTGCCAGTGGTCCACTGAGGACGGCAGCCATTTGGAATCCTGCGGCGGGCGGCACTACGCGGCTTACTGCAAGATTAGAGCACGGGCGCGCATGGCACACGGCAACGATGCTGCCGGACGGGACCGTCCTCGTATTCGGCGGCGTCGGTTCAAAGGGTCAAGTGCTTTCCTCTCCCGAGTTCTTTAATCCGGAAACCCAATCGTTTCAGTCCGATCAATCCGAAATCGAAAATCTAAAATCCAAAATTCTTCTCACGCCTCGTTCTCACCATACCGCGACTCTCCTAACCGACGGGCAAGTTCTCGTGGCGGGCGGCGTCGGGTCCAATGGTCACGTTCTGAGTTCGGCTGAACTCTTTGACTATGAAACCCATTCCTCAGTACTCGTTACTCAGTCCTTATCGACTGCACGCCGTAGTCACACGGCGACTCTGACCGATGAGGACAAGGTTCTGTTGCGTGGTGGTTCGGACGCCAACGGTATTGCTCTTGACGAGGGCGAGCTGTTTGATCCGGCGACCCAACGCTTCACTCCCGTCGATGCTGCGACACTCAACGCAACTCCGCCCCCAGGCAATCCCATACTCGTTGCGTCCATTCCCGTAAGTGGTTCGGTTGATGTTCCGATCGACACTGTAATTTCACTTCGCTTCTCGAAGCCCCTTAGAGTCGAAACGATTAACCCAAATACCGTCACTCTCCGCGGCCCGCAGGGGATCGAAGCGGTGAAGGTCGTACCCGCAGAAGGCGGCATGCTCGCGTTCATCACGCCGGAGGCTGACTTGTTGCCGGGAGCCACTTACTCATTGACCGTAAACGGCGCTCTTGACCGCGAGGGTTTGTTGCTGCCTGTATCAGGGATCAGCTTTACCACCCAGACCTCGGGAGGCAGTGGTCCACTGCCGGGAGGGGACGCTTCGACATCAGGAGGGCCTCAATCCAAAAGCGGCCCCGCAGACGAAAATCCAAAATCCAAAATCGGTGGGGACGAGGAGGATGAGTGGGAGTGGAAGGGGATGCGGAAAGACGGCAAGCCTCACTCCGATTGGGAAGACTTGCTGCCGCTACAGGCTCCCGCGAACATAACGGCGCTAGCCGGCCAAGTGTTGGACCTCAGAGGCCGTCCGCTCGCCAATGTGACTCTGAAGATCGAATCAGAATACGGCGGCGAAGATAGCTCAGCTCGAACAGACGAGACGGGTCGCTTCCTAATAACCTACCTTGATGCCCGATGGTCAGAACTAATTATCGACGGTCGCCGCGGCCACAATCCAAGATCCAAAAGCGACAATTCAAAATGGGGCTACGGTGTTTTCAAATACGGCCTCGATATTACCCAAGGCCAGACCAACATTCTCCCGTTCACTATCTGGCTACCCAAGATCGATACGGCTAACGCGGTAAAGATTCCATCGCCTACGACAGACGAAGTCGTTGTCACCAGCCCCAAGCTTCCGGGACTCGAACTAAGGCTTGCTCCCGGCACGGTGATCAGAGACCATGACGGCAACGTGGTTACGGAGGTAAGCCTCACGCAGATTCCCATAGACCGCCCGCCGTTTCCGCTGCCCGTCTACATCGCCACGCCGATCTATTTTACCGCCCAGCCGGGCGACGCCTATATCGAAGGCTACGGGGCGAGGGTGATCTATCCAAATACGTTCAAAGATCTGCCCGGCGCGCGGGCCAATCTCTGGCACTACACTACGGACGGCAAGGGCTGGACCGTTTACGGTATGGGAACGGTAACGCAGGACCGAACTCAAGTCGTGCCCGATCGCGGCGTGCGCATCTATGGGTTTGCCGGAGCCATGATTAACTTCCGTTCCCCGGGTCCCAAACCGCCGAAGTGCAAGGCAGGCGAGAAGTGCAAAGGGGGAGACCCGCTGGACCTCTCCACCGGGCTTTTCTCGACGGCAAAGTCCGATCTCTGGGTGCCCGATGTGATGCCGCTAAACCTGGAGCGCACCTATGTCGCCGAAGACGCCAACTCGCGGCCTTTCGGCGTGGGCGCGACCCATCCCTATGAGATCTTTCTCTGGTCCGCCAATCAGTATCAGGAGGCGGACTTGATATTGCCCGATCAGAGCCGGATTCATTATGTGCGCACTTCTCCGGGCACGAGTTTTTCGACTGCCGTGTTCGAACACCGTGCGCCCGATGCGTCCTGTCCGACCTGCGTAGGAAGTCCGACCAAGTTTTACGGTTCGAAGATTGTGTATGCCGGTCCGGTGGGCAACAACGGCTGGCATCTTACATTGAAGGACGGTGCCGAGTATTTTTTCTTCGACACCGGCCCGCTTCAATGGATTCGTGATCGAACCGGCAACCAGACCACTCTGGTGCGGACTCTGGATGTATTCGGCACCATCGCCAGTATCCTCTCCCCCAACAACCGCTGGATCGCATTTACCTACGACGCCGGCAATCGAATCACGCAAGCGAAGGATAATAGTGGTCGGGTCGTCAATTACGAGTACGACGCCAGCGGTCGGCTGATCAAAGTCACCGATCCCAACGGCGGAAGTACCGAGTACACTTACGACGCCTCGCACAGGATGCTTACCATCAAAGACCCGCGCCAGATCGTTTTCCTGACCAATCAATATGACGCCAACGGCAGAGTAACCACACAGACCCAAGCCGATGGCTCGACGTATCAATTGGCCTATACCTTGGACGCCGGCAATAACGTGACTCAGGTCGATCTCACCGACCCGCGGGGAAAAGTCCGGCGCACGACGTTCAACGCTGACGGCTATCCCTTGTCCAATGTCTATGGGTTAGGTGCCCCGGAGTCGCAGACCATCACCAATGAATGGCAGTCAGGAACCAATCTTCTATTGTCCGTGACGGATGCGTTGGTCATCGACGGGCAGAGCCGCAAGACCGCCTACACTTACGATGCAAAAGGCAATGTCGTTACAGTCACTCGGATGGCCCAGGACCCGGGAAGTGCGGTTACGACCACGTACACCTACGAGCCCAATTTCAACCAGGTGGCCACCATCATCGATCCGCTCAATCACACAACGACCTTTGGTTATGACGCCAAGGGGAATTTGGTCTCAGTGACTAATCCCCTGAACCAGACAACCACGATCGCGCGCAACGCTGCCGGACAGCCGCTGTCGATCACCGATCCGCTCAACAATACGACTCAGTTCACATATAACTTCGGAGACCTCGCGGCTACAACCGATCCGCTGGGAAACGTTTCGAGTAGAGCGACTGACTCCGCAGGCAGGGTCCACAACGTCACCAACCCTCTCGGAAATCCGACCATCTACGATTACGACGTGCTGAACCGGTTGACCCAGGTTCTCGATCCGCTCAACGGAACGACTGGGTTCACCTACGACGCCAACGGGAACCTCCTCGGCGTTACCGACGCGCGGAGCAACGCGACGTCCTACACCTACGACAGTATGGACCGGCTGGCGACCCGTGTCGATCCGCTGACGAGAAGCGAAAGCTATCAGTACGATCTCGGCGGCAACATGACTCAGTTTACTGACCGAAAATCCCAGGGAACGAGCTATACCTACGATGCGCTCAGTCGCCGGACAGGTGTGACGTACGCGGACACGTCCACGACGGCCTACACTTACGACGCAGGCAACCGGCTGACTCAAGTCGTAGATTCCATCGCTGGAACCATTACGCGCAGCTACGACGGACTGAACCGGCTCACCTCTGAGACCACACCTCAAGGCTCAGTCAGCTACACCTACGACGCAGCCGGTCGGCGGGCTTCGATGACGGTCAGCGGTCAGTCGTCTGTCGTCTATTCTTACGACAACGCCAACCGCCTCACACAAATCACCCAGGGCTCTTCCACAGTAACCTATACCTATGACAACGCAGGCCGGAGAACCAGTCTTACCCTTCCCAATGCGGTTCTGGTAGAATACAGCTACGACGCGGCATCACGGTTGACCGAGATTACCTACAAGCAGAACGGGACGACATTGTTAGGAAACCTGACCTACGAATACGACAAGAACGGCAACCGGACGAAGATAGGCGGGAGTTTCGCCCGCACGGGATTGCCGCAAGCGACTACGTCCACAGCGTACAACACGGCCAACCATCAGACGACGTTCGGCGACAAGACTTTGATCTATGATAACAACGGCAATCTTCAGACGATCACCGATGGGAGCGGCACGACGACCTACACCTGGAGCGCCAGGAATCAGTTGACCGGTATCAGCGGACCGGGAGTCAGTGCGAGCTTTGTGTACGATGCGTTTGGGAGACGAGAAAAGAAAACCATCAACGGAAATCTCACTGAGTTTTTGTTCGATGACCTAAACGTAGTGCCGGAGACGTCGAGCGCACCCATGCTCGCAAACATCTTAACTAGCCTAAATGTTGACGAAGTGTTGACACACACGGATGTCGTATTGGGAAACACAACTTCGGTTTTGAAAGATGCGCTCGGTTCTACAATCGCGCTAACCGACTCTTTTGGTGCGGTTCAAACAGAGTTTTCTTATCAGCCGTTCGGACAGACAACGTACTCTGGTGCGCTAAGCAGTAATTCAAGCGAATTTACCGGGAGGGAGAACGACGGGTCTGGACTTTATTACTATCGTGCACGCTATTATCAGCCGCTTCTTTCTCGGTTTATTTCGGAGGATCCGTTCGCGTGTGAACGTAACAAGGGGGCTAACTTATACGCGTACGTGTCCAACGATCCAATAAATCTAACAGATCCTTTTGGTCTCGCACCAAGAGGCGGTGGTGGTCCAAATACGTGTGACTACTATGACGATCGATGCAACCGAAAAAACAACAAAAGTGCGCCGGACCCAGATAATTACGATTGTAACGCAGGCAGGTGTTGCCGTGACTTTGGAAATGGCCCCATAGATAGGTGTGTCCGCCAATGTCTTGTTTCAAACGATGAGGTTTGTGGTGAGCTTCAGTCCGGAAGCGGCGCGTGTAGGCTTATTGCTCATGTTGTCTGTTATATTACGTGTTTCAAAGTACCCGTTGATATTCCCCCGTCGTGCAAGAAAATAAGATTTGGTTAGAAAGCAGAGCCCGGACTCATTTCCGGTGCTAGCGTCTGAGCGTGGAACTTATAATAAATGTGTTGTTGTATCTTGTTCCGACATTTGGGATTGGTGTCATCCTTAGACAAGACGGACAATTAAAACTGATCATGGCGGTGATCTCTCTTGCTGCTTCTTTGATTGGAGAAGTAACATTCCTGGCATCATCAGGCGTGTATGGACCGATTGCGAGCGTGGACTTCTGGAAAACCGTGGGCACCTTTTATCTTATGGCGGTTTTCCCGCTCGGATTGTGGGCTGCGATGTTTGCGGGTGCTGGACTAGAGACCGCGCAAACAAAATTAACCCAAATTAAGAATCGTAGAGTTCTGCTATCGTTTCTAGGCAGTGTAGTTGGTGTCCTCATAGGTGGGGTTTTCATGTTTATATACAGTCAGCTCATCTTTTTGATGGAAAGTGCAACTGTTCCACCTGACGCGTTGCCATACACATTGTCAGGACTGGTGGCCGGGGGCTTTTCGGGTTTCTATTGCGGTTTAGTTATGACTCGGGGTCAGACACGGGGTCAGACGCGACTTTGTTGACAATCTTGCGATTAGGCCACCTCGTAAATCGTCCTTTAACCGGGATTTTGGTGTTTCGCTTCCAGCATTTTTATTTTTCTTGATCCAATAGCGTTCTTCCTGCACATAGAGTCCCCGCAATTTTGGTTAATTGCGTGACACCAAGCGGGCAGGTCTTCTTCTAATCCGAGCTCCGCTATCTCATTTTGTTTATGATCCAAACGGGAACTGGCTCAGCGTCCCGGGTGCCCCGATTTAGGTATTAGGTAAACCGTTTTGATGTTTCCCCAGCCGGTGTCAGGTGGCTCAGTTGTGACTTGGGTTTTCAGATGGTAAGTTTATGTCTGTGAAAAAGCCGGGGGTCGTTATCGATCAGGAATATCTCAAACACCAACCGGGAGACGGCCATCCCGAGCGACCCGAACGGATTCAGGTTCTGCTTCAGCTCACTCAAGCGTTAGACGCCGGTAAGTTTCATTTGTTGCCGCCGAGGCCGGCGACGAGAGCCGAAATCGAGTCCTGCCACCAATCCGATTACGTCTCTTTACTTGAGTCCACCTCGAAGGCAAACCGGTATGCTTTGGACGGCGATACGATCACCTGTCGCGATTCCTTCGGCGTGGGTATGCTGGCGGTGGGAGGCTTTTTGCGGCTGCTCGACGCCATCGCAGCAGGCGAGAACCCAAACGGTTTCGCCCTGGTCCGGCCGCCCGGCCATCACGCTTTGCGCAATCGCGCGATGGGCTTCTGCATGTTCAACACCATTGCCATCGGCGCGGAGTACTTGAAGCGGATTTACGGCGCGCAGCGGATCTTGATCATGGACTGGGACGTGCATCACGGCAACGGCACCCAGGATGCCTTCTATGAAGATCCGTCGGTGCTGTATATTTCGACGCACCAGTTTCCATACTATCCCGGCTCTGGCGCGATGGACGAAGTGGGTGCGTGCGCAGGAGAAGGCTATACGGTGAACGTCCCGCTCCCTGCCGGTTGCGCCAACGCAGAGTATCTCAGGGTCTTCAATGATCTCATCGTACCGCGGGCGGCCGAATTCGCGCCGGAGTGGATACTGGTATCGGCCGGCTTCGACCCGCACCGGCGTGATCCTCTCGGTGGCATGGGAGTAACGGAGGAGGGGTTCGCTGCGATGGCCAAGATGTTATTAGATGTGGCCGATCAATGTTCCGACCGTCGAATAGCATTTTTGCTCGAAGGCGGATACGATCTGGCGGCACTACGGAATTCCGTCGCCGTGGTGCTGAACGCGTTGCGGAACCGGGAAAGCGCTTCGGTTCCGTTAACAGAATCGGCTGGTGAACGGTTGCGACCGCTGATCCGTCGAATTCAGCAAGTGCACGAAAAATATCATTAATACAACTATTGACCCTCTCGCACTACTCGTCTATCTTTAGATTCCAATTCTATTACAGTTTGGTTACGAATCATGAACACAGCTGAACAACGCAGAGTTGTCATCACCGGCCTCGGGCTCGTCAGTCCACTCGGCACTGGGCTGGCTAAAAATTGGGATGCCTTATCTGGAGGCCGCTCGGGTATTCGAAAGCTAACCCATTTCCCTATTAGCGACGCGTTTGCCTCCCGAATCGCCGGCGAAGTCCCAGATTTTCGAGCTGAGGATTTTATCGAAACGAAAGAGGTCAAGAAAATGGATCTCTTTATTCAATACGCCGTGGCAGCGGCGGCGATGGCTGCGGAGGACGGCGATTTTAAGGTTGAACCGGACTGGGCGGCGCAGGTCGGCGTGATCGTCGGCGTCGGTTTCTGCGGTATCGAGACCATCGAAACGACCAAGGAAGCCTTGCTCAACGGCGGTCCGCGCAAGATTTCTCCATTTTTTATTCCCAAAGTGATTTCGAACCTCGCGCCGGGTCAGATCGCGATCCGGCATGGGGCCAAGGGCGTGAACTGGACTCCGACCTCAGCTTGCGCCTCGGGGACCCATGCCATCGGCGAAGCGTTCCATTTGGTTCGTCGCGGTCTCCAAGACGCGGTCATCGCCGGTGGGGCGGAATCCGCGATCACGCCGCTCGGCGTCGGCGGTTTTGCCGCCATGAAAGCGCTTTCGACGCGCAATGACGATCCGGAACGCGCCAGCCGGCCTTTCGACAAGAACCGCGACGGGTTCGTCATCGGCGAAGGATCGGGCATCCTGATCGTCGAAGAGCGGGAGCGCGCGCTCAAGCGTGGCGCGAAAGTCTACGCGGAAGTCATCGGCTACGGCGCCAACGGCGATGCGTATCATATCACCGCGCCGGCGCCGGAAGGAGATGGCGCGGCGCGCTGCATGGCCCTGGCGCTGAAAGACGCCGGCATCGCGCCCAGCGATGTGGACTACATCAACGCCCACGGCACTTCGACGGAGTACAATGATGCCAACGAGACCCAGGCGATCAAAAGAGTTTTCGGCGAGCATGCGCTCAAATTGGCTGTCAGCTCGACGAAATCCATGACCGGGCATCTGCTCGGCGCGGCGGGCGCGGTGGAAGGTGTGTTTTCCGCCTTGACGTTGCACCACGGAATCATTCCGCCGACCATCAATTACGAAAACCCGGATCCGGCATGCGACCTTGATTACGTGCCTAATGTAGCGCGCAAGGCCAACGTCCGCGTAGTGCTGTCCAACTCATTCGGATTCGGCGGAACCAACGCCTGCGTAATTTTTCGGAGGCCTGAATGAGCGGTGCGCGTCGGCGAAGCGTCATCCTGGGTACCGGGTCGGAACTTCCTACCAAGGTCATCACCAATCGGGACTTGGAAAGAATGGTGGAGACCAGCGACGAGTGGATCACCGTGCGCACCGGCATCAAACAACGGCGGGTACTGGAAGAGGGGAAAGGCAACGCCGACATGGCCTACCACGCCGCGGTGCGGGCGCTCGCGGACGCGGGGATGGAGGCAGGCGACCTGGATGCCATCATCATGGGAACCGTGACGCCGGACTATCTTTTTCCCAGCTCTGCCTGCGTTCTCGAGGATCTGCTCGGAGCGCGCAAGGCGTTTTCCTTCGATGTAAACGCCGCCTGCGCCGGTTTTCTCAACGCCCTGGCGGTGGCGGATTCATTCATTCGCATCGGGCGGGCGCGCACGGCGCTGGTGGTGGGCTCCGACGCGCTCACCCGGTTGCTCAACTGGGATGACCGCACGACCTGCATCCTGTTCGGCGACGGGGCCGGCGCCGTGGTGCTGGGGGCTTCGGAGAGTGGCGACCGCGGGATATTGAGCGCGCGCCTGCGCACCGACGGCTCTCACGCAAAGACACTCTATGTGCCGGCTGGCGGCTCGCTCAAGCCGGCCAACCCGGAAACAGTCCAGAATAACGAGCACACGATCACAATGAACGGCAAAGAGGTGTTTAAGCTGGCAGTTCGCTCTATGGAAGAGATCAGCCGCCAGGCGCTGGAAGAGGCGGGCATCGGCATCGAGCAAGTGGCGCTAGTGATCCCGCACCAGGCCAATCGCAGGATCATCGTCGCCTTGGCCGAGCGGCTTCGCGTGTCGATGGAAAAGGTCGTCGTCAACGTCGATAAGTACGGCAATACGTCCGCGGCTTCCGTCCCCGTCGCCCTGGACGAGGCGAGGCGCGAAGGGAGAATCAAGCCGGGGGACGTGGTGCTGCTTAACGCCTTCGGCGCCGGCTTCGCCTGGGGCGCGGTGGTGGTGAGGTTCTAGCCCGAATTGTTGGGTGTTGCCTCAGTTTTTTTCTTGGCGCCTCCTTCGAACTTGCTGGGCATGCTTTGCGTCTTCGCGCGAGATCGTTGAGGTCTCTCCCTCTTCCGTCACTGTTCAAGGTTCCAGGTTCAAAGTTCAACGTTGAACTCGGAACCTTAAACCTTGAACAGCTTGCGCGAAGGGCATTGAACGTTAAACATCAAACATGGAGCGCTGTTAATCGCGCCAAGATGCCAAGAGCGCATAGTCTATTCTGCGCCGGTGACTTTGCGCTCGACCGCGTCCCGCAATTCTTTTAACGCCGCGCTGAATTCGACCGGATAGTGCTCGGGATTGAGGATCGACTTCGTCGCGTCCGGCAGGCTGCCAAATTCTTCAAGAAACGCGGCCCGGCTCTGTTCCAGAGAGGGGAACGGCGCGACGGTTTTTCCCGCCGCCATCATTTTCTTCAGCAAGGGTTCGGCGTCTGGAACGCTTTCATCGCGCCGCGTCACGAAATCATTTTTTAACTGCCCCTTCACGTCGCGCAGACGATACACCTGCTTCCTGCCGGGCCATGAAACCTTACCGGTGCTGAGCTTCAACACCGGCCGGCCGTCGTATTCGACAAGCTTGTAGGCGATGTCGAACCAGGGGGCGTCTCCTGAAACCCCCATCTTGGTGCCCACCCCATAACTGTCGTAGGGAACGCCGGCGTCGGCAAAGTCGGCGAGATCGAATTCGTCCAAGCCGCCGCTCCCGATAATTTTGACATGCTGCATGCTCGCCGCATCAAAAATTTTCCGTACCTCCCGCGCCAGCGTGGCGAGATCGCCGCTGTCAATCCGCACGCCCTGAAGACGCTCGCCGCGCGACGCCATCTCTTTGCCGACTGCAACCGCGTTGCGTGCGCCGGCGAGAGTGTCGTAGGTGTCGATCAGCAGGGTCGAATTGTTAGGAAAACTTCTTACAAAGCTGCGAAACGCGTCGATCTCACGATCGTGGCTGGAAACGAAGGAATGGGCCATGGTGCCGACAACGGGAATCCGATAACGCCGGCCGGCGCGCACGTTGCTCGTCCCCGCAAAACCGGCGAGATAGCTCGAGCGCGCCACCTTCATGCCGGCGTCGATGCCGTGGGTGCGTCTGAGGGAGAAATCAACCACGGCGCGGCCCCGGGCCGCATGGACGCAGCGCGCGGCTTTAGTGGCGATCAGCGATTGGAAATTGATTTGATTGATGATGAAGGTTTCGACGATCTGGGCTTCGATGAT